>OCVV011327028.1_pt1 | contig 14053 bp, 17 predicted proteins | sample 1539721 | NCBI WGS metagenome assembly OCVV01 (sample SAMN02144230, study PRJEB22623) | gut metagenome | biome: sheep rumen | host: Ovis aries | place: New Zealand
CTCCGTGGCGAAGTTCGCCGCCGCCGGCAAGCGCACCAAGAAGAAGGACCTGGGCATGATGGCCATGAGCTATGGCTATGTGTACGTGGCGCAGGTCGCCATGTCCAACCCGGCTCAGGTGCTGAAGGCCATGATCGAAGCGGAAGCCTATCACGGCCCGTCCCTGATCATCGCCTACGCTCCTTGCATCAACCACGGCCTCAAGGCCAAGGGCGGCATGGGTAAGGCCCAGGCGGAAATCAAGAAGGCGGTCGACTGCGGCTACTGGCAGCTGTATCGCTACAACCCCGAACTGGCGGAAGCCGGCAAGAACCCGATGATCGTCGACAGCAAGGATCCCACCGGCGATTATCAGGAGTTCCTCAAGGGCGAAGTCCGTTACACCTCCCTGGCCCAGCAGTTCCCGGATGCGGCTGCGAAGCTGTTTGTCCAGCAGGAAGAAGACGCCAAGGAGCGTATGGCTTCCTACAAGAAGATGGCTGCTCAGTAATAATTTTAAATCAACCCTCTTACGCCATGCCGGTTCGCCGGCATGGCGTTTTCTGTCAGAATTTACAATTGTGAACAAATTGTGAGCTTTTTTTGAAAAGATTTATGTAAATGTTAGAAAGGAGCCCTCCACAAACCGGGAAAAAACGTGTATAATAAAAACCGGAAAAAGCTTCAGGCCCGTTCCGATTCAGCCGGTGAGCGGCTGCCTGAAGAGGAGGAGGAACGCCGCGCTTTTCGGGCGGCGGTCATTCAGAAATGAAGAGATTATTTTCATTGATGCTTGCGGTGATTCTGGTCTGCCTGATCTGGGTCGTGCCCGCCTCTGCGGCGGTCTACGGCACGGTGCGGGGCGGCTGGCTGCGCCTGAGGGCCCAGCCCAGCTACCAGGCCTATGTGATCACCAGCTATCCCACGGGGACGGTGGTCACGATCCTGTCCCAGTCCGGCGGCTGGTGCCAGGTGGTTACGCCGGACCAACGCCTGGGGTATATGGACCAAAGGTATCTGACCATCTCCGGTTCTTCCACCCCCGGCTATGTGAGCCCGACCTACCCGACCTATCCCACCTCCGGCAGCTGGTACGACGTGAATTATACCGCCTACGTGACCAGCGCCAACGGCAAGGGCGTCCGTCTGCGCCGCAATCCGGTGGTCAACAGCTACAACGTCCTGGGCCTCTACCCGGTGGGCCGGAAGGTGACGGTGCTCAAGCGCAGCAACAACGGCTGGTCCTACATCCGGATCGGCAGCCAGGAAGGCTACATGATGAGCCAGTTCCTGACCACTTCTTATTATCCGGTGCCGACCAGCGCTCCCTATTGGCCGACCCCGACGCCGCGTCCGTCCACCCGCTATACGGCTTATCTGACGACGGACAACGGGCGGAACATCTTCCTAAGGCGGGACGCCAGCATGAACTTCCAGTACATCGCCTCCTACCCGGTCGGCACCAAAGTGACGGTGCTGGGGACGGAGGGCAGCTGGACCAGGATCCTGGTGGACGGGCTGGAAGGCTATGTGCAGTCCATCTACGTGACCACCAGGCGGCCTTCCGTGGTGCCCGGGAACGATGATCCCATCTACTTCCCGGATCCGACGGAGGAGCCGGTCTATGTGGATCCCGTGTACGACGGCGGTTCTTCCGGGCAGATGCCGGGCGGGGACATTACCTCCGTCCGCCTGACGACCAACAACCCCGTGGTGGGTGAAATGATCACCGTGGTGGTCGCGCCGAACACGGCGGAATATACCGCGGTCTGGTACCGGGACGACAACGTCCTGCTGACGACGGGCAACCGCTATACCGTCCAGGCGACGGATGTAGGCCACGTGCTCTATGTCCGGGTGACGGGGACGGGCCGCTCCAGCGGCACCGTGGTGGAAGCGATGACCGGGACCGTCCGGGCAGGCTCCGCCACGCCGACTCCCGTGCCGGACGGCGTAATGGACTCCTCCTGGGTGGAATACGACGGCTACGAGATGCCGGAAGCGACCGTTCCGGTGACCGTACCGGAGACGGCCCCGGTGATTGAGGAATACGTGCCCGACACCGACCCTTCCGTTCAGGACGGACCCATATCCGAATGGGTGGACCCAACGCCCATGGACAGCTGGTGGACCGGCGAGGAAGACAGCGGTACGGTGAACTCCGAATGGGTGGACAGCTGGTAACAACAATCAAAAACAGCCGGGCGGAAACGCCCGGCTGATTCTGTTTTTTAATTCTGCTTCTTGGATGGGAGAATTTCGGATGGACTGGATGTATCTTTTTTATTTCCTTTTTGCCGTCCTCCTGTTCTTTGGGGGCCAGGTATGCCGGCAGAGGAAAGTGGCATGAAGATTTTACCTCCCTGGAGCAAAGCTGGGTCCTCAAGGGGATCACGGCGATGCTGGTGTCCCTCCATCATATGGGGCAGAAGACCTGCGGCTCCTGGCATCCGCGGCCGTTCATCGTGCACGGGCTGGACATCTTTGTGCCGGTGGGGTATCTGTTCGTGGGGGTCTTCTTTTTCTGCAGCGGGATGGGCTTGTACAGAAGCCTGCACAGCAAGAAGGATTATCTGAAAGGCTTTGCCCGGCGCAGGATCGCGCCCCTGGCGATTGCCTTCTATCTGTCGGAGATCATCTATACCCTGGTCCGTCTGGCCATGGGCGAAAAGATGAGCGGGCTCAAGATCTTCTGGTATCTGTCCGGCCTGCACCTGGCGAATGTGAACGCCTGGTATTTGGTGACGATTTCTTTCTTGTACCTGGTGTTCTGGGTATCCTTCCGCCGCTGCAAAAGCGAGGGGAAAGCGATTTTGTGGATCGTCCTGTTTTGCCTGGCCTATTCCGTGCTGGGGGCCTTCATCGGCAGGCAGGACCGGTGGTGGATGACCGGGGAATGGTGGTATAACAGCGTTTTCCTGTTCCCGCTGGGGCTGCTCTTCGGGAAGCATGAGCAAAAGGTCACGGAATGCCTCAAAAAGCGCTATGGGTTTTTCCTCGTCTTTTCCTTTATCATGCTTTTCGTCCTGTTCTGGCTGTCCGAAATGCTGAACGGGACCGTCTGGGAATATTTTGACCCCTGGGACGACCCGATGAAGGTGCCTCACCGGCTGATGAGCGCCGGGCTTCAATGGCTGGTGGCGCTGGATTATACCGCGTTCTGTTTCCTCTTGCTGATGAAGGTGAAGCTGAATAACGGGGCGCTCCGCTTCCTGGGCAGGATCTCCCTGTCCTATTACCTGATGCACGGGCTGTTTGTGGAGCTGTTCGGGTTCAACTTTATGGATATTTCGGGAAGCCTCTTTTACATCCGAAACGTGGCCCTTTATATCCTGGTCGTTCTCTCCTGCACCATCCTGTCGTCCGTCGCGTTTAATTGGATATGGAGAAAAACCGTTGATCTGATTATAAAAAGAAGTCCGGCCAAACAGAATTTGGTCTAAACGGACTGCCCGCTTTCCTGCGCTTCCGCCCAGCGAACGGCCCGCTCTGTCCAACCGGCCATGCACATGCCCGTCCCGTCGGCAAAGCCGTGGCCGCCGTAAGGGCCGATCTCCAGCCTGCAGGGGATGGAGTGTTCTTTCAGCGCTTCGGCCAGCAGGCGGGAATTATCCGGGTTCACCAGGCCATCGTCTGCGGCCAGGAAGAGGGCGCAGGGCGGGAAGCCCTCGGCGTGGTCTAGGATCTCATAATCGGATTTCCTGGCCTCCTCCAGGGAGCAGCCGTACAGGCGGAGGGCATCCTCCGGATCCGGGGAGCCGTAGCGGATGTCCTGGCACAGGGTCGTGACGGGATAGATCGGGAATACCGCCTGGGGCTTGGGCCAGTGAAAGGCCGGATAGCCCTTTTTCGTGTTCCAGAGGCAGACCAGGTACCCGCCCGCGGAAAAGCCGCAGGTGATGTAGCGGCCCGCATGGACGTGAAAATGGTCTTCGTTTTCGCGGATCAGGCGGAAGGCCCGGGCGAAATCCTCCATGTTCTTTTCCAGCAGCCCGAACTCCCCGTCCACCTGATAGGTGAGGATCATCACATGGTAGCCCAGGCGGTTGAACTGGGCGGCGACTGGCCAGCCCTCCGTCAGGCTCCAGACGTTGACGAAGCCCCCGCCGGGCACCAGGAAGATGTAGGGCTGATCATTGGCCTTTGGATCGTCCGAGGGGAACCAGAGCAGGTTGGTCCCTTTCTTGGCGGGGCTTTGGGCACATTCTGCTTCGGTGTACAGCGGGTAGTACCAGTCGCCCGTTTCGGCGGCCCGGAACAGGTGGGCAAAGCCCGCGCACAGGTCGCCGGAAAAGATATGCTCGTCCCTGATTTCAGCCAGCGTTTTGTTCCAGGCCGGCTCCGCTTTAAGGTCCAGCCTGCGGATGGCGTCCGGGGCGATCAGGGCAATCCTGGGGTCGGACAGGAGCCCGCCCAGGGTTTGGTTTTCAAGCTTCATAGCGTCAGCCTCCGTTTGCGATGTTTTGGTTCTGCGGGGAATGTACGTCCTCTTTTCGTATCCGGGATCATTACGCCGCGTTCGTTTTTACGCTCGTTGCTTACAGAATACACCGCCTCGCCGGCTTTATCAAGAAAAATATTTTGTGTCCGGGTCGTCCGCGCATGTCCAAAGCCTTTTCCGGCGCGGACAAACGTGCTATAATCAGACCTAACATGACGACGCTAACGTTTTTGACAAGACACGGGAGAAATGACATGGTGGAAGAATTATACTAAAAGCCCTATTTTGTGATCGATTTCCTGCCCGAGCAGGTGCCGGACGGCAGCCGGGGACAGTTTTTTCAGGTGGAAGAATATTATCTGTTCCGCCCACGGCAGGCCGCGATCCGGCAGCGCTTTGCGGATATCCTGCTCAAACTCAACTGCTACGACGACCTCGAGGTGGGGGCGGCGGACTGGGAGTGCTGGGAGCGCAACCCGACCCCGGAGCGTTTGGTGACCTGGGTGACGGAGAACCGGGAGGACCTGCGCTTCCATCTGCCGGAGCAGAATGCCCTGATCGCCCTGAACCGGGACGAGCTCTGCATGACCTTGTATAACCCACCGGAAAAGCTCTTAAAGCGAGTGGAAAAACTGGCGGCGGCACATGGATTATTCCTCTGGCAGCCGCCGCAGGAGGACCTATGACGGACAATCGGAGGCTCTGGACTGAGGCGAAGGACCGCCTGGTCCGGGCGGTGGTTTCCCTGGGCTTTCGGGAGGAGCTGGCGGAGCTCATGGCCCGCCAGCTGGGCAGCCCCAAGGCGATCGACCGGATGACGTCCTACATCCACCAGGCCCATCCCCATACGGAGGAGCTGCTGGTGGACGAGATGCTGGCCATCTGCGCGGAGATCGACGCCTGGCGGGAGAAGAAGGCCAGCCAGGAGGCCCAGGCCCAGTACAACTACATGCGCTGGTCCGGCGCCCTGGGAGCGGAAGACGAAGATGACCTTTGAATACGATGCGGTCCTGCGCGAGCAGGCGGACAGCGGCGGGGCCTATGTGCCCTTTCCCTGGGACATCCGGGAGCTGTTCGGCAAGGGCAGGCTCCGGGTGCACGCGGAGCTGGACGGGATTCCCTATGACGGGAGCATCGTCAATATGGGGGTCAAAAACCCGGACGGGACCGTCTGCTATATCATCGGCGTCCTCAAATCCATCCGCCGAACGATTGGCAAAAAGGACGGGGACACGATTCATGTCGTAATCCGTCCGAGCGGCATCTAAGGCGCAGCCGGAAACGGCGAAGGGAGGAAGGCGGATGACCGTCATCGAAGCGGCGATGGATTACGCGAAGCGGCTCTTTTCCGGCAACGCCGGGGGGCACGACTTTGACCACAGCATGCGGGTGTACAAAAACGCCATGGACATTGCCCAAAGCGTGCCCGGATGCGACCTGGAGGTCGTCGCCCTGGCTGCCCTGCTGCATGACGCGGACGACCATAAGCTGTTCGCTACCGAAAACAACGCCCATTTACGGGCGTTTCTGAAAGAGCGGGGCATCGGCCCGGAGAAGACGGAGCGAATCTGCCGGGCGGTCAACTCGGTGTCCTTCAGCCAGAACCGGGGAAGGCGGCCGGACACCGTGGAGGGAAAAATCGTCCAGGACGCGGACCGGCTGGACGCCATCGGGGCCATCGGCATCGCCCGCGCCTTCGCCTACGGCGGGGAGCACGGCCGGCCCATGGAAGCCTCCGTCCAGCATTTTTACGACAAGCTCCTGCTTTTAAAGGACGAGATGAACACGGAGCCCGGCCGGAGGCTGGCCGGGGAGCGCCACGCTTTTATGGAAGCGTTTCTCCGGGAATACTACGAAGAAACAGGGGAAACGCCTCCGGCGGCAAATGAGAAAAAGGAACGCTGATCAAAATCTTCATTCGATAAAAAAACCGAAGGAAAGGAAGGATGACCCATGCAGCACCTGATTGAGAACACGCTCAGCCGTTTTGTGGATTCCGGCCAGATCGCCGGGTGCACCGTCAAAATCCTGCGGGACGACGAGATCCTGTTTGAAGGCAGCTTCGGCTACGCGAACGTGGAAAAGAAGGTCAGAATGTCCGGGCAGACCATCTTCCCGATCGCTTCCATGTCCAAGGTGGTCACGGTGGCCGCGCTGATGCAGCTCTACGAGCAGGGTCTCTTCAAGCTCTGGGACCCGGTCAGCGAATACCTGCCCGGTTTCAAACACCCGAAGATCGCGAAAGAAAAGCCGGACGGCACCTACGAGATCGTGGAGGCCCAGGGGGAAGTGACCCTGCGCCAACTGTTCACCATGACCAGCGGAGTGCCCTACCCGGGCAGCGATACGGCCGCGGCGAAAATCCGCCTGGAATACGAAAAGGAGCAGGAAAAAAAGTACAAAGATCAGTTCCTGGCCGGAGAGAAGCTCCCCGGGACGAAGGAAATCTGCAACCTGGTCGGCCAGCTTCCCCTGGCCTTTGAACCGGGGGAAAGGTGGATGTACGGCTTTTCCATCGACATCCTGGGCGGGGTCATCGAAGCCCTGTCCGGGAAGACTTTGGGAGAGTATTTGAAGGAGCATATCTTTGACCCGCTGGGGATGAAGGACACCGGCTTCTTTGTGCCCAATGAAAAGAAGGACAGGGTCGCCACGCTCTACCAGATCCGGAACGGGATGAAGCCGGACGAACGGGTCTATCCTTCCCAAAAACCGCTGTTTGAGAGCGGCGGCGGGGGACTGTTCTCCACGGTGGGGGATTATTCCCGCTTTGCCCAGATGCTGCTCCACGGCGGAACGCTGGACGGGGTTCGGATCCTGGGCCGCAAAACCATCGACCTGATTTCCACGGACCACCTGACCGAAGCGCAGCGGGCCACCGACAGCTGGGACACCCAGCGCGGCTACAGCTACGGCCTGGGCGTGCGCGTGCTGACCAACCCGGAGCTGGCGGACATCAACGGCTCCGCCGGGGAATGGGGCTGGGACGGGGCCTTTGGCAACTGGTTCTGCGTGGACCCCAAGGAGCGCCTGACCTGCGTCTACCTGACTGGCAACCTGCCCGGCGACCACTACCGTTTTATCCCCAAGCTGATGGCGTCCATGTACGCCTCGCTGGACTGATCCAAATACATAAAGAGGAGCTGCCGCAGTGGTTTTCTGCGGCAGCCCGTGTTTTATAATTCCCGAAGCGGTCTGCTGGAAAGACACAGGAGCGCGGTGACGGTGAAGCCGGCGGCGCAGATGAACAGCAGGGCGGCAGAGCCCAGGGCCTGGAGGACGAGGCCCGCCAGCATCGAGGCGATGGGGATCATGCCCTGGGAGCCGATGCCGAGGATGCTGCTGACCTTGCTGAGCTTATCCCGGTCCACGATGCGCATCATGGCGGTGCTGACCGGGATATTGATCCAGGAGATCAGGAAGCCCATCGACAGACAGCCCAGGCTGAACAGGATCAGAAATCCGTTGAGGGAAGCCCCGCGGTCCACCAGCAGCCAGTAGCCCAGCGCCAGGACGATCATCAGTGCGGCGACGGCGCAGAGCTTGAGGCCGGTCTCAAAGCCGAATTTCTCCTTCGGCTTCCGGGCGCTCAGGATGGCCGCGCTGACCAGGGAGCTTACTCCAAAGCAGGCGCTGAACACGGACGACCAGAGCTCCGGCGTGAGCGCATGGTCCATCAGGTAAGCAGGGGCGCTTGTCAGATCCGTCCGGACAAAGTAGGGCAGGAAGTTCCCAGTGACGGGGGCAAAGAAAAAGTTGATGAACAGGATGACGCCAAGCAGGGTGAGGACGGCCTTCCTGGCTTTGAGATAGCGGAGGCCCTCCCGCATATCCCGGACCGCGAGGCCCAGGGTCAGCTTTTCCGGTGACGGACGGTGATCATAGCGGATCAGCATTTCGGAAACGCCGGAAGCCACAAAGCAAAGGCCGACCAGGAAAAACAGCGTGTGAATCGGGAGAGCGGCGTAGAGGACCCCGGCCAGGATGACCCCGAGGATGCTCTCCAGCGAGCTTTTGATGGAGAAGTAGGCGTTGGCCTGCTGGAGCTGTTCTTCCCGGACGATGTGGGGGAAGAGGGAGTCCGCCGCGGGGGTAAAGATCCCGCTGACGGCGCTGCCCAGAATGCCAAGGGCAAACAGGACGACGAGCTGCGTCTGCTCCGACCGAAACACCGTCAGCAGGAAGGCGGCCAGGAGGATCAGCCCGCCCTTGATATAATCGCACACGTACATGATTCTGGATTTGCTGAAGCGGTCCCCCAGCACCCCGCCGACCGGGGTGAGGAGCAAAGTGGCGGCCCCGCACAGGGCGAGGTAAAGCCCCTGCAGAAAGGCGCTGTTCCCGCTGATCTCCAGGATGTAAAAGCTCACGGCGAAGCTGTAGAGCAGGGCGCCCAGCTCAGACACCAGGGCCCCCAGGAAGACCAGGCGGAAGTTCCGGCTGCGGAATACGTTCCCGATGCCATGGTCATGCATGCTGCTTTTCCTCCTCCCATTTTGCGGAAAGCCAGGGGTCGTCCAGCAGGCCGATCAGGCGCTCCACGCTTTCCTCGGCGGACGCGCCCAGGACGTCGTAGATCATCTGCTGTTCTTTCCGGTCGGCGAAGCGGATGGCCTTCAGGCTGTAATCCGGGGCCGAATCGAAGCTCCGGGCTTCCTCCAGGGCCTTTTGAAGAGAGCGGCGGGCATCGTCCAGAAGGCCGTTTTTCATTTCCGACCAGGCGAGCAGGGCCAGCAGTTCCGCCGTGGTTTTTTCCAGCGCGCCGGACTTGGTCTCCGATTGGAGCCCGGCCAGGAGGTTCATGCCCAGCCGGGTGATGTCCAGGGCGGAGGCCCAGTCCTTCCGGGAACGGAAAAGGAACACATAGCCCATGACGGCGTTGAGCATGTCGCCCAGGCAGTTCAGCAGGGCCTCGGTGAGGTACTCCGCGGCTTCCTCCGGGCGGCGCAGGAAAACGGCGAGCAGGATGCCGATGGAGCTGCTGAAAACGCCGCCCGTGTTGTTCCGCCTGAGAAGCTCCAGGCTTTTTTCCGGCTGGCCCTGGAGAAACAGGGCCATCGCCAGGTCCCCGCAGATGGTGGCGTCGCTGACGCGCGGGTCGTCGTTCTGAGAGAGCAGGGTCCGGGATTTTTCCAGCAGCTGCACCGCGCGGCTCAGGTCGTCCGGGTTTCTGGTGCTTGCGCCGTACACGAGATACCCGGCCGCGCAGACAGAGACCGCCTGGAAGGAATTCGGGTACCGGGCGAGGAGCTTTTCCGCTTCCTCCCGGACCAGCGGGTTCAGGGTCCGGATGTACTGGGCCAGCCGCTCCAGCATGGCCTCCTTCCGGTTGTCCCGGATTTCATAACCGACCAGGGCGTCCACAGAGGTCTCAAAAAAATCCGCCATTTCCAGGATCAGGCTCAGCTCCGGGGTGGAGAGCTTCGTTTCCCATTTATGCACCGCCCCGACCGTGACGCCCAGCGCCTCCGCCAGCTGTTCCTGGGTCATGGATTTCTTTTTGCGCATCAGCCGAATATTTTCCGCCAGCTTGGTTTCCATACGCCTTTCTCCTTTCATCGTGTCCAGGAGTATTATAACCGGACGAAAGGAAAAAAGGAACTTATGAGCTGTATAAAACGGACACAAATTTATATACTGATGGTATAATTTGAATTGTCACTCTATTCCAACCGAATTGCATTCTCTGGTTATTTCTGAGCATAGAAAAAGCCCTGTTCCTTTGTGGAATCAGGGGATTTTGTTGGTGCGGCCAACGAGACTTGAACTCTGGGAAAAAGTGGATAAAACGCCGTCGTAGACGTGGTTGTGAAAATTTCGTGTTGCATGGCGTGTTGCATCACTTGAAAAAATTGTCGATGGATTCGGTGATTTCCTGGTCCTTGGCCTGCATGACATGCTGATAGACCTGCTTGGTCATTGACGTCGTAGCGTGCCCCATCCTGGCCATGATGTATTTGTCGGGGACACCCAGGGAGAGCAGGACGCTGTCGTAATAGTGGCGCAGGCTGTGGAAATGGTAGGGCATGTGGAGACGGTGCATCAGGCGGTCGAAGCGCTTGGTGATGACGTTGGGATGAAAGGGAATGATCAGGGCGTCCGGAGAGACGCCCTCCGGCCGGGTGAGGCATGGCCTGGCTGCCGGCGGGATGGAGACGGTGCGGATGCCGGCGTTCGTCTTCGGGGCGTGGAGGACGAAGTTGCTGCTCTTTGATTCCAGGGTGAAGGCCTTGGTGATGTAGAGCAGGTTTCCACGGACGTCCGACCAGGTGAGGGCGGAGATCTCTCCGCGGCGCAGGCCCATGGTGCTGGCGATGATCAGGACGGGCTTGAAATCGTCCGGGGCGGAATCGATCATCAGGGCGACTTCCTCCGTGGAGGGGATCTCTATTTCTTTGGGTACCAGGCGCGGGAGACGGACGTGGAGGGCCAGATCCGGCGCGGCCTGGGCGAGGGCGGCGGTCAGCAGGCTGTAGACACAGTGGACCGTTTTCGCGCTGCGGGTGCGGGCCAGCTTGCTGATATATGCCTGCACCTGTTCTGAGGTCAGGCGGCGGACGGAGACGTCCGCAATGGGGCCGTAATGCACCCGGAGCAGGGAGCGGTATTTGAGGACCGTAGACGGGGAGAGGACCGCGGCATTGTGATCGATGTAGGCTTCGATGGTCTCCCGGACGGAGCGGTCCTCCGGGCGGATATTGCGGCGGATCTGCCACTGAGAGGCCTGATATTCCGCGTCCTTCTTATCGGGCGAGGTAAAGGATTCATACTTCCGTTTTCCGTTTTCATCCTTCCCGGCATAGACGAGGCAGCGCCAGGATCCGGAGGGGAGCAGGTGAGCAGTTGGCATGGGGTTCTCCTTTCAGTCGAACAGGGATTAGGCCATTTACAGCAGTTTCAATTATTCATCTTCCCTTATAGTTATGGATTGCAAGTACCGCATGGCTTATAGCCCTGGTCTATCAGCGTCTGACGGTCTCCGTAATACTCCTGCTTGTTTTTCTCGGACATGTCGGTCGCGCCCTGGCACCAGGGGAAGTGAAACTTCCTGGACTTGACGTTCAGGATGTAATCCGGCTGGGCGGAGCGGGAAGCCGGATCCTGCAGGTCTCCTTCCGCGATCATGAGCAGGCCGTCATCCGGATCCGGCTCGCCTTCCGCGCGGTAAAAGCCGGTGCCGTAGTCAATGATGTAGCCGGGCTGGATGTTGTAGCAGTATGCTGTCATCCGCAGGCCGTTGGTTTCGATCGAATACAGCGTGATTTCCACGGCGCGCGGGAGCAGTTCGGACCCCTGGTAGATCGGCGTGACTTTATAGAGCAGGTGTTCGCCGGTCCGGCTGACGTAGGTTCTGGCCCGGTTTTCAACCGGCAGCATTTCTTCCAGGTTCAGATACTCCGTGCCGGTGACCAGGTTTTCCTGGCAGGCCGTACCAGACGTCAGTTGCGCGCCTACCAGATGGCAGCGGTGATAAATCCCGCCGGTCTGCCAGCCGGCAGGATAGAACATTGAGATATCCTGCCGGCGCTCCGCGTCGATGGACGCCCTGGACAGGATCGCGAAGGCCGTGCCCGCTCGGCCGTACTGATCGAGCGGGGAAATATAGACCCGGCCGTCATCGAAGGCCGCCGGCGTTACATTGAAGAGGATCATGGCGGCGTTGCCGGGATCCTCAGCTGACGCCAGACAGGACAGGAACAAAAGGGAAAAAAGTACAGCTATGATAGGTTTTCTCATTATATCTTATTCACCCGATTTCCATATCGGGAAGAGATACAGATTCCCCCGGATATACTTTCAGAGCCATAGCCATCTGCTGGCGAATGTATTCTCGGCCCTGAGAGGACAGCGAGCGATAGTCCCGCAGCAAAGTCAGTTCGGAAGCGTTCATTTCTTCCGGCTGACTTTTTATTTGCCTGTGTTCTGTGATCAGATACCCGACAGTACAGCCGAGGCCTTCCGCGATCATGGCCATCGTTTCTTCGGTCGGTGATCTCTTTTCCGCTTCGATCATGGAGATAGCCTGCTGAGATACGCCGCTCAGTCTGGCCAGGTTTTCCTGGCTCAGATTCCGGGCCAGACGTTCCGCTTTCATGTTTTTCGCAAATGTGCCCATTTTTTCCACCTCAGTTTTTTGTTTATTATACCACTTTTGTTGTTGACAATATAAAACCATTGTGTTAAGATACCACTACAATAGTTGTGTCGAGGTGATTACATGGTCAATCTACGCGCCATGCGGGAAAAGAGAAAAATGACGCAGCAGGAGCTTGCTAACCGGGCAGGTATCCCTCAGCAGACCATTGCCGCTATTGAAACCGGCATCAGGAAGAACCCAGGCGTCATGACTTTGTTCCCGATCTGCAATGTTTTGAAATGCACCATCGACGATCTGATCGTCGAGGATGAAAAAGGAGCCTAAAAAGCGCAACCGATTTCGTATTTGAAAGGGGTAAATATGGGAATGAAAACCACTTTGATCAGAAGCGGGCCTATTGCAATCATAGCTCCGGACGGCTTTTTCTTAAAACCGGATACGATTAAGCGCGCCCAAGAGGACATTAACAGGCAGTTGGAAGCCGGCGCAGAGCCACAGAGCATCGTATTGCCGTCCTGCTTTAAAATTGCTCGTGTGATTTACAAGGAAGAAAGAATCATCACAGAGATGCCGGAGAAGCCGCGTCAGCTGAGACCGGAGGACTTTGACAGCGACCTGGCGGACGCGGACGGTGCCCTTCCCTGCTGGATGGAAGTGAACGAGGAAACACGCCAGGCGTGGATCCAGCAGTACGGCTTCGAGGAAGATACTGTTTTCAGCGGCTGGACGACGGTGAAGCGGGACGAGATCGGAGATCCGGAGGACGGCTGCACCTACTGGACGGGGAACCCGGGGAATAGGGAATAGGCAATAGACCGAAGGGGGCGACGATAAATGCCGAGGGTCATGCTGACCGAGGCCCAGCGGAGGGCTGAACGGTACCGGAAGGAAAACGAGGAAATCAAGGGGCGGATTGGCGCTTACATGATGATCTCCGGGAAAACACTGGCCCAGGTGGGCGCACTGGCGGGGATCCGTCAGACGACGATGTATGAGCGAATGAAGGACCCGGGGACGCTGAGACTGGACGAGTACAGACGGCTGATGGATGTCGTAGGTAGGGATTAGGCATTAGGGATTAGGCATTAGGCCGGAAGGAGCGAAACATGTTCAAAAGACTGATCGCGTCGCTGACGCTGGATTATGAGTTTGTGGCCCGGGGGCGCGGGGTCCTGACGATGGATGAGATGGACCTGATCTCCCGCGGGGACAGGATGAAGGTGGAGAAGGCCGACCAGATCCTGCCGCCGCCGGGCGTGCAGCCTTCCCAGGACGACCGGATCGACCTGAAGGAGTGCGGGCTGATCGTGAACCACATCGACGAAATGTGCGAGTGGATAGAACAACTGAGCCGAACGGAAATCGTGTGATTTCTGAGGCGATATAACCAAATTTGAAGGAGGAAGGACTATGCTGTCAATCACCATCAACGGCCTGAAAGAAGGGCCGAAAACACTGGACCAGCTGAAGGGCGCGATCATCCTGTTCAGGAATGATCTGGGAGCCGGGAAGGCGATCATGGGAGATTTTTCACC
>OCVV012838545.1_pt1 | contig 14053 bp, 11 predicted proteins | sample 1539721 | NCBI WGS metagenome assembly OCVV01 (sample SAMN02144230, study PRJEB22623) | gut metagenome | biome: sheep rumen | host: Ovis aries | place: New Zealand
GCTTCGGTTGCAAGCTTTTCGCCCGTGTTGGTTGAGAAGTTATAGTTGGCGTACACATCGCCCGCGTATCTGCCTGTTCCATCCCAGGTGACAAGCAACGCGTTCGAACGATTCTGATCATTCATACCGTTTCCGATAACAAAAGCTGTTGGCCCATCGGACGGTATCTTCTTCCATTTCGAATCGTCCCACTGTCCACCCTCATTAGCGACCTAGCAGACATAATAGCTGCCATTATATTCCACAACATCGCCAGAAAGATAAGACGACTTCTGGCCATAGTGCGTATAAGTATCATATAGGTTATAAGTTCCAGCAGCGAAGGCATTCATCCCGAGCGCCTTCGTGCCAGTTCCTTGAGCGTGTGACCGTTCAGTAAACGCTTCCGTGTTATATCCTTCGGCATGGGAGTATGCCCCAAGTGCTCTGGTCTATCCACCTTCCGCATGGGAAGCTCCACCAGAAGCCGTTGTTTCAGTACCTTCTGCGTGGGCTGATGGTCCTGTCGCTTTAGTCCTGTCTCCCTCACCGTGAGACCACTGCCCTTCCGTTGTGCTTGTTCCCTCTGCGTGAGACGACTCACCCTTAGCTTTACCAGTAGCCTCTGCGTGCGCATATTTCCCGGATGCATGAGCCTGGGATCCCTCTGCGTGGGAAGAGTCTCCGCTTGCGGTAGTAGCCGCACCTTCAGCATGAGACTGGTTACCGCTTGCAGTCGTACCGCCACCTTCAGCATGGGCCTGCATGCCGCTTGCAACTGTATGCGAGCCGAAAGCTGCAGAGTTTGTCCCGCTTGCGGTTACGTTATTACCAAACGCAATACTATTTTGCCCTACTGTAGAACCACTTGCGCGACCATGGCTGAGCGTAGTATCCAGAACAGTATCTTTCTTCAGAGCGTATTCATCTGAAGAGCTTCCACCGCCACCATGTTCATTTACATACGATTCGGTTGCAAGCTTTTCGCCAGTACCATTCGCAAAGTCGTAGTTAGCGTATATATCGCCTGCGAACTTACCAGTTCCATCCCATGCGATTGTGGCTGCGTTGGAACGTTCTTCGTCAGATGTACCATTGCCGACGATAACAGCGTTGTCGCTGTTTTGTACTATTAATTTCCAGTCACCTTTTTTGATGTTGCTATCAGATGACTGAGTTGTCTCCGCAATGCAAATATATCCATAGCCGCCATAAGTAACTTTGTCACCTTTATTATACGTACGCCCGCTAACAAATGGTTCAAATGTTTCTTCCTGGATATTGCATGAACCAACTACACTTGTTGCTGCACCGGATGCGTTTGTTGTGTAGCCGCCAGCATGAGAAGCTTTTCCATTTGCTACTGAACCGTTTCCTTCTGCATGAGCATTATCACCAGCGGCAGACGTAGTCATACCTTCTGCGTGGGAACTCTGTCCAGACGCTTCTGTTGATCTACCTTCTGCGTGAGAATACGTTCCACTTGCTTTACTGTAATAACCTTCAGCGTGTGAGTACATATTGCTCGCATGAGTATAGCCACCCTCGGCAAGAGCTCCTTGATTGCTGGCTGCTGTGCGATATCCCTATGCTGTTGAGATATACCCGCTGGCTTCCGTGTCGTACCCGAACGCTAAACTTGCCTTGCCGACAGTTGTATTAGGCTTCCTGCCTCGGCTTAAAGTAGTATCAAGTACGGTGTCTTTCTTCAGAGCATAGTTGGACATATCGACAGCTGTGCTTCCGATGCGTTCGTATCCAGTGGTGTCATCCACCCATAGATATTCATCATAGGCATCGCCTTCACCAGTTTTGTTAGCAAGCAGATAAATTACACCAGGCGCACCCTGATTCGGCAGCTCCGTTACCGTATTGAAATGTATCTGAGCCTGACCGCCGATCGCAGCTTCAACCGTATCAATCCGCGCACTCAGCCTTTTATCGCCCTCGAGATAATCGTAAACCTTTGTAACAGCCATCTCGAACGCACCCCCTTTAATTTGTCACTTCGCTGATTATGATTGCCCCTTCATTGCTGAATGTCAGGACAAACAACTTTGTTCCATCCGATGACTTCACATAAAGCTCAGACGGAATATCTGCGGCTACGTTACCGTTAGAATCTACAATCAGCATGCTTCTACTTTTTGCCTTTCCTTGTTTAATTGGAACGTAACCTTCCACGGTTTCCTGCACCTGTTCAACCGCGTCCTCCAGATCATCCAGCCTTTTGCCGACATCACTGGAGGTTGCCGATCCGACTGGTTGCCACTTTGAACCAGTCCAGACGTAAGCCGCGTCACCAGCTACGGTATACATATCGCCCTTCGCAGCCCCGGTCGGAAGGTTAGAAACAGCCGCTACGTTACCTTTAAATGCCATTGCTCCATCTTTGGCTACCTGCGCACCAATGTTTGTCCGCGCCTGTGTTTTCTGCGATTCGTTCAGCGACTGACTCGCATCATATCGCACATAACCAGATATACTTGCAGCTCCGATGTTAGCCAGAGCCTGATTCTTCTGTGTAGTAGTCAGGTTCTGCGCTTTGTCGTAGCGAATTACAGGAAGAGTCTGAATCGTGTTGTTGATTTTAGAAGCAGACCATACGTCTGTAGTTGACGTACTGTTGTCGTTGATTACCGGGACGTTAAGATTACTACGCACATCTGCTGGGGTCATCCAGCTCCAGGTGTTATCACCTTTTGCTACTGGAATCTGTCCTTTAGTTGTGCCTTCAGCTGACAAGCCGTTAACATCAATCTTATCGATAGTATCTTTCAGCTCGTTTATTTTGTCCCGAAGTTCCTTCCTTAGATCACTAAATCCTTTATTTACCGTACTCGTCTAGTCTAAAATATTATTCCTGGCCTTCGCGTCCTGTATTTCGTACTCGTATTCTTTCTAAGCAATATTACGCTCATCAGTTGCTTTTATTTTAAGATGATGTAATGGTTCAGCCATTTACTCACGTCCTTACATTCGTGTAGATCGTACTCGAAGGCTTCGGCCTCTTCATTACGTCGACAGTAATCGTATAAGCTGTATAGCTGGCACTGGATTCTGTCTTATAGACGTAGCACACAACAGGCTGTCCAACCATTAGCAGCGAATCTGGGATCTGAAACTGGATATATCCAGATCCCGTTGTAGGGCTTGACGTTACTGTAGTCGCCATTCCGACACAGGCTGATTGAATCTTGTACGAACCCGATTTAATATTCTTGATCTTAATACTTATCCCAGCATCCCACTGGTAGATGCCGGAGATCATAAACTCTGTAGTCTGAGATCCGTCGATCTCGTGGATAGGGTTTATGTTCGCCAAATTCAATCACCTGCCTTAGTGGGCAAATAAGGTACTGCTAAACGTAACAGTACCTTTCTCGTCACTTTCTACGTAAATCTTTGATTTTTCTATCGCGTTACTTAGCTCGTCTTTAGTAGCAAGCAGTTTAATCTTTTCCTGTACATCAGCAACATCTTTCTTCGCCTGGTCGATATCGGCCATAGCATCATTCAGTTTGTCGAGCTCAACATTAAAAGCAGCAGCGAGAGCATTGTAGGAGGAAGTCTCTGCTTCTGTGTAATAAGTCGTAGTGGGCTGAGCTCTAGGAATTACAGGAATCTTTATCGTATATACCGTATAGCCTGAACTGCCTACGGATTTGTAGAGATGGCAGAAGATTGGCTTGCCCAAGGAAAGTAAAGCATCAGGAATACTTAAAAGAAGAATGTTACCTGATTGAATTGTACCTAAGACATTCAGTGACGTGTTCACGTCTGCACAGGAGAAGTGGCCCTGCTAAACTGAATTCGGAGCGTTAAACACTCTAAGTGTAATACCATGATCCCACTGATAGAGCGGTGAAGATATAACGGTATAGATGTCGTTTCCAAACCTAACAGAGAGTGTATTATTTTTTACCATCATTTCTCACCTCTCTTATTATTTTATCCAAATTATAAACAAAACATAATGAATCAATTTTCCAGGGTCCTGTGGAACTGTTACATAGATGTAGGTTGAATTCCAATCAGCAAAAGGCGCAAGCCTGAGATCATCGGACAGCACATAGATATGCGAAATAGAATACCCTTCAACTGGAGTATCAATCAACGTCATCGTTTGTGAAATAGTAGCTGAGAGAGTTTTTATCTGCAGTATCTTGTTCGTCCCAATATAAACTCCTCCTGTGAATAAACTCTCGAAGAGGGAAGTTAATACATCGGGCATAATATTCTGAACAAACGTAGGTGCAAGCTTCTCAATGCTGACGCTGGAGTCTATAAGTCTTTCACCTGAAAGCTGACCGTGATTAATTTCACTGGCATTAAACCCGTTGCCAGAACCAAACTCTCTCCATACCCAGTTGCCAGTTGAATCTTTTGAGCTGGCTATTCTCATGACGCCGCCGTTCATAGTGATAGCCGAAAGACCATCGGGAGAAACCCACACATCATTTCCTTTAGTATCTGTGTGTTTCGTTATTGTTCCGTTTGTTATCTCAGTAACTGAGGAATCGATAGTTCCAGAGATATCACTGCTCGCAATCCGTCCATCCTTGTCAATGTTCATGGATCTGTCATAGATTGAAAGTTTTCCTTTAGCTTCTGAAGCCACCTCGGCTATATGAGCCATAACGTCTTTAAACTCATGCTGATTCAGAAGAGAAAGGTTTGTGTTAATCTCAATGTTCGACTTCCATGGATTATCGTAGCAGACAGAACTCTTATCGATATATGCCCATAGATTCAGTGAGATCTCCGGGTCAACAAGATGTGCTGCATATTCAGTAGTGATTCTTGGCCAGTCAGCTTTGTTTGAGATGGGTGAAGCGTAATACATCATGTCTCTGTTTGAACCGTAAGGATCTATATAGGAGACCTGGTACGAAGCTTCAGGCTTTGATATTTTATTTACAGCGTACAGAGCATCATCGTAGAGTTTGTCCTCGTCACCTTGTACATAATTAGGCTTTGAGAGATAGCCTTCTCTGTACAACTCACCGAGCGTAACCTGCATGTTGCGTTCAAGAGAGTCGTACTGTTCCTGTGCGTCTTTCATAATCTTGTAATAAGTTTCATACGCTCTGTCTGTTGTGTATCTGAACCTGTTCATCATAGGAACAAGTCCTTTTACCTCGTCGGATAACACACGGAAATCGCAGAGAACGTATGCGATCTCGTTATCGATAACGATAGCGTCGTCTGGATTCCTCATAACAATCCTTACTCCTACGCCTCCGTTGTTTTCCATCGTATATATTTGAGCCTCAAGACGAAAATAATACGCTCCTACAGGCGTTCTGAAATCAGGATAGTTATAGAAAGACGTCGATGAAGAAATCAGCTTCTTTGTCTTAGTATAGAAATTGATTCTATAAATTTTGTCTCTGACATAATAAGGAGATTCGAATTTGTAACTTACATTGGATAAACATCTGATAAATGCAGAGGTTCCGTTTCCCCATTGGTTATCGTCTTTTGTGGTTCCATCAGAACACAGCCTTACACCGTGCTTAAAACCCATATCACGTCCGTAGGTTGGGACAGACTTAAAGAACTGCGGAGCTGTCACCATAGAACTTTTCACGTAAGATTTAATCTCAAGAGTTGTTTCGGATGTCCCGTAAAACTGTGAAATGATTCGCTTGGTTGTATTAAACACAAGTTTTCCATTCGACGGGAGAAGATCTCTCGTTGTTGAAAAGACATGGAGGTTGCCGTCTCCTATATCGAACGCATATCTTCCTTTGTATAAACGCGTAGACTCATTGTAGTAATAATACTTCGTCAGATCTACATCGCTGACATTAAGCGTATAGTTCTCGTAAATGCCTGCGTGTATAACATCTCTCTTTTCGCACCCTTCGACGATAATACCAGTGTTATCGGAAATCCTCATCTGTTCAGTATTCTCAAACTCTGACCGTATCCATCTTCCGTTGCTATCAGATTTGTTCTGCACTCTCGCCATAGTTCCGTCAAATACTCTGTAGTGATACTGATAACTAAGACTCGAACCCCAGTCATCTGCAATCCATACGTAGTCGTCATCCTTATAATACGGAACACTGTAAACAGGAAGCCATCTACTGTCCATACCTGAATAATAAAGAAACAGCTGCCCGTATCCTTCTGGCTTAAAAACATAGCACCACGCGTACCCGTTTATTGAGCTAACAGACGGCATCTTGCTTTTATCGTGCACGAAATACACAGGATGTTTTGTCGTTATAAAAGTAGTAATGCTGTCCAGGTTCATAAGAACAGACTCGTAAGCTGACTCAAAGGAACCGATGTATCCGTTAATGTTGTTCGTCTTGAATATATATCCGACGAGATTCTTACCTGGAGCTGAACGTTTATCCGAACCGAAGTACCAGTCTGAAGACTTAAGCCAGAGCGTGATAACCTTCGGGTTGTTGACATTGTCGACTGACTTAATATATGTTTTGTGCCAGAGATAATCGTTAGACGAGTTGTATATGTTTCCAGTGCCTGACGAGACTACTCTGTTTACAACCATCGAGCCGCCGCCAACCTTTTCACGAGACAGCTTATAATAAGTCGAAGCTCTCTGGTCGAGTTCGTAGCTCATATCTAAAAGATAAACAACGGAAGCTTCCTAGTTAATCGCGTCTCCGTTGGCGTATAGCTGTGTGGCAGCTTTCCATTTAAATCTCTTGTCTGGCTTTACGTTGTACTCAGTTGTATATGTGACATTGTCATATCCTGCCGTGTCGAGAGTAATCGTTACATAGGTTCCACTCGTGTTTACTGTGAACGGCTGAAGTTTAACGTAGTCGACTGATCCGACAAGTTCTGTAACTTTCGACATTTCTTCTGCGAACTTAAGAGAAGCATTGTAAACAGCTTCGAGGTATTCAGGCCCACGCATCTGAAAATGCGCAATAGCCTGAAGAGCATCGTCGCTGAGAAGGCCAATCTCGTCATAGTAATTAAAGTCCATCACAAACGAGAACCAGTTACGAATATCTGTGTTCGAGATATAGGTAACGCTGGGATAGCTGAGATTAGGGGCTGAAGGTTCGTCGTAAACTTTGTAAGCCATATCGACTTCGTAGTTCAATCCTGGATCTGTACCGGGATCAGAAGGATCAGGATCTTCAGGAACAAGTTCACCGTCGCCACCTGAAGAACCAGAAGAACCAGAAGAACCAGAACCAGAACCAGAACCAGAACCAGAACCTTCCACATAAAGAACTGAACCATCATAGACATACATCATCGACGCAGGATCCAACTGAGAGAAGGTAAACGTGTGCTGACTCGTAATCTGCCCAAGAGGAGCTTCAGTAGGTTTAAAATATTTTGTAACTGTAACACCTTGTGCGTTTTTATACTGGAACCTGATCTCAGTTCCTGGGGCTACTGAGCTGTTAATCCTGAACTTCAGTTCCTTATGAGTACACTCGTCGATTCCACAGTAACCATTCGTCTTATCACCGTAAGCTCCATAGGCGTACAGTTTCGTTCGAAGATTCTCTGTGTTCAGAGTACGTGTAATATTCTTTACGTTATTTCCATAGTGGAGTTCGATTACACCTTTAGCTGTTGTGACATCAGGAACAGTTCCGTCCTTCGGTTCAGAGAAAGGATTCATCGGGACGATATCTACTGTCTTCGAATCTCCTCTGAAGATAGGTTTCGCATCAAACAACTCACACATCTTAGAAATCAAAGAGAAGGCCCCGGTCTTCTCAGAGGCTACGAGGGAACGGTATTTAATTGTCTTCCCGTCATCCTCGTAAAACTTCGAGACATTTCCCTTCGTCCAGCCAGTGCCTTCAAGGATCACGTCCAAGAAAGTATCTGGGGTTCCGACGTTATTGCCTTCGTCATCTGAGAATACTAGACCGAGGTTCTTATACTTCAGCTGCTGCGAAACATGTCCGCATAAAGCTGTCACTGTTCTGGATTTGTTTGAGTGCGTAATCTTAGGTTCAGAGATTATGTACCATTCAGTCTCGTCTTCGTTGATCAGTCTGACTTTATAGTCGGCCTTCATAAACTGAAGACGAGGATTCTCTTCCTTACCATTCTCTGTCTCGATAACTGTCGGGAGAGTAAATGACTATTCTCGCCAGCCGTTACGGGAAGAAGCCTCGGTAATACCAGAAGCCTGACCTGAGACATCACTGTTCGAATCATAAAGGTTACAGATTTTATTGCCGGAGTAGTCGAATATATCGATGATACATAATCGTTTATAATTTATCGCCATAAAATCGCCTCTTAATAAAATGTGGGTTTGTACACAAAATTTAATCTGGTTATGCTCATCTTTGTAATGGGACGGATCGAGAGTTCATTCATTCTGAAGATAACGGCCATACCTTTAAGATCAGATGAAAGGGAAGTGCCTACCGTGATCTTATTCGTATTCGTGTTAACTGCAGTAATCTTGTATCTCGTTCCTCCTGACTGTGCGCAGATATACTGGCCAACCATATCTTCTGAGACTATTTGGTTATCTACAGATAAGTTATTAGTATTTCTTGAGCCATTTACGAAGACATTTCTGTAACAGGGAAATGCCGGGGAGAGCTGGATAAAGCCGTAATCGTGATATAAAAACCCATAAGTTACTGTAGAACCGTTAGTAATAAACGTCTTACCGTTAAGTCCGTCACACACGATCCACTTTCCCGCGTTCGTAGTATTCGACTTTGTCCCTCCGATAAACTTCATCTGCTGGCCAGTAGTAAGGTTGTCTATAATAACTCCTGTTCCAAAGTCTCCTGCGATCTCAACAGCTACATCTGCCCTGGCTGAGCCTGGGTTAAAAAGCTGGAACTCTTTCGTAGCAGTAATAGGAGAGGAGCTCGTAGCGAAAGAGGTAGGAAGGTTCCATGAAGTCCCTGGCATCAAGGCTGAGTTCAGGTAGATATCCTTCGTGTCAGGATCTGTCGCTTCGATATACATCTTGTCGCACCGTGCGAAAGGGTAATAACAGCGAACTGTTATATTCTAGAGACCGTTCTCAGGATTAGGCAGCACCTGAATAGTAGGAGGAGTAATCACTGTCGCCATATAGTAGTTCCATGGTCTGCGTGAGAAAATAAGTTTCGCTGTTTTCCCCGGAGCAAATATCTGGTGGAGTCGGGCCATAAAGCCGTCCTTCACATTCTGTCTTTCGAATACACAACGGAGATTGAAATCCTTCGGCTGAAAGGTAAAGCCGTAGTAGTAGCCGCCTTCGTGTCCGTCAAACTTCTGCTCGTGCATAATCGCCTGAGCAGGACCCCAGACATAGACGTCAGCGTTCTCAGGCACATATGTTAATCCAAGAGAGGCGATATCAATCCCGTCAAAAGTAAAGCCGCCTTTCATACAATCACCTCTGACAAAAGAATACCCCTGTACTCCTTGTTGAGGGGAGTACAGGGGGAGTGTCTGTTTAAATATTTGAGACACTGAGACCATATCTGGAGATCTCTTTCACAAGAGCGTTACCGACGTTCCGGGCCACGGTTTCGTAGTCGTCGTCAGTATTAATCTCTGCTTCATTTATCTCAATATGGATGTCTCCGATTGTGACATTCGATTCCGAACCTAAACCAGATACAGCTGCGTTTGTAAGAAGTCTGGGAAGGCTGATATACTTAGCCATCTCCATCATCTTCGCGAGGTCTGCGTCCATATCTGTACTGTTCAGGGTCGAAAGAAGATCCCGTGTTTTCGCGATACGGTCAGCGAAGTAGTCGACTCTGGCTGTACCGGGAGCATCGATAAAGTCGTCGAGAGATTTCGTAGCGTAAGCATCGAGAATCATCTCAGGATCAGCGGGAGTACCATCGACACGAATAGCACCCATCCGACTTCTGACCATTTCGGTAGAAGGGATGTAACCACCTTTAGCCATAGCTGTATGCGTTACGGAACCGGCACCTCTGCCTTTTGTTCCCTTCATACCAGTCTGCTGAATAACAGGTCCGTTCGCGTTGATATTCATAGCGTCGAAGATTTGGGCTCGAGTACCGTGGATATCATTCGTAAGAACCATATAACCGCCGTACTTCTCGATTACGTCTTTCCGTTTGGCATATCTTTCACAAGCTCTGCGTGAAGCAGGACCATAGATCGTCTTACCGTCACGTGTATCAAGAAGCCAATACTGTGGCTCAGTTTTAGTCTGGGTCTTAGGATGCTGCGTCTGGGTTCCTGGTCCAGGTCCATTATACTCAACACGATTATCGCCACCGCCGTCATCGTAGGTTGTATCGCCGCCGTCACCAGTACTCCATGTTCCATAATTACCGCTGCCGTCATCAGTGTGTGTATAAGTCGCATCATCCTTCTGACCTTTCAGCCAGCGGTCATACATCTGGGACCACTCATACTCGTACATCTGTTTCTGATATTCAGAAGCGTTTTTGTACGTATCAGTGTTCCGCATGTAGTTCATGAACGTATCGTTACTGGTAAGAATACTGGCTACCTCTGTCCAGTACGTATCTGTGATACCTTTCATCTGTTTGTAGGTATCTTCCCAGCTGCGAAGCATCTGCTTCTGTGAATCCTCAATACTATTGATGTATTCATCAACGTTATTCTTGAGCCAGTCAAACAATTCTTCCTGAGACAGACCCATAACTTCGTTTACTTCTTCCGCGAAGTTCTGCTCGTTCGCAAGCATCTCCTGCATATACTCGTCGCCATAAGTAATACGATCTTCGTATCCCTGAATCTGGTCTTCGAGAGAAGCTTTCTGAGCAGCCGCCTGTTCATCTGCAATATCCCAAGCAATTTCCTTTTCGAGAGCCGCGATCTTTTCACGAAGAGCTGCCGCATCTCTGGTTCTCGTAGAGTCCATAGAGATAGCTGCATACTGCCGCTGAAGTTCTGCGAGTTCTTCATACTTATTGGCTTCATCCTCTGCGTTCTTTCTGCGCTGGAGTCGCTCATCGATAAGCTTCGATTCGTCGGCTAAAGCCTGTTTCTTCTTATCGAGGTCGCGCTTAATCAGATCCCACTCGTTCTGGTAGCGTTTCTTAATCGCTTCGAGAACGATCTTCTCCATCTGAACGGTAGCATCAGCCATATCCCGTTCCTTCTGTTTCTGGGCTCTGATCTCCTGGTCAACAAGATTCTCAAGGTCAACACGAAGCTTGATTATAGCCTGTCTGTTTTCCTTAATCTTCCTGTTGTTCGCAGCGATAGCATTATTCGCAGATTCGATAGCTTCCTCATAGTTAAGGATCGTTTGATAGAGATTGAACCAGTCGTCTGTGCCCTGCTGAGTTACAGCCAGCTGAGCTCTGAGCTGATAGATCATTCCTTCGAGAGAAGCTTTCGTTCTCTCCTGGGCCTGGTTCTCCAGTTCAAGCATACGGTTATAGTTCGTAATCTCTTCCTGAGTTTCATAATACTGTTCCTGACTCTGGATCATCTTGATTTCGTGGTCAAGAAGTTCCTTCTGTCTCTTTATAGATTCAAGAAGTTTCTGAGCAGCGGTCTTTTCCTTCTTCTGAGAAGTGGGTTTATTGTAAGTATACTGCTGGTTCTTCTTACCGCCGCCGAGTTGACTCTTGGATTTATATATAGAAGTTGTCTGTTGGTTATTATTCTTTTTGTTCTTCTCGGTAACAAGTTGCGTCTTAATGTTTCCGTTCTTGTCCGTAGAAATATCCAGTACGAGACTGCCGACAACTCCTTCGTTCTCTGCCAGCTTATCGAGAATTTTCTGCTTGTACTGATCGCAGAATTCCTGAAGGTCAGTCAGGTCGATTGTTCCGTCTGCGTTAACGTGCGCTTGGATCCATTCAGCAAGTTCAAGAGGCTTGTCTTTAAAGACATTCATTAGCGCTTCTTCAAACATCAGCCTTGTAACTTCAGCGTACATTGCATATTTTTCCTGAGCATTCGCCATAGCGGCATCAATAATCTCTTCCAATCCAGCAGCATCTGCGGCTTTAATTCTCTCAACATCAACACTACTGAACTGAGAGATAGCTCCGAAGATCTCGTCGGCGTGAGCCATCTTCGCAACTTGGGCTCCGCTCTTGCCTCTCACATCATCCATCGCAATAATGAGATCTTTGATGTGGGTCATATCGTTGCCCATATCCTCAATTGCTTTGTTTACTTCCGTTTCAGAACCGTGCAGATTTGTAAACACGCCCACAATGGAATCAGCCATAGCGTTTCCTTGAACTTCTGCGTTAGCCCAGTCAGATATCATTTCCTGATAGAGTTCCTTTTGTTTATCAGCTGTGAATTCAGTCTCTCCTGCGAAGTCGCCCATCAGGCTGCTCATAGCTTTGAAAGAACCGTTGAGCTTTGTGATCATAGCGTTCATAGCCGGATCAGACATAGCCTTCTGGAATCGTTCAGCATTGTCAGCATCATCTGGATTAAAGATACCCTGGCTGAGCTGAGACATAATATCAGACCCGAAGATAGAGTTCATCGTATCTACGCCTCTGCCAAGCATAAAGTTTTCACCGCTAATGCTTGACGCTGCGGCTGCTGCGAGATCGTCATTGTTCACATACTGAGAACCTTTAGAGAGAGCTTCGAGAATAGCGGAAACCATAGAGTCGCTACCTGCTAAACTCTGTACTCCTTCCTATGTCATGCCTTTTCCCTGAAGGAGTCCCATAGCATCATTGTAAGTTCCTGTGCTTCTGAAGGCTTCGATGAGATCGAACATCGAAGTAAGAGTCGTATCTTTGTTTGCTTGATTCGTTATGTAGTCATTAGCGACCTGATCTGCAAGCGAAACGGGAGTGTACGTGGAAACACCAGCTTCATCGTAGATCGTGTACCTTCTGCGATTCTGATCTAATACACCAGCTTCTCCCTCGGATCCTGCTTCTAGCCTTGGAGGCGGGATCATGTCACCGTTATAGTCGACATTATGCCTTACACCAAAACTATAGTCACCAGTTCCGGCTAAACTCGTAGCCATAAGACCGAGAGTGGGATCGTTAATCAATCCAGATGTAACCATCTCCTGGATCATCTCAGGAGTGATAATCAGTTTCCCATTGCTCGCATACTGGCTGGCAATCTTGTTATAAAGAGTAGGATCGGTTTCAAGATCGGCAAGGAACCGCTCACGCATTGTAGCGCCGCCGTAGTTGAGGAATGAATCATCTGCTGATTGATTAAGCAGGTTCAGAAGATATCCAATTCCTTCGGCGTCCATCTTCCTGATTTGGTCTACATCAACATTGGCTTTACCCGCAATGAAGTCAGCTTCTGCTTTAGTTAACTCTTCGCCGCTCTTACCTTCGGCTGAATGTGTGATGTCGCGAATCTTCTCGACATTAGCCATCTCGGTCATATAATCGCCGAGAGCTGTAATGGCTTCAGCAGCAGAACCAGAGAGTCCTTTGAGTGTCTCGGAAACTTTATCTATAGACTCGTTGAATTCGTTAGCTCCTTTAACGCCGTCGAGAATGAAAGCATTAGCGAGCTTCTTAACTTCGTCCGTAGACAGATTGAGACCTTTGCGTACTTTTTCGAGGATAGGTTCAAGTTCAGGGAAAGCCTTCTTTAAAGCTTCGAGCTGATCTGCGCCGCCTTCTTCGAGATTGAATGCGTTTAGACTAGACTGCCTGTTCTGTTTCCCGAACAAAGAGTTATCGACATTTCCTGTTATCATCTGGCTGAGCCAGTTGTTCCCGAATATCTTAGAAAGCCAAACGTTGTAGTCGTTGTTCCCGTACTGGTTCGTTCCAAGAACGGCTGAGTTAAAAGCTTTAACCAGTTCGTCGACAGTCACACTCTTATCTCCGTTGCTGGCAGCAGTAAGGAGATTAGAGAACCCTGTATTCTCTTCTAGGAACTTAGTAGCTAACTCGTTGTTACTGAAATATTTTTGGAAGTATTCAACGATATCGCCAGTCGTTTTAAGCATTCCGCTATTCATGACGCCGAACATACCCTGCGTCATTTTTGTTGTCCTGTTGGTCTCATCCATTGCCTGTTCTCTGGATGTGAATACGTTATCGAGAAGTGATTTACCTTCTCCGAGCGTAATGTCGCCTTCGAGCTGAATAGTGTCTGGCTTGATTACGATATTACCGTTTTCCAAAGCAGT
>OCVV011208307.1_pt1 | contig 14052 bp, 14 predicted proteins | sample 1539721 | NCBI WGS metagenome assembly OCVV01 (sample SAMN02144230, study PRJEB22623) | gut metagenome | biome: sheep rumen | host: Ovis aries | place: New Zealand
AGATGCAGTGAATACATAGAAGTTCTTTGCGCGGAAGCCGTTTGAATCGTCACACAATTTCCCGACTGCAAGGGGTTTCGCAATTGCCAGAAAGAGGTTTAAAATACAATGCCTCACAGAGTCTTAAAAAGGCACGTTAAAATCCGGTTCCAAAACGGAACCTGTCTCCGTCCCCGGTTTCAGGAAAAGGATAGCATATAGAGGGGCGGTACGCAATCGTAAAAATAAAGGCTGCAGACACTAATTGAACACAAATGAGTGGTAAAAATAGATTGAGAGGGCGGTACGGGATCGTCCTGATTCATTGCTTCCGCAGGCTGAGTTTTGGGCTTTTTGGTGGGGGAAACTATGAAAAAAGAGAAAAAAAGAAGAAAAAGAAAAAAAACCGGAGGTTTTCCGTTCGGAAAGATGATCATCATGCTGATCATGTGCATGCTGGTCGGGGCAGCAGGCGTCGTCGGATATACGATCGTCATGGCACCTCAGATCAGTACGCTTGACGCTATGCCCAAGGGATACAGGACCAGTGTTCTGGATGATTCGGGAAACGTGGTGCTGACCCTGACGGGTGAGTCCTCAAACAGAGTCTATGTGAAATCAGAGGAGATCCCTCAGGATCTGAAGGATGCTATCGTAGCGATCGAGGACGAGCGTTTCTATGAGCATAACGGAATTGATATAAAAGGAATCGGGCGGGCCTTTTTTAAAGGAATCACCACAGGTTCCTTTTCGGAAGGCGCAAGTACCATCACGCAGCAGCTGCTGAAAAATAACGTTTTTACTGATTGGACAGAAGAAAAGAGTTTTTTGGACAGAATTGAGAGAAAGCTGCAGGAACAATATCTGGCAGTGGCGCTGGAGCAGAAGGTTGAAAAGGAGTGGATTCTCGAAAATTATCTGAATACCATCAACCTTGGCGCCGGCTGCTGGGGCGTTGAGACCGCCGCGAAATACTATTTTGACAAAGATGTGTCTGAACTCACACTGGCGGAGTCCGCGACGCTTGCAGCCATCACAAAAAATCCAACAAAGTTTAATCCCCGGGAGAATCCTGAAAAAAATCAGGAACGTCAGCAGCAGGTCCTGGCAAAAATGTTCCAGCAGGGCTATATTACTGATCAGGAGATGACAGCAGCCATGTCCGAGGATGTTTATACGCTTATTGCGCAGGTTACCGCCGAGGGGGCTGCCCAGGAGATCATGACATATTTTGAGGATGCGATGGTTTATCAGATTCTTGACGATCTGCAGAAAAATACCGGCTGTACGGAGGAAGAAGCTTGGAATCAGATCTATAAAGGAGGGCTGACGATTTATTCCACGGAGAGCACTGTTCTGCAGAACCTGTGTCAGGAAAAGGCAAATGATACGGATATACTGACCACGGATGCGGAAATTTCTCTTGTGATCATTGATAATGCGACAGGACAGATCAAGGCCATGGTAGGCGGCCGTGGAGAAAAAAGCGCAAGTCTTATCATGAACCGGGCAATCTCTGCAAAGCGTCAGCCGGGTTCGACTATAAAGATACTGGCAGAATATGCGGCAGGAATGGAAAATAGAGATTTTTCTCTGGCGACCACTTATGATGACGCAAATTATGCATATTCTGACGGTACGCCGATCCAAAACGCAGACGGCGGATACGGAGGAAAGACGACGGTGCAAAAAGCTATTGTTACTTCCGACAACATCGTAGCGCTGCAGTGTTTTCAGAAGACAGGTATGGATGTGATCTGGAATCAGCTGCAGAAGTTTGGCATCAGTACGCTGACTGATGCGGATAAGGTAGAGGCGCTGGCGCTTGGCGGAACTTCGGGCGGCGTCACAAATCTGGAGATGACGGCAGCTTACAGCGCGATTGCCAGAGGGGGTATGTATATTGAACCGGTTTATTATACAAAAATACTGGATCACGACGGAAATGTTTTGCTGGAAAAGACGCCTGTGACCGGGCAGGCAGTGAGCATTGGTGTGGCAGGTGAGCTGACTGCCGCAATGGAAAAGGTCGTAAGTGAGGGAACTGGTACAAATGCTTATTTTTCATCGATGCCCGTTGCGGGGAAAAGCGGAACGACCAACGACAATATAGACGCATGGTTCTTTGGATTTTCGCCATATTATACCTGCGGAGTCTGGGGCGGTTACGATACGAATCAACCCCAGGAAAGCGGAACCTATGTGCAGCTTATGTGGAAAACGATCATGATGGGGGCAAATGACTCCCTTCCTGACGCGGAGTTTACTTCCACATCTGAGCTGACGAAGTGCACAGTCTGCAGTAAATGCGGAAAGAAAGCCATATCCGGTCTCTGTGACAATACTTTACAGGGCGATATGACAGAGGTAGTATATTTGCCGGAGGATATGGTGCCGGATGAAAAATGCGACTGCCATGAAGAAGTAAAAATATGTAATGAAACAGGTGAGCGGGCAAATGAACACTGTCCTGATACCAGTATTGCGGTATATCTGAAAACAGGTACCGCCGGTACTGACGATGAAGCTTATGTTCTTCCTGAAAGCCTGAATAACGGCACCTGTCAGACGCATAATTCTCTTTGGGACCGGCTGATGAACCGGAACGGAGAGGAAGAAAAGGATAATGAAAAGAATGAAAGCGAAGACAACGCTAATGGCAATGAGGAAGGATACGGCAGCGGGAATAACAGCAGAAACAATGATAACAGCGGCGGAGGATCGGATGATTCCGGAGGCGGCCGATGGTACGATCAGTTCTTTGAATTCTTCTAAACAGACTACCTAAGGAGGACACAAATATTGGAAACTGATTTAACGCAGGGCAGTGTGGTGAGGAACCTTCTCAGGTTTTCCGTGCCTTATCTGATCGCATGTTTTCTTCAGACTTTTTACGGAATGGCGGATCTTTTTATCGCCGGTCAGTTTAACGGTGCCGACGTCATCACCGCAGTGTCTGTCGGAAGTCAGGTCATGCATATGCTGACCGTGATAATCGCAGGGCTGGCAATGGGAGCCACCGTAACGATCAGCCGTGCGGTCGGAGCAAAGAATAAAAAGGATATTTCCAGTGCTGTGGGCAACACAGTGATAATATTTTTGATTTTCGCAGGTTTTCTGACGGCGGTCCTGCTGGCAAATACGGGCAGGATCATTCGTTTGTTATCTGTACCGGAGGTTTCCGCGGTGCCTGCGGAAAGCTATCTGCTGGTCTGTTTCGCGGGAATTCCTTTTATTACAGCATATAATGTGATAGCAGCAATTTTCCGGGGAATGGGTGATTCCAGAAGCCCCATGTATTTTGTGGCAGCTGCCGGGATCATTAATATCGGACTGGATTATTATCTGATAGGACCTATGAGGATGGGCGCCGCGGGCGCGGCTGTCGCAACGGTCTCGTCCCAGGCGTTCAGTGTGCTGCTCTCTCTTGTCGTGCTGAAAAAGATGGATTACGCCATATCCTTCGGAAGAGAGAATATACGCCCGGATAAACAAACAGCAGGAAAGATACTTCGGGTCGGGACGCCGATCTGCGCCCAGGATGGGTTTATACAGGTCTCATTCATGATCATTACAGTAATCGCGAACCGCCGCGGCGTGGAGGTGGCTGCTGCTGTGGGTATTGTGGAAAAAGTGATCAGTTTTCTGTTCCTGGTCCCGTCATCCATGCTTTCTTCGATATCAGCGATCGCGGCACAGAATGCGGGAGCGGGACAGCATCAGCGGGGCAAAAAAACTCTTTTCTACGGCATGGGCATTTCGGTCCTCATGGGAAGTGTTTTCTTTATTGTGTGTCAGTTCGCCGCGGAGCAGATACTGATGATTTTTGACAAAAGTGATCCGGGAGTGATCCGTCTGGGAGCACAGTATCTGAGGACATATTCTTTCGACTGTGTTGTTGCAGGCGTGCATTTTTGCTTCAGCGGATATTTTTCGGCATATCAGAAATCCTTCATATCGTTTCTTCATAATGTCGCTTCTGCATTACTGTTCAGGATACCGGGGGCATATCTTGCGTCACTGTGGTTTCCTGCAACTCTGTACGCGATGGGAGCGGCAGCTCCTATAGGATCTGCGTTTTCAGCGCTGATCTGTGTATTGTATTACACAGTCATTATGAGAAAACATATTCAGGATGAAAGACTGGAAAAATGTTATAATCATGATTGACCTTTTAATGTGAGTGGTAATTTTTTAAAAGGAAGTTCAAGGCGGCAGCAAAAGATGAAAATAGTTTGTTATGGTGATTCGAATACATATGGTTTTGATCCGAGAAGAGGAGGGGCTGTACGTCTCCCCTCGAACTGCAGATGGCCGGGTATCCTTAACGGAATGCCGGAATTCAAGGTTATTAATGAAGGACAGAACGGAAGATGCATTCCGCATCTGAAGTGGGAGTTTTATCAGTTTGGACAGATGCTTGAGGAGAATGACGGACTCGATGTGCTGACTATTATGCTGGGAAGTAATGACCTGGTAGTGATTTATAAAGCGACAGCTGAAACCGTCTGCGGGCGGATGAGGGAGTTGTTTGAAGAGAAAAATGTTCCACAGCTGGGGAAGCTGATCAAAGAGGGAAAACGGGTCATTCTCATGGCGCCGCCGGTGCTGGACATAGATGAATCCATGCTCGCAAAAAGAATCGGTCGGTTTTCCGGGGAACTGAGGAGGGAGTACAGACTTCTTGCGGAGGACCTTGGGATAGAATTTTTGGATGTGAACGAATGGAATCCAAAGATGTCTTTTGACGGCGTACATATAGCTCCCGAAGGTCATGCAGTAATAGCGAATAAATTAAGAGAATATTTGCTTGCGTAATGTTTTGATAAGAATGAAATAAGCCTGTTTGCCGGGTGCTCGGCAGATGGGCGGATAAGTGCGCCCTTTTCATAAAGTAAGATTATTTTAAAAGAAAAAAACATAGCGAAACATACTGAATGTGATAAATATCGTGTATAATAAAAGAAAGTAAAATTTAGGAGAGGGATATGAAGTGGAGTAGAAAAGAATTAAAACAGGTCGCAAAGGGGGCGCTGCCTGGCAATTATTGGAAAACGATATTTATATCATTTGCCTTACTGGTATTTAATCAGGGAACGACATTCTCGGCGGCGCAGAGTACCATCACCGAAATTCCGGGGACAATTTCTTCGATTTCAGATAACCTGAACAGGAGTACCAGAGTAAATATCAGGGTCGTCGTCATCCTGATCGTCCTTACCTTTGGTTTGACTCTGGCGTTTGCGTTTGTGAAGGTGCTGGCTGCCGTTTTTCTGAAGAATCCTATGGAAATCGGAGCCGGAAGATTTCTGCTGCGCACAAATGAACACGTGTGGAGAATGAGAGAAGTAGATGAAACCGGACTTGCCAAAGAGGACGTGGAAAGAGAAGAGATCGAGAATAAAGGGGAGATCATGGATCTTCTGTATTATTTTGATCACGGATATATGAATGTTATAAAAACCGAGTTTATCGGAGATGTATATATTTTCCTCTGGTCGCTGCTGCTGGTGATCCCGGGGATCATAAAGTCTTATGAATACCGGATGGTGCCTTTCATTTTGGCGGAATCTCCGACGATGGAGACCCGGGAAGTACTGGAATTAAGCAGAAACATTATGTATGGCAATAAATGGCAGGCATTTCTTCTGGACATGTCCTTTATTCCGTGGCACATCCTCGGCGTAGTGACCCTTGGAATCGGAGAAATACTGTATGTGAATCCGTACACAAATCTGACAGACGCCTGCCTTTACAGAAAACTAAAGGAAATATACACGGAAAAAGAGGCACAAGCCTGAATGGAACCGGGGACGGAGGCGCGTTCCACAATGGAACCGGGGACGGAGGCGCGTTCCACAATGAAACCGGGGACGGAGGTGCGTTCCACAATGGAACCGGGGACGGAGGCGCGTTCCACAATGAATCCGGGAAAGAAACAGGAAGCTGTGTTTTCTCAGAACACGCGATGACCATCAGAAACAGATGTAGGAATATAAAAAGGGAAAAACAAAAGGATATAAACAGAAGATATGTAAATTGAAGCAGGGAGGTAAAAATGGCATATACAATTTTAACAGCAGATGATGAGGCTGAAATCAGAGACATACTGCATCTTTATCTGGAACAGGCAGGGTTTAATGTGATTGAAGCGGAAAACGGCGTGGAGGCTTTGAATATTCTGGCAAATAACCATGTGGATCTGGTTCTTCTGGACATCATGATGCCGGGTATGGATGGTTATCGTACATTGAAAAAGATCCGTGAGACAAGTAATATTCCGGTAATTATCATTTCCGCTAAAACAGGTGATTCTGATAAGATTCTGGGACTTGATATAGGTTCGGACGATTATATTACGAAACCATTTCAACCAATGGAAGCTGTTGCCAGAGTGAAATCAAATCTGAGGAGATTTTATTCACTTGGAGCACAGGTGCAGGAGACTGCAAAGGAGACGCTTAAAGTGCGTGATCTGGAACTGGATGTGGACACCTGTACTCTTACTAAAGGGGAAGAAGATATACCGCTTACGGGAGTGGAGTTTAAGGTAATGAAGCTTTTTATGGAAAATCCAAGGAAGGTATTTACCAAGCAGCAGATCTATGAAGCCGGATGGGATGATGATTTTTATGTTTCCGATAATAACATTATGGTTTGCATAAGCAAACTTCGCGGAAAGCTGTCAGATGATCCAAATGAATATATTAAGACGATTCGCGGCCTTGGATATCGCCTGCAGTAAGGGACGTACGGAATGAACAGTAATTTGCAGCATTTAAAAACAAGAGAATTACAGATATTTCTGGTGCAGCGTTTTTTGCTGGTCATGGTTTTTATCTATATTTCACATCAGTTTGTCAGTATGATCTACAGGACTGTCTTCCTGCATCTGATGGTGGACGTTATGGAGGCGGGCCATATCGTAGGTATCGGAGATTCAATGATGATCGTATTTGAGATACTGATCATTGTGGCGATTAATATTTTGTCAGATATCATTCCGATCGTGGGAAGAGATATGATGGCAGGCTTTATGCAGAATTTTTTTAATATTTCTGTGAGAGCTCCTTCTTTTGTCAGAGATCTCGGACCGTCCATGGTGCGAATTTACTATATAACGCTTGCTGTCTTGATCATCCTGCAGTTGACATTGACCTTTGCTCCGTATGTTTTGGGCGGATGGTGGTACATTCACGGCGTTTCACAGAAAATGGATGAGATCCGTGAGATGGAAACTCAGCAAAAACGGGAATATGATCGCAGGAGAAATCTGCTGTTTTCGGATATAGTACATGATGTAAAGACGCCGATTACGACAATTTCAGGCTATACAAGAGCCCTGCTGGATGGTCTGGTGGAGGATCCTGTAAAGGAACATGAATATTTACAGGCGATAAACTCAAAATCTATGCGCATCAGCGAGTTGATAACCATGCTTTTTGAATTTGTGAAACTGGACAGTGATGGATTTACGCTTCATCCTCAGAAGCTTGATCTGGCAGAGCTGGTCCGGGAGAATGTAATCATGCTTTTTGCTGATTTTGAGGAAAAAGGTCTGGAAGTGGATTTTGATATTCCGGAGGAGGTCTGCATGTGTAATGTGGATAAGATCCAGATGTCCCGGGTTGTTACGAATCTGCTTACAAATACGATCCGGTATCTTAAGGCCGGAGACCGGGTTATGGTTTCCATGGTCGAAATGCCTCATGAGTTAGAAATTGACCATGTTTTTTATAAGGTCAGTGTTGCAGATGATGGAATTCCAATCGAAGAAAGTTTGGTGGACAATATATTTGATCCGTTTACAAGAGCAGATTCGGCGAGAAGTACTGTCAGCGGCGGAAGCGGACTTGGACTCAGTATCGCCCATAAGATCGCTGATATGCACGGCGGCAATCTTGTCCTGAATCAGCCCTGTGGGGGCGGCTATACAAAAGCATTCGAAATTTATGTACCTAAAGTATGATATGAAACCGGGGACGGAGTATCGTTTCATTTTTGAAAAGATATTTCGGCTCCGGTTTTTAAATGCAAAGACTGCCATCAACCCTGGTTTAAAAATGAGGAAATTGTCTCAACTCTGGTTTTCTAATGTGGAACCGGTCTGCAAGCCGGGTTTAAAAATGTGGGACTAGCCTACTGCTCAGGTTAAAAAATGCGGAACCGGCCTGCAAGCCGGGCTTAAAAATGAGGAACTCAACTCCGTCCCCGGTTTCATAAAGGCGGAACCCGTCTCCGTCCCCGGTTCCGTAAGGGGTGACAAATGGGAGGGCGGTGATGTAATATGTAAAGGAAAGTGGTTTGGCGGAAAGGCTGGACATAGAAGGGAGACGTAATGAAATATATCCGACAATTCTGCGTTATTTTATTGATTACATTTCTGGGTGAGCTGCTGCATTTCATGATCCCGATTCCGATTCCGGCGAGCATATACGGAATCGTGATACTGTTTGCGGGTCTGCTTAGCGGGATCATCCCGTTGGCTTCTGTAAGAGAAACGGGGCTGTTTCTGGTGGAGATCATGCCGGTCATGTTTATCCCGGCGGCTGTTGGTCTTATTGACTCATGGGAGATGATCAGCGGATCATTGCTGAAGTATGCAGTCGTTATCGTGATCACAACAGCAGGAGTAATGGCTGTGGCAGGCAGGGTGACACAGAGAATGATCCGGTCAGGCAAAAATGATTTGCCGGAAACAGAAGAAGGAGGCTTGAAGAATGTTTGATTTTTTGACAGAGTCGGTCTTTTTCGGCGCGTTTATCAGCCTTCTTTTCTACGAAGCGGGTCTGTACTGTAAACGCAGATGGAAATATGCCTTTTTGAACCCTCTTCTTATATCCATCATTCTGACCATTGCGCTGCTGGCGGTCCTGCATGTGGATTACGAGACTTATTATGCAGGGGCGAGGTATATCAGTTATCTGCTTACACCGGCGACGATCTGTCTGGCGATCCCCCTTTATGAGCAGTTTGAATTATTAAAGAAGAACTACCTGGCGGTAATCGGAGGCATCGTTTCGGGCGTGGTCACAAGTGTGGTTCTGGTTCTGGTCCTTGCGGTAATATTGGGATTCAGCCATAGCGAGTATGTCACATTTCTGCCGAAATCAGTAACGACGGCTATCGGAATGAGCATTTCCGAGCAGCTGGGCGGCTACGTTCCGGTCACGGTGGCGGTCATTATCATAACAGGCGTGCTGGGAAATATCATGGCAGAGCCTGTCTGCAGGATCTTCCGCATCACAGATCCGATCGCAAAGGGAGTCGGCATTGGATCGGCTTCGCATGCGATAGGGACATCGAAAGCCATGGAAATGGGTGAGATCGAAGGCGCTATGAGCGGTTTATCTATCGCGGTCGCAGGAATATTGACGGTATTTGCTTCGATTATTTTTTCGATGATTTACTAAAACTTCCCGCTTCATGCTGAAGGATCAGTCGTCATCATGAAAAATAACATCGTAAAGGTTTTGGCTTGCGCCGGCCTGCCGGCGGCGATAACAGATGAATCAACAGGAGATAAATATGAAAGAAAGAAAAATAGCGGTACTGTTTCCGGGAATCGGTTATACCTGTGATCGCTCACTTTTGTATTTTGCCGGAAAACTCGCGCTGAACGCAGGTTACGAGATCATGCCGGTGAAGTATGGAAATTTCCCTTCGGGCGTGAAAGGAAATGCGGAAAAAATGAAACAGTGCTTTTATTCGGCACTGGAGCAGACTGAGGAGATCCTGGCTGGAATAAAATGGGAAGAGTACGCTGAGATCCTTTTTGTTTCAAAAAGCGTAGGTACCGTCGTTTCCGCATGTTATATGAAAGAGCACAGGATCCGCGGACGAAGCGTCTCCTTTACGCCGCTTGAAAATACATTTCTTTTTGCTGAAGGGGACGGAATCATGTTTCATGGTACTGCTGACCCATGGGCTCCGGATGACGAAGCGATCGCTCTGGGCTGTAAGAATATTGGACAAAAACTCTATATTACCGAGAACGCGAATCATTCCCTAGAGACCGGTGATGTTCTCTTCGATATTCAAAATTTAAGATCTGTTATGGAAATCGTAGACAATTATATTAATATGCATAATGCGGAAAGAATTTGAAACAGAAACCGCAAAGACATATCCGCCAGAGTAAACCAGTTAAAAAAAGAAAGAAGGATTAAAAATGTTTAAGGAAATCAAAGTTTCAGAAATTCAGGATAACCCGTTCAAACTGATTGGCAAAGATTGGATGCTTATCACTGCAGGAAATGAGGAAAAAGTAAACGCCATGACGGCCAGCTGGGGCGGCGTCGGCGTTATGTGGGGAAAACCGGCAGCTACATGCTATATTCGTCCGCAGCGCTGCACAAAGACATTTGTGGACAGAGAAGAGCGCTTTTCACTGGCATTTTTTGACGACAGCTATCGCAAAATGCTGAATTACATGGGTTCGGTATCCGGAGCCGATGAGGATAAGATCAAAGGATCAGGACTTAATGTATCTATGGTGGATGGAGTGCCGGTGTTTGAGGAGGCAAAACTTGTGCTGATATGCCGGAAGCAATTTGCCCAGCGTTTGGATCCGGAAAATATGATCGATCCTGAGATCGACGGAAAATGGTATCCGGACAAAGATTACCACACTATGTATATCGCTCAGATAGAAAAGGTGCTGATCAAAGAGTGATCCACTCTGACCGGCCAGTCCACAAAGGCGCAGAGCGCGGTCCGGACCGCGCCGGCGCACAGGACGGGACCGGTCAGTCCTCAAAGGCGCAGAGCGCAGCTCCGATGGCGCCGACGATCTCCGGCTCTTCATAAATGTATAAAGGAGCGCCGAGCTGATGTTCAAGCACCTTTACAAGACCGGGATTTTTCGCTACTCCGCCGGTCATCATAAAACCGGGCTCAAGGCCGACGCGGCGGAGAAGTGAGAGAGCCTTTCCGGCAATCGCCATATGTATACCATGGGCAATATCCGCTGTTTCTTTATTCTGCGCGATCAGAGAGATGACCTCGGATTCCGCGAAAACAGAGCACATACTGCTGATGGTAATGTTTTCCCTGGCCTGCAGAGAAGCAGGTCCCAGCTCATCTATACTGATCTCCAGTGTGCGGGCCATCATTTCCAGAAAACGTCCTGTTCCGGCAGCACATTTATCATTCATGACAAAATCGATGACGTCGCCCTTCTGGTTCAGATGGATCGCCTTGCTGTCCTGACCGCCTATATCCAGGATCGTTCTGACCGAGGGGTTCAGGAAATGCGCGCCCTTTCCGTGGCAGCTGATCTCGGTAACGTTTTTGTCAGCAAAAGGGATACTCACCCGTCCGTATCCCGTGGATACGATCATGTCCAGATCCTTCTGTTTAAGACCGGCTTTTTGAAGAACCTCGGCCAGCACGGCTCTGGCACTTTCGCCGGACTTGGCGCCGGTGCGGACCACTGCGTGAGCAATTATCTTTTTATCTTTATTCATGATGACAGCGTTCGTTGATGTGGAACCGCTGTCGATTCCCATTACATACATTAATTTACCTCTTTTGTCTGTTCCGATGACTGTTTTGCCGCCGGAAGATAGTGAGTTATCGTCGGTTGGAATATCATAAAGCGTATGGAGAGATTCCAGGAACGCCTCCAGCCGGGTAAGGATCTGTCCGCTGCATTGTGTCGTTGCGTCGGTCTCTATTTTTAATATCGGCAAGGCAGATACGCCGTTATTCCCGGGGACTTTTTTGCCGTCAGGCACATGTTCTGATGTCATCAGTTTCAGTGACGCATACTCGTAGGAGTAAATATCGCAGAATTTCGTAGTGTGGTAAATAATACCGTGCAGCCGGTCGGCGTAGCTTTCCATGATACGGTTCCTGCCGGAGGCGTCAGCCATGCGAAGGCAGGGGATCTGGTTCAAAAGCATCTCCGCATAGGAGGCGATCAGGTCGGATCCCTGCAGAAAATAGCTCCTGTCTATACCGGAGCAGGTCAGGTCCAGCAAAATATTAACGTTATGATCGATTATAAGCTTCTTTATTTCCGGAAGAGGCTTAGATCCTGCCAGAGCAATGTTTAAAGAGCCGGGGCAGCCGGCTGTTTTTACGGAATCGTTCGCGGATATGCTGTTATGTCGTCCCGGGGAGGAGCAGCTGACAGACGCGGCGTTTTTGCTTCCTTCGTTTGCTTTATCATGACAGATCTTCTTAAACGCTTCGGGATCAAAAGTCTTTCCGCTGAATTCTTCATAAGCCGCGATCATTCCCAGCAGCTGCCTTTTGTACATGGAAATGGTAAAATCGTTGACTTTGCGCGGCAGATCCACACAGTAAAAGAATTTTTCCGGGTACAATAGTTTCAAAAGATCAAATAATCTTTTCGAACTGTCGCAGCAGGTGGTGAAGATCAGGCCTTCGTATTCCCTGTTATGAAAATCCTCCAGAATAGCCTTCACGTAGGAACACATATTCGGGTGCATCAAGGTATCCGCCTGCGTAAAATTATCTGCCGAAGGCTCCATCAGGCAGACCTCACCTCCGAAAGATTCAATGATTTCGATTGGGGCGTATTTACACATGTATGCGATCATATTAATCTCCATTCTTACGCAGTTTAACCGCCGGCTTCCGTTTATTTTCCCTGGTTCAGGATCTCCAGGAATGCTTCCAGACGGGTCTTGATCTGTCCGTCATGGCTGTTGCGGCGGTCCATGCCGTCACCGTCTATGATCAGGAGCGGAACGTGCAGTCTCTGCAGCCGTTCCTTCAGGATCATGATGCCGCCGGCAGACTGCTTGCAGCCCCACTGACAGAAATTAATAATCCCGTCCGGTTCCAGCTCGTTTACTATGTCGCAGATCAGATCGGCTTTGCGTTCATAGGAGCCGGTATAAACATTGTTCAGCATTTTGCACGCAAGTGCCCTGACAGGATCGTCTACATCCAGCTTTGCGCGATAATCAAGGCTCAGATCGATTCCCTGAATCTGATATTTGTCAGAAAGATTGAAATAACTCTGCAGGGTGGACTGGTAATACGGGACCAGATGTATCCAGAATATTTTCTTTCCGTGAAAATCAGGCGAGGCGGAAACCTCTTTTTCCATCTGCAGATAAAAATCCAGGATCTCCTGCGTGCCGATATTCAGATGGTTCGCCAAAAGCAGATACATCTGCAGCGTGAGCGTGTTTTTATAAGACTTTTCGGAAAGCATCTTTAAAGTGCGTTCATAACTGGCCTTGGACTCATTTTCCCTGATCAGGATCTTCCGGAGTTCCTGCATATCCAGTTTTTTGTGGAACGTGAGCTCCAGAGCGCGGATCAGTTCTTTGATCTGCTCCATCACATAAAGAATGGATTCCTCGGTACAGTGCTCGGGAACATCGATCACATAGGATGGAATATGATGCTGTTCGGAAAGATGACGGAATGTATTTATGTTTCCGTCGCAGATGGTAGAGGTAGTGAGCGTGAAGGCAGCCGGCGCAATTACTCCGCTGTCTACGGCACCGATAAAGTTTCTGTGGTATGAGCACAGGGTCGGCGAGATGCCTTCGCCGTCCGCGTAATCCAAAAAATAATCTTCAATGTGAAATCCGGACATGAACGAAGAAAGACATTCTACAGATAACGTATGCAGTCCGAAACATTGCAGCAGTTCCACCGGGGCAAAAAGATTCGTCCACACTGTCTTTTCGGGGTGCGATATTCCCTGAAGGACCTCGTTGACTGCATATACGTTTAGTTTTTTGTAAGCCGGCGGGATCTGACGGTCCGCCATATGCCCGGCGCGGTAGCGTTCAAAATAAAGACCCGCCAGAATCATTTTTTTCGCTGCAGCGGGATTTTTCGGGGCTCTTTTTTTTATGATGCTTCCATATTTTTCTGTGACGTCCAAAAGATTCACCTCATTGATATAGTAAGTTTCCGGAACTTCCGGCAAGTCATTTTCAAACAGCCTTATTATGAAAAACACATCGTAAAGCGAATGATCACAAACAGATTCCGGCTGATTCCGCTTTTCCTGGAGAGCTCTTCCTGACTCATGCGCTTCTCTTCTCGGCACTCTTTCAGCTTATATCCCACAGCGTTCAC
>OCVV011352255.1_pt1 | contig 14052 bp, 11 predicted proteins | sample 1539721 | NCBI WGS metagenome assembly OCVV01 (sample SAMN02144230, study PRJEB22623) | gut metagenome | biome: sheep rumen | host: Ovis aries | place: New Zealand
CTCCGCTTCTCCTGCCGATCCCTCGGAAATGATTTTTTCCCGCAGGGCATAAGCGACGGCCTCCTCATCCCTGTCCACTCCCATCACATGGAACCCCAGCCGTGACAGGGCCCGGGCGTAGCTTCCGCCCATGAGTCCCAGGCCGACAATCAGCACATTCTTCTTCGTGATCCATTCCATCCCGACACCTCCGCATCCGCCTGCCGGATTTATAAAACCGTCACTCCCGCGCCCAGGGCCTTCATGGCGTCCCAGAATCCCGGGAAGCTCTTCCGCACGGCTTCCGCCCCCTCGATCACGCCTCCCGTGCGGGTGCACAGCACCGCCAGCGCCATCACGATCCGGTGGTCATTGTGCCCCTGCAGCGCTTCCGCCGGGGCGTGGGGATGCTCCCCGCCGATCCGGATCTCATTTTCATCCACGGCCGCGCGGACGCCGAACTTCTCCAGCTCCTCCGCCATAACCGTTCCCCGGTCGCTCTCCTTGAACCGGAGCCGCCGGGTTCCCGTCAGCCGGGCCCCGCCGCTCATGGCCGCGAAGGCCATCAGCACCGGTGCCAGGTCCGGGCAGTCCGTCAAGTCCGCCGCCGCGTTTCCCTCCCGGATCCTCCGGAAGTATTCCCGGCATACCCGGTCCCCCTGCAGGCTGTCCTCCCGCAGGCCGGTCACCCGTACCGGATCTCCCGCCGCGGCCAGCGCCTCGAAGAAAGCGGCGTTGGACCAGTCTCCTTCCACGGTTTTTTCCCCGCTCCTGAATCCCCCTCCGCCGGGGATCACCAGCGTTTCCGGCTCCGGCCTCAGGATCCGGACCCCGGATCCGTTCATCGCCTCCAGCGTCATATCCAGGTAGGGGCCGCTCTCAATGGGCGGCAGGATCCGGATCCGGCTTTCCCCCTCCGCCAGGCTCAGGGCGTACGCCAGCCCCGTAATGAACTGGCTGGAAAGGTCCCCCCGCACCGTGTATTCCCCGGCGGCAAGCCTTCCCTGCACCCGGATTCCCCGGGGGCCCCGCTCCAGGCGGAATCCCCGCTCCGCGCACAGCTTCTCATACACCTCCAGGGGCCGGCCCAGCAGCCGTTCGCTCCCCGTCAGCGTCATTTCCTTTCCGCCCAGCAGGCACAGGGGCAGCAGGAACCGCAGGGTGCTCCCGCTCTCCCGGCAGTTCAGCTCCGCGCTTCCCGCCTCCTCCGGGCGGCACCCCGTCACCCGCAGGCCGCCGTCTTCCTCCCGGATGCCGGCCCCCAGGGCCCGCAGTCCGTCCGACGTGGCCAGGATATCCTCCGAAAGCTCAATGGGATGTACCAGGCTCTCCCCCTCCGCAAGGGCAGCGCACAGCAGCATCCGGTGCGCCATGGACTTGGAGGGCGGCGCGGCCGTTGTCCCCCGGAGGGAACCGGGCTCAATCCTTACCCGCATCCGCGCATCCTCCCGTCAGTTCGTCCATGGCTTCCAGGTATCCCCGGAGCCCGTGGCCGGAGATCGTCCTCCGGCAGGCCGCCCGGATGTAGCTGATTTTCCGGAAGGGTTCCCGTTCATCCACATCCGTGATGTGCACTTCCACCGCCGGAAGGTTCACCGCCTTCAGGGCGTCCAGCAGGGCAACGCTGGTATGGGTATAGGCGCCGGGATTGATGACGATTCCGTCCTGGGTTCCCCAGGCCCCCTGGATAGCGTCCACCAGGTCTCCTTCGTGGTTGGACTGGTAAAAGGAAACCTCCGTTCCCGTTTCCTCCGCGTGCTTCCGGATCATCTCCAGGAGATCCGCGTAGGACTCCTGTCCGTAAAGCCCCGGCTCCCGGATCCCCAGCATATTCAGGTTCGGTCCGTTGATCACCAGTATTTTCATGCCTGCCACCTGCTTTCAACCTCCCGGGCTGTTTCCTCCGGGGTTCCTTCCATGGCCACCGTACAGTCCGCCGCCGCCCGGTATACCGGCTCCCGCTCCCGCCAAAGCCGGTCCATCTTCTCCCGGGTGTCCGCCAGGGGCCTGTCCTCCGTGGGAACCAGCGTCTCCGCCGCCCTCTCCAGCAGGACCAGCTTCCCGTTCCGCCTGAGGGCCGTCACATTCTTTTCCCGCAGCACCGCGCCGCCGCCCGTGGCGATGATCTGTCCTCCCCGGGCGGATACCTCCGCGATCACGCTGCTTTCCATGTCCCGGAAGCGTTCCTCTCCGTCCTCCCGGAAAATCTCCGGAATGGTTTTCCCGGCCTTTTCCTCAATCAGTTTGTCCGTGTCCGCCACCGGCTTTCCCGTAAGCCGGTGCAGTTCTGCCGCCAGGGTGCTCTTCCCGCTGCCGGGCATGCCGGTCAGCACGATGTTTTCCTTTTCCCGCAGCAGCTCCCGGTAAATCTCCTCCGCCGTATCCGGGGGATATTCCGTATTCCGGAACAGTTCCGCCGCCCGCACCGCCTGGGCCGTCAGCATATACAGCCCGCCCTCCGCCGGAATTCCCCGCTTCCGGGCTTCCAGCACCAGGTTGGTCCGCAGGGGATTGTATACCGCGTCCGCAACGGCCTCCAGCTCCGGAAACCGCTCCAGGTCCACCGGGCATTCCTCCGTCCGGGGATACATGCCGCAGGGGGTGGTGTTAATCAGGATCCGCGCGTCCCGGTGCTCCGCCGCCGCCTGCTCATAGGTGACCGCCCCGTCCCGGCCGCTCCGGCTCACCCGGACCGTCTGCGCCGCGCCCAGGGCCCTGGCCGCGTACATGGCTGTCAGGCTCGTTCCGCCCGTTCCGAGGATCAGCACCTTCCGTCCCCGCAGGTCCGCTCCGATCCGCTGCAGCAGCCGGGTCAGCCCCGCTGCGTCCGTGTTGTCCCCGTAAAGCTTTCCATTCCGCCGGACGACGGTATTGACCGCGCCGATGGCCCGGGCCGTTTCGCTGATTTCATCCAGGCAGGGGATCACCGCCTGCTTGTAAGGGATGGTCACATTGATCCCCCGGAATTCTCCCTCCCGCAGGAAAAGCGGCACCTCTTCCGGGGCCAGCTCCCGCAGCTCGTAGGGTTCCTCCCCCAGCCGGGCATGAATCTCCGCGGAAAAGCTGTGGCCCAGGTGCTCCCCGATCAGCCCGTAAATCATTCCGGATCCCCCCTCAGCCAGTCCGTGCCGAACCGCAGCGCCAGCGCGTCGCACAGCACCAGCGCCGTCACGCTGTCCGCCACCACCCGCGCCCGGTGCACGATGGCCGGATCATGCCGCCCCGTCAGGGCCAGCTTCTCCTCCCGGGTTCCCTCCGCGTTCACGGAATCCTGCGGCAGGGCGATGGAGGGAGTGGGTTTTACGGCGCACCGGAACCGGAGCGGCATTCCGTTGCTGATGCCGCCGTTGATCCCGCCGTTATGGTTTGTCCGGGTTACGACGCGGCCGTCCCGCAGCACCAGGGCGTCGTTGGCTTCGCTGCCCCGCATGTCCGCCAGGGCGAATCCCTCGCCGAATTCCACGCCCTTCACCCCGGGAATCGCGAAAAGGCCGTGGGCCAGGAGGCTCTCCAGCGTATCGAACCAGGGCTCCCCGACGCCTGCCGGCAGCCCCGTCACTGCCGTCTCCAGCACGCCGCCGACGCTGTCTCCCTCCCGGGCGGCTTTTTCGATGGCGGCGCGCATCTCCGCCCCCTTCTCCGCATCCAGCACGGCAAAGGCTGCTGCGTTCAGCCGGTCCATTTCCTCATCCGTTCCGGAAAAATCCGCGTCCCGGATCCCCGCGCACCGGAGGATATGGGTTCCGATGCGGATGCCCCGTCCCGCCAGGGCCCCGACGGCCACCGCGCCGGCCGCCGTCAGCGCCGCCGTGATCCGGCCGCTGAAATGGCCGCCTCCCCGGTAATCCTCAAACCCGTGGTATTTCACCCGGGCGGTATAGTCCGCGTGGCCCGGCCGCAGGGTTCCCCGCCGGTAATCCCCGCTCCGGGTGTCCGCGTTGGGAATCAGGATCGTCAGGGGCGTGCCCGTGGTTTTTCCCTCAAAGACGCCGCTTACGATCTCAAACGGGTCCTGTTCCCGCCGGGCGGTGGAAATGCTCCCCGCCGGCCGGCGCAGCTCCAGCTGCCTTGCAATCAAGCCCTCATCCACCGGAATTCCCGGGGCCAGCCCGTCAATCACCGCGCCGATCTTCGCGCCGTGGCTCTCCCCGAAAAGCGTAACGCACACGCTGGTGCCGTAGGTGTTTTTCATGCTTCCGTCCTCCCGAATACCGCGGTATACCGCTCCGCCAGCTCTTCCGGCGTCATCCGCTGCTCATAGAAGCTTCCGGCCCGGTCCGTCCGGATGGCGATGATTCCGTTTCCGGACGCCTTTTTGTCATGCAGCGCCGCCTCCATCACCCGGGATGCCTCCTCGCCGCAGCGGGTGGGCAGCCCCAGCCGGAGCAGCACCTTTTCCAGCCGGACCCGGATCTCCGGGGAACACATGGGCAGCATCCCCAGGGCAACGCATTCCCCGTGATACAGGCCGTTCTCCCCCTGCAGGGCCTCGATCCCGTGCCCCAGCGTGTGCCCGAAGTTCAGCGCCCGCCGCAGCCCGTGCTCCTTTTCGTCCTGCTCCACCACGCTCTTCTTGATCCGCAGGGCGGCCTCGATCATTCCGTCCATCCGGCTCCCGGCGTCCTCCGTCTCGAAGCGGGAAAACTCCTCCGCGTCAAAGCACAGCGCCATCTTGACCGCCTCCGCCAGGCCGTTGGCCGTCTGCCTTGCCGGCAGGGTCCCCAGCGCTTCCGGGTCAATCAGCACCTTCCCCGGCTGGTGGAAGGCACCCACGATGTTCTTGATTCCGTCCAGGTCCACCGCCGTCTTTCCCCCGATGGAGGAATCCACCTGGCTCAGCACCGTGGTGGGACAGTTGTAAAATTCGATGCCCCGCATATAGCAGGCCGCGGCAAACCCGGCCAGGTCCCCGCATACGCCTCCGCCCACCGCCGCCACGCAGTCCTCCCGGCGCATGCCGAAGGCCAGCATCCGGCGCAGCAGGTCCCGGAAGGTGTCCAGGTTCTTGCTTTTTTCCCCCTGGGGAAAACAGAAAACCTCCGCCGTATCACATTGCTCCGCCAGCGCGCGCACCCATTTCTCCGGCACGCCGCTGTCCGTCACAATCATGACCTTCCGGCGAAGGTTCAGTATTTTCCCGGCCCGGCCGAGGCCTCCACGCTCCAGCACGATGTCATAGCTGTCTTTTCCCAGGTTCATGGGAATCACAACACTGCCCATCCGGTGTGACCTCCTTTGTTCAGGCCTTCTGTTATTTTTTCAGCTGGGGAATCTTCCGAAGGGAATGATACAGCAGCAGTCCCAGCACGCCGCAGCTGATCACCTCGCCGGCTCCCACCGTCACCATCAGCATCCAGAACAGGGAATTTCCCGCAAAGGTATGCCCGAATACCGTTAAGTCCGCCACCCCGTATACGTGCAGGAGCACCAGGGGGACAATCACCATATTGCTGACCACCGGGGGAATCCATGCCAGGAAGGGCTTCTTCCGCAGCAGCCAGGTTCCCACCGCGCCGATCAGCGTGGCCAGGGATCCGAAAACCACGTCCCAAAGGGCGCACCCCGTCAGGAGATTCGCCAGCAGGCAGCCGATGGCAAGCCCCGGAACCGCGGCGGGGATCAGGACCGGAAGAATCGTCAGCGCTTCCGAGAAGCGCACCTGAATCGCGCCGCTGGCCAGGTTCAATGTCGCGGCCGCGCAGGTCAGGACCACATAGAGGGCGGCAACCGCGCCGCCGAAAGCAATCTGCTGTACCTTGTTGTTTTTCATTTTTTCTGCTCCTTAGTTTTGTTTGGGGAACGCCGGAGTGATTCCCCGGTGAGGATGGTTTCGAACTCACCGCATCATTGAATGCAGGTGGCAGTATACCTTATTTCCCCGCTTTTCGCAATGCCGGTGTTCCTTTTCTTCCGCGGATATGCTATACTTTTCCCAGCCTGATTACATTCTTATATTTTGTTGTTTTTTCAGTGTATCTTTTTTTACCGGAGGATGGCATGGAAGAAAAAGTCGATATCATCGACAGGCCGAAATGGATCGGTGTCTGCATGTCACAGGCGCATACCTTCCTGAAGGAAGATTTTCTCTGCGAGCTCGGCAAGGCTGCCGAAGCGGAAGGCTTCGGGGTCCTTGTGTTCAATTCGTCCATGGACTGGTACTGGTCCACCCGGGGCGGAAATGTCACCGGCTGTGTCTACGACATGGTCCGGTATGACCTGCTTTCCGCCCTGGTGATCCTCCACGGGAACATCTATGATCCGGACCAGCTGGAGCGCCTGATCCAGGGCGCCCGGAGCCGGAAGATCCCCGTGCTGTACCTGGGCGGCCGCCATCCCCTCTGCGACAGCGTGATCGACGACTATGAAGCTCCCTACAAGGAGCTGATCCGCCATGTTCTCCGGGAGCATCAGGTCCGGGACAGCTTTTTCATCGGCGGCCTGCCGGAGGAGGATAATTCCCGCCTGCGGCTGAAGTGCTGGCAGGAGGTTATGCGGGAGTTCGGCCTTCCTTCGGGGGAGGACTGCTTCGCTTACGGGAATTTCCTGGACACGGTTGCCGTGCAGATCGTACGTTCCCTGATGCAGGAGCGGGAAAAGCTTCCCCGGGCCATCTTCTGCGCCAATGACAGCATGGGCGCCGCCGTATGCGACCTCCTGATCCGCAGCGGCATCCGCGTCCCGGAGGACGTTATCGTCACCGGCTTTGACGGAACCCCCACCGCCTACCTTGTCCAGCCCCAGCTGACCACCTGTGACAGCAATTCCCCGGAGCTGGCCCGGATTGTCATGGACCGCATCCTCTCCTTCGATCCCTCCCGGGAGGAGGAACCTGCCGTCCTCACCCACCATTACAGCAATATCTTCTCCGAATCCTGCGGCTGCCCCGCCGTCCTGCATGAGCGCTTCAATGTCCTGCATACCCTGCGCCAGGCGGAGGTCCTTTTCACGCACGAAAACACCATGTACTACGACGTGGACCGGATGCTGGAGGAGAAGGAGATGTACCCCTTCTTCGGAAAGGTGGCGGAAATGCTCCTTCCGGGCTCTGCGCTTTATCTCAACCGCAGCCTCCTGGAGACCAATCCGGACATGGATCATATGCCGGATCATCCCGAAGAGGAGCTGCTCATGATTCCCCACAGCGACCCGGACCAGCCTCCCGCCCTGCGAAAGGTGTATCTCCGGGACCTGCCCCTGCCCTGCCCGGCCTCCACCGGCGTAACCATCCTGAACATCGTTCATTCCGACACCCGGGTCTGCGGCTATTTCGCCGCCCACACCCGGGACCTCACCGCTGACGCCCAGCTGATCAAGCGGCTGTCGGATGTGCTGAACCTGATTGCCTCCATCCAGCTGGGCCGCATGCGCCAGCAGCAGCTGGTAGCCCGGCTGGAGAATAACCTGTACACGGACAGCGTGGCCGGCATTTCCAACCTGAAGGGGCTCACCCGCTGGTATGAGGGCTTCGCCGGCCAGGAAAATTTCCGGAGCAGGATCCTCTCCGTTTCCGTATACGGGCTGTCCCGCTATTCCTGGATCTATGAAACCTACGGTATGGCCGAGACCGAAGAAGTAATCCGCACCGTGTCCCGGGCGCTGCTCTCCGCCAATCCGGAGGCCATGCACATTGCCCGGATCAGCGAGGATATGTTCGCCGTGGTGGACGCCCCCACGGATGAAAAAGAGCTGGACGCCCTCATCCGGCGCAGCAGCTCCTCCTTCTTCCGCCAGATCGAAAAGTACAATTCCGGAACCACCAAGCCCTATTACCTGGAGGTCAGCAGCGGCGTCACCCACCTGGACAGGAACTGGAATCCGGTACCCCTGGAAAGCCTCCTCTCCATGGCTACCGGCGAGCTGTACCTCAACCGGCTGCGCACCGCGGAGCCCCGGGAAAGCAGCGGAGCGGACCCGGCCGGCAGCAGCCTCCTCGGCGCCTTCAATCTCCTGATGGAAAAGAACCTGTTCCGCTTCCACTTCCAGCCCATTATCGACGCCCACAGCGGCTCCATCTATGCCTATGAAGCCCTGATGCGCACGGATTCCATCATTAACCTGACCCCGCTGGAAGTCCTGAAGATCGCCCGGGAACAGGGCCGCCTCTACGAGGTGGAGCACGCCACCCTTTTCGGCATCATGGAACAGTATGTCCGCAAATACACGGACTTCCAGGGACGCAAGGTGTTCATCAACACCATCCCCGGCCATTTTCTCAGCGAGGAGGACTGCAACGCCCTCATCGGCAAATACGAGGGATTCCTGGACTGTTTTGTCTTTGAGCTGACGGAGGACAGCCCCGCCTCCGACGCGGAGCTGGAGCGCCTCAAGCGCATCTGCAAGCCCGGTGCCCAGACCCAGATCGCCATCGACGATTTCGGCACCGGCCACTCCAATATCCTGAACCTGCTGCGGTATGCCCCCCAGATCATCAAGATCGACCGGGGCCTCATCTCCGGAATTTCCACGGATTCAAACCGCCGCCTCTTTGTCCGCAACACCATCGATTTCGCCCATCAGAACGGCATCCGGGCCCTGGCGGAAGGCGTGGAAACCCCGGATGAGCTGCGTACGGTCATCGACTGCGGCGTCGACCTGATCCAGGGATTCTATACCGGCCGTCCTTCGGACGTTCCCCTTCGCTCCGTTTCGGAAAAAGTGCTCCGGGAAATCCGGGATGAAAACCTCCTGGCCTCCCAGGGCAGCAGGGAGCTGCGCGTCTATGAGCCGGAGCCCGGTGAAACCATGGACCTGCTTGACCTTGCGCTCCGCAGGTACTCCTGCATCCTGCTGGGTCAGGGAGAATACACCCTCCGGGGCGAGAAATCCCACAGTACGGATATGTATATCCGGACCCGGGACGGCGCGCAGGCCACCCTGAACCTGCACCACATCAACCTCAGCGGCCCCACCGAGCCCTGTATCCGCCTGGGAAACCGCGCTTCCCTCCTGCTGAACCTGGAGGGGCAGAACACCCTGAACCGGGACGGAATCCTGGTTCCCCCTTCCTCCCGGCTCACCGTCCGGGGAAAGGGCAACCTGCTCATCCATAACGCCCGGAACTATTCCGTGGGTATCGGCGCCAACTATAACGATCCTTACGGCACCATCCTGCTGGAGATGGAGGGCACGCTGGTGGTCCGCTCCTCCGGGGACAAAACGGTCTGTATCGGCGGCGGCACCAGTGCCGGAGAGGGGGTTCGGATCCGCGGCGGCACCCTGGATCTCGACGCCAGCGGCATCAGCGTGGTGGGCATCGGCTCCTCCGTCGGCGAAGCGCAGCTGGACCTGGAGAACGTTCACCTTTCCCTGCATGCGGAGGGAAACGATGTCCTGCTCATCGGCAGCTTCTCCGGGGATGCCGGAATCCGGCTTTCCGGGGATTACCGCCTCTCCGCCGCCTGTGAGCGCGTCACGCTGGTGGGCACCATGAACGGAACGGCGGACATGCTTTTCTCCTCCTGCCGGATCATTTCGGAAGTCCACTGCGACACCGGCGCCATCCTGGGCACCTTCAGCGGGGAAGCAAAAGCCGTCTTCAGGGATTCCGACGTCCGGATCCACGGGGAAGGGAACCGCCTGGCCGGCTTCGGCAGCGTGAACGGCGCCTGCGACACCCGGATCGAGTCCGGGGAGTATTCCGGTGAATTGCTTGCCGGGGAACGCTTCCTCATCGGCAACAACCATTCCCGCTTCATGGTCACCGGCGGCAACTTCCGCCTCTTCCCGGAAGGGGAAACCGTCCCTGTCTCTCCCGGGGGCAGGCCCCTGGTATACAGGACTCCCAAAGGAGACCGTTTTGAACAGACCTTCACCGACCGCCGGGCCACCTGGACCTACCGGGCCCAGCGGAATGACGACGGTCACCTCGGCGTCTGGATCCCCCAGGAATAACCGGCGGCATCTATCCTTCCCATTCCTGCCATACGCCTGTTTCCTCCAGGAAGCGCCGCAGTCCTTCCGGCATTTCTCCCGCGGTTTTTCAGTCCCCTCCGAAGGAATCCAGCGGGCCGAAGGCAATCATGCTCCCCAGCGGCCGCTTCTGTTTGTCCCATCTTCCCTGGATCAGGGTTTTCCCGTTGAACACCATGGTGGCGGTTCCTCCTCCGTCCAGGTTCAGGGCTTCCGTGCACCCGTATTCCAGGAGCTTGTCGATGATCCAGTCCCCGCTGGCTCCCACGTTTTTATTGTCCGTCGGCATGCCTACCACCATCAGGATGTAGTGGAAGGGCTCAACCATTCCGATCACCGCCCGGGGTTCGGAATTCCCCATGGCGGAATACTCCGCCACGTTTTCATTCCGCTGCCCGTCCCGGATCAGCCAGGGACCGAAGGAGAACACCTGGGTCGCGCCCTGCTCCAGGTACTCCTCCGCCGTCATCTCGTCGCAGACCCGGACCTTCATGCTCCCGTCCGGATACACCGCCAGGGTGTCCAGCGGCGGAAAATCCCGTTTTTTCGAGCTGTTCCGGGTCTTCGTATAGAAGATTTCCCCGTTCCTCAGGATAATCCCGGTGGGCCAGGTCGCTTTTTTCAGGTCCCGCCGGTACTGGCGGTATCCGTAATAGTCATCCGACATGGCCAGGATCACCGGAAACTCCTCCACCAGGTCCTCCGGCTCCACCAGGCGGTATCCGTCCGGCCGGGGCGAGCCTTCCGGCTCCGGCGTCATAATGCTGAACAGCGGGGAACCCTCGCTGGCGTACACCTCCGCCACGCAGTACAGCCGGACGGAGCTGTTCTTTTTCTTCTTTCCGTTCTCCACCGGATCCTCAAACCGCGTCACCCGGATGGAAAGGTCCGCCGTGGCGTACTGCCACACCCCGTTTTCCTCATCCTCCGAAAGGTAGGCTTCCCCGGGGTTTTCCCCGGTGAGGAATCCTTTCGCGTCAAAGTGCCAGCCGTCCTTCTCCGTAACGGCTGCCGCTTCGCCGGGAAGGATCTCTTCCGTTACCATGCCTTCTCCCGCCGCGGCGGAAACAGCCAGCCCCGCCGCCGCCAGGAGGGCAAGGGTTCTCCTGATCCGGTTTTTCATGCTTTCCTCTTCCTTCTGATGTAGTATTTCCGCAGCACCGTCCTGTTGATTTCCGCTCCCAGGAACCGGTGGATATACACTGCCAGGTGCTGGTCCGCGCTGGCGATCCGCTTCCGGAAGGGGATCCGTTTCCGGTCCAGGGTCCGGGCAATCTTCCGCCCCAGCCGGTCCGGATCCGATCCGCTGTTCTCATCCCGGCGGATCCTCCCCGCGGCGCTTTCAAACTCCTCCGCGTACGGGGAGTCGGGCGTCATGGCCGCGGCCCGGGGCCGGTATTTTTCGCTTCCGCTCCGGTGATCCCCGGGTTCAACAAGCATCACCCGGATTCCGAAGGGCTTCACCTCCGCCGCCAGGCATTCCGCGTACCCCTCTATGGCGTGTTTTGAGGCGGTATAGGCGCTCTGGAACGGAATTCCCATCAGGCCGTTGATGGAGGAGAACAGGACGATTTTCCCGCCTCCCCGCTCCCGCATCCGGGGCAGGACCTCCCGGTTCATCCGGACCATTCCCAGGAAGTTGGTGTCCATCACCCGGCGGTATTCCTCCGTCTCCGTTTCCTCGCAGGATCCCAGCACCAGCATTCCGGCGCACTGCACCAGCGCGTCCGGCGGGGAAATCTCCCCTGCCTTCCGGCAGAATTCCCGTACGCTCTCCGGGTCCGTCACATCCAGCGGAAGCCGGATAACCCCGTCCTCCTCCGTGTTTTCCCGAAAACTCCGGGCGCCGGCGATCACCAGCCACCCGTCCTCCCGCAGCGCCCGGACCGTGTGCAGTCCCAGGCCGCTGGAGCCGCCTGTCACCCAGGCTGTCTTTTGCTCTTTCTTCACGCTGCCAACTCCGAAAAAGACGCTCCCGAGGCTGTCGGGAGCGTCCGAATCATATCCAGTATTACTTGTTCATAGCTTCCTGCACAGCCACGGCCACCGCCACGGTCATACCGACCATGGGGTTGTTGCCGGCGCCCAGGAATCCCATCATTTCCACGTGGGCGGGAACGGAGGAGGAACCTGCGAACTGCGCGTCGGAATGCATCCGGCCCATGGTGTCGGTCATGCCGTAGGAAGCGGGACCCGCCGCCATGTTGTCGGGATGCAGGGTACGTCCGGTGCCGCCGCCGCTGGCCACGGAGAAGTACTTCTTGCCGGCTTCCCAGCGTTCCTTCTTGTAGGTGCCCGCAACGGGATGCTGGAACCGGGTGGGGTTGGTGCTGTTGCCGGTGATGGAGATGTCCGCGCCTTCGTGCCACATGATGGCCACGCCTTCACGCACATCGTCCGCGCCGTAGCAGTTGACCTTCGCCCGTTCACCGTTGGAGTAAGCGGTCTTGCTGACAACGGTCAGCGCGTGGTCTTCCTTCACGTCTGCGCTCAGGTAGTCGTACTTGGTCTGCACATAGGTGAAGCCGTTGATCCGGCTGATGATCATGGCGGCGTCCTTGCCCAGGCCGTTCAGGATCACGCGCAGGGGTTTTTTCCGGACCTTGTTGGCGTTCAGCGCGATCTTGATGGCGCCTTCCGCGGCGGCAAAGGACTCATGGCCGGCCAGGAACGCGAAGCACTCGGTCTCCTCGTCCAGCAGCATGGCGCCCAGGTTGCCGTGGCCGATACCGACCTGGCGCTGGTCCGCAACGGAACCGGGAATGCAGAAGGCCTGCAGCGCGGTGCCGATCCAACGGGCGGCTTCCGCGGCGTTCTTCGCGTTTTCCTTCATGGCGATGGCGGCGCCCAGTTCATAGGCCCACTTCACGTTTTCGAAGCAGATGGGCTGGGTGCTTTCCACGATGGAGTAGGCGTCCACGCCCTTGCCGTTGGTGAAAGCCTTCACCTCGTCGAAATTCTTGAATCCGTATTTGTCCAGTACAGGCTGCAGCTGAGGCATGCGGCCTTCATAATTTTCAAACAGAGCCATTCGTCGCACCTCCCCTTACTCTTTGCGCGGGTCAATCCACTTGACCGCGCCGTCTTCAGCCTTGAACCGGCCATAGGTGCCGAGATTCTTCTCGTACGCTTCATTCGGGGACATGCCCTTCTTGATGGCGTCCATCATCTTGCCCAGGCTCAGGAACTGATAACCGCAAACCTGGTCATCCTTGTCCAGGGCCATCTTGACCACGTAGCCCTCGGTCATTTCCAGGTAACGGGTTCCCTTTTCCTTCGTGCCGTACATGGTACCAACCATGGAGCGCAGGCCCTTGCCCAGGTCTTCCAGGCCGGCGCCGATCCGCAGGCCGTCGTCGGAGAAGGCGCTCTGGGTGCGGCCGTACACGATCTGCAGGAACAGCTCCCGCATGGCGGTGTTGATGGCGTCGCAGACCAGGTCGGTGTTCAGCGCTTCCAGGATCGTCTTGCCCGGAAGGATTTCACTGGCCATGGCGGCGGAGTGGGTCATGCCGGAGCAGCCGATGGTTTCCACCAGGGCTTCCTCGATGACGCCGTTCTTAACATTCAGGCTCAGCTTGCAGGCGCCCTGCTGGGGAGCGCACCAGCCGATGCCGTGGGTATAACCGGAAATGTCTTTGATTTCCTTGGCCTGGATCCACTTTCCTTCTTCAGGAATAGGTGCGGGGCCGTGGTTCGGGCCCTTGGCAACACAGACCATGTCTTCAACTTCTTTGGTGTATTGCATGTGACTCGTTTCCTCCTGTTCAGCTTGGTGTGGGTATCCATGTAAGTATAGCATATCCCGCAACGCTTTTACAACTCTTTTTGTCGTCCCGGGCAGCGAAAACGGCGTGGCCGAAGCCACGCCGTCTCTATCCGGTCCTGAATTATTTCTGCATCGCGGCGATCTCAGCGGCCAGGTCGTCCTTCCGCTTTTCGATGCCTTCGCCCCGCTCAAACCGGCTGAAGCGGACGATGTCGATCTCCGCGCCGGCTTCCTTGGCGATCTCGGCCATCAGGGCCTTGATGTTTTTGTCGCCGTCCTTGACGAAGGGCTGCTCCAGCAGGCACACTTCCTTGTAGTACTTCTCGATCCGGCCTTCGACCATCCGGTCGACGATCTTCTCGGGCTTGCCTTCGTTCAGCGCCTGCGCCCGCAGG
>OCVV011353142.1_pt1 | contig 14049 bp, 4 predicted proteins | sample 1539721 | NCBI WGS metagenome assembly OCVV01 (sample SAMN02144230, study PRJEB22623) | gut metagenome | biome: sheep rumen | host: Ovis aries | place: New Zealand
TAGGTGATGGTTGCAGTCTCTCCGTTCACCACGTTTTCAAATCTATATGTGGTTTTCTTATACTCAGTTCCGGTATACGGCTGCTCGCTGCTCCAGCCATCTCCTGTCACGGTCACTTCGCGCTGATTGATCACGAGTTTCTGGGTTCCCGTCACATAGCCTTCATAGATGTCCGGTACGGATGCGCGGACATTGATTTCTGTGATAGAGTCTGCAACATTGGTTGCTGTGATCTCCGCAGGGTTCTCTGTCCAGCTTCCGTCTGCTTTCTGGTACTCGATCTTGACAGTCTTGCCGTTCTCATCTGTGGCCGTTGCTGTTCCGGCTGAGTAGGTCCTCCCGTCATAGGTCTTCTCGACGTCTGTCGGGTTCAGGATCACGTGACCTTTAATGTCATCCTTTTCGATCACAAGTACACCTGTCTCAAAGGTAACCGTATAATTGCCCTGTTCCTTATCACCGGAAGGTGTGATGGTATACTCGCCAACTTCCTCGCCTGCTTCACGACTGATGGTATATTTGATGACACTTTCATCATCTTTTTCTGCCAGTCCGGTGATTTTCACAGTAAGTCGAGGATCTTTTTCTCCGTATTTCTTGCTTTTATTCTCCGCTTTTACGGTAACTTTTGCAGGAGTAACTGTCAGTTTGCCGTTATGCCACTCAAAGGTATAATTGCCCTCCTTGGCTGTACCTGCCTCCCAGTCAAACTTGACATCATTCGAGCTTTCACCGACCTCAGTCTGCGTGCCAATGGCCTCAACCGGAAGAGTCTCTCCGTTGACCAGTCCTTCTACTCTGCATTCAGAGTTTGTAAGAGGCTTCCCATCGTATGGCTTAGTTCCACTGCCGGAGTAAACCTTCAGGGTTGCCGGTGTGATCTCGACAGATCCGTTAGAGGCCTTGATGGTAGCATGGAACTTTCTGGCATAATCTGCAGGAAGTGAGAACATTCCGGCAAGCTTCAGTTCTGTGTTTCCAACATCAGTCCTGGAAACAGTTTTGCTTTCACCTGCAAACACAAGCTTGTTCTTATCAAACGCACCTGCCCCAGGGCCTGTCACGCTGACTGTATAACCGGCAGTATGCTCTTTTCCGTCGTAGACTTCTGTGACCTTAGCTCCGGTAATGGTGACAAGCACGGAAGGCTTTGTGATTTTCAGTGTTCCAGGCACATAAATAATATGGTAATAATCATTACCGCATTTCGGTCCGCTGATTTCAGCATTTGAAGGCTTGGTCGCCTTCGTCCCGGGATCAGTAATACTTCCGCTAAAGCTCAGGGAAGTGATACTGTGTCCTTCTACCAGTCCTTCTGCCGTGTAATCCTCAGAACCGCTCTTATGCTCGTTGCCATCATAAGCGAATTCCAGATCCTTCGCAGTGATCGTGAGGTCTTTCTTCAGATAGACAGTGCGCTCCACTTTCTTTCCAATATCATCCGCCGTAATGGTAATCTTACGGTCTCCACCATCAATATGATCAAAGGTGTAACCGGCAAAATCTGTTTCTACAATATAAGACTCGGACTGGCGTTTAACTTCATTAACTTCATCGATATCAGGAATCGGATTTCCATCCATATCCCGATATTTGACCTTGATGAACGCAGCCTTATAGTTGATGTATTCAAAGGTGATAACGATTGCTTCTGTTGTCTGAATATCTCTCTTAATTACAGCCTGAACGGGGTAGAATCCCATCGCGATCTCTTCATCGCTGACTCTCTGCTCTCTGAGGTAGGCTTCGTCAACCGCCGCTGCAGCTTCCTCCACGCTGACGACATTTCCATCAACCGTCTTTTCCCTGGATTTAGCTACTTCCTTGTCAGGATCCGATTTGATCACATACTTCACAGTATACTTGATCGTATTCGGGCGGTCTGTGTAGCGGAAAATAATAACGTTTTTAGACTCATCATCCTCCAGCACAAGGGTCTTCTCCAACTGATCAGCCAGCATGCCCGGAATGGCCACTGCCTTTTCCTTAACAGTCGTTCCGACTTTCAGATTGCTGCCAACCCTTACTGCCGTCTGATAGACGGGTTTATTATCCTTGTCCAGATACTGTACAGTATACTGTACGGTCTTTGCAGACCAGTGGGCGTAGACTTCGACGTTTCCGTCCATCGGCTTCTCAAAGTCATACTTTTCGCCGCCTTCGGTATACCAGCCGGTAAAGATATAACCGGGTCTTGCCTCAGGTACGACAGGCTCCGCCTTTTCTCCATAAGGGATCTCATCGTGTACGATGTCTTCCCTCGCATCACCATCCAACTTATCATGGAAGGTAAAAGAATATGTAGGCATTTTGAAATCGCCATACAAAACAAGTCCGGCAGGCATCTTGGTTGAGCCGGAATAGGCACTGGAATGCCCACTGTCTGTAAACCAGCCTCTCCACTCTGCCCCGTCAACAGGTGCATCAGGAATATTGCTGGTCAGGTCGGCGGAAATATCTGCATTAAGGCCTACCTGCCTGGAGCTGATGAGTGTTCCGTCATAATCATAGAAAGTCAGAGGGTACTGATTGACATTGTAATAGAAATCTGCTGTCAATTGGTAATTAGGGGTACCATCAGTAAGACTCCTGGCACCATCCGAACGCACCCATCCGCCTTTTGTATAACCTGCATAGTCCGGGTAATCTGTGGCATAAAGATAATTGTAATGGACTGTAATAGATTTGAACAAACCATATGTGCGTCCACCATATGTTTTAGTTTGAGATCCCTCGTAGTTTTCCATCCAGTAATTCAGAACCTGAGTTTTGGCCGTAGTATAATACCATATATATACGGTTTTATTTCCGGACGGCATGAATTCAAGGCTGGCAAACTTTGAGTCATTGTCCCAGGTTGAAAAGTTCCAGCAATAATCAGAATATGGGGTATTGAATGTATCCGTCCACTGCTTACTGATGTTCGCACCATACTTGGCAGTCAGAGAGGCATGGCCAAGGCCCGTGCGCCAATTTCCACCATTCCTAGTATATCCTTCTCCGTTCCATGTGATCGTATACACATTGCGAGAATAGCGCACAGTAACTACGGTAGAATTATCTTCCTTGACAGTTTCTGTCGTAGAATCCTTGAATGTAAAGTTGTTCTTATCCAGACTTGAAGGTGCAATGCTGTCTGCCGTCTGCTTATTCAGAGTAACGGTCTCTCCTGATTTCTTATCCTCTCTTTCTACGGTTCCCAGGAAAGAATAGTCGTTATCGTCAGCATTTTCTACCATATATACGACAGTGTACTTGGCATTTGCAGCCTCCCACTTCGCATAAAGTGTCTCGTTTTTACTTATAGTATAAGACTCTCCGGCTTCGCCGGCAGATTCTGAATAATCTTTGTCTTTAAACCATCCCTGGAAGGTATACCCTCTTCTTTCCACAGACGGAAGAGAGATCTCTTTTCCATAAGGAGCTGTGACTGCGGATACATAGTCTCCGTTCAGGGAATCATAGGTGATGGTATACTCGTTTCTTGTATACCAGGCCTTGACCTCCTGACCATCTTTGGTAAACTTTTCCTCTTCATTATGATCAAAAGTAAATCCTTCGATAGAAATTGCCGGAGCGGAAATATTAATGCTAAGAACACCCTGCTTCTCTTCGCGTTTTATTTCCACTTCCTCAGTGCTGTCAATTCCATTTGCCACATAGACGGCAACGTAAGACGCGTTATGCGGAATATACTTGACGCGGACCGGTGTCTTGATACGGATAATATCATCCACCACTTCTGTTTCGCCATCAAGAATATCCTCGGTGAGGGTCACCACGGTCTCTTCAGGATAATAGATTTCGTGATCTCCCTCTCCTTCGTCTCCGACGTAGACACTCTCAGGAGACTCAACATCATAAGGAAGCTCTTCTTTCGCGAACTGTACCTTCCTGGTATTGAAGACCTTCTCCTGATCGCTCTTATTTACATAGTAATACTCGATCGCAGCCTCATAGACCTTGACCTCTGTGAAGATCGGCAGCAGAGTCATGTCCTTATTGACTTTTGCTCCAAGTTCTACCTTTTCTCCGGTCTCCGAATCCTTCCAACCCTCGAACTTGCAGCCAGCCTTGAAAGGATCTTCAGGGAAGGATGTGATTGAATCCCCTGCGTTATATCCCTGCTGATGCAGGACATGGCTCCCTGCTTCGTCTTCATAATAGGATACAGTGAAGGTCGCGACTTCGTACTTTGCTTCGACTGTAAAGTCCTCGCGGACAATCGTGGAGGCCTTGACTTCCGATTCACCATTCATCCATGCGACAAAACGCTGGCCTTCTTTCTCAGGAGCTGTAGGAAGAGTTCCAACCTTTTCTCCCTCTTTAACCTTTTTGGTATCAACAGTCTCGCCATCCGCTGTAAATGTCACCGTATAGACAGCTTCGAATTCCGCGTCCACGGTCATATTATCGTTAATGACGGTTGAGGATGTAAATTCTTTACCATCAGAATCTACCCAGCGAAGGAAGCTATAGCCTTCCTTCTCCGGGTCTGCAGGCATAGAGGAAACAGTGCCCCCCTCATCGACCTTTACTTTTTCATAATCAGCGCCGTCCACCTGGAAAGTCACAGTGTACTGGTTCTTTGTCTCTGTGTACTTGGCAATAATGGACATATTGCCTTCTACAACCGTAGACTCACTGACCTCGGTCTCATCTCCGGAAATCACCCAGCGGTCAAATTCCGCATTGGTCCTGGAGGGAGCAGAAGGCAGTCCTCCCAGTTCTGCGCCGGCGTCATAAGTCCTGGTCTCAACAACCTTTTCCTCGCCGGAATCGTCTGTATAAGAAAACTTCACTTCATAGGTTGAAGTCGCCTTGAGTTCAGCTATGGCAAATCTTGAAAAGTGATCCACGTCAAAATCTGCTTTTGTTCCAGACATGCTTCCATCAACGACATCGGCATGGCCGCCGTCACTGATGTGGACTGCCTTATGCTCCTGGTCGCCATCCATTCCGGAGGCTTTCAGGGTCACATCCACGCTCTTTTCAGGCTGGATCTCTTTTCCCTCGTACCAGAAGGAAATATCAACGGCTTTGACCTTCGCAACAGGAGCGCCGACAGCATCCTCGACTGCACCCATGACAGAGTTGGAGCTGATAGACTTCACCTTCATCTCGGTGCCCTCAGGGAATGTGCCTTCGTCGGCTCTCACGGTGACGCTCACGCCGTTTGCACTGCCCTTGAATGTCTTTGCAGGCATCTTGACGGGCATTTCGGTCACGCCAGTGGTAGCTGCCTCGGCGGGAAGCTCGGTGGCAGCTGCATTTGCGGTATTTCCGGCTGCAGGGGTCGTTGTAGCTGCGGCTGCGCTGTCGGCAGCTTCAGCTGTGTCGGCTTTTGCAGCCTCTTCAGTGGTTTTTCCTTCGGAAGCGTTTTCCTTTTCTTCCTTCTGGTCATCCTTACCGGCATCTGCCGCGGACTCTTCCTTCTTGTCGGTCGTGTCCTCCGCGGACTGGTCCTGCTTGTCGGAATCGTCCTTGCTGTCGCTGCTGTTGTCAGCTGCGGGCTGGTCGGCCTCTTCCTTCTGCTCTTCCTTCTTGTCCTCAGAGCTGCCCTCTTCGGAGGTGTCCTCTTTTTTGGAGGATCCTTCTTCGCTGGAGCTGTCTTCTTTGGAGGCATCTTCTTTTGAGGAGTCATCCTTGTCGGAGGATTCTTCCTTGGAGGATTCTTCTTTAGAAGAGTTTTCGCCGGAGGAGTCTTCTTTGGCGGAAGTGTCCTCGGACTTCTTGTCCTCTTCGGCCTTCTTCTCTTCCTCGGAGGATTTCTTCTCTTCTTCAGCCTTTTTCTCTTCAGCCTCTTTCTTTTCTTCCTCGGCCTTCTTCTCTTCGGCTGCTTTCTTCTCCTCTTCGGCCTTCTTCTCGGCGGCAGCCTTTTCCTCTGCTGCCTTCTTCTCGGCCGCAGCCTTTTCCTCCGCCGCCTTCTTCTCAGCGGCAGCCTTCTCTTCGGCCTCTTTCTTTTTGCGCTCTTCCTCTTCCTTCTTCTTGCGCTCTTCCTCTTCCTTTTTCTTTTCCTCCTCGGCCGCTTTCTTTGCGTCCTCGGATGCGGATTCGGTTTCTCCGTCGGCTTCCTGTGCCGCCGCCGTCATGGAGGTCAGCTGCATGGAAGTCGAGGTCAAAGGTTGAAGAACCATGGTCGCAATGAGTAAAAAGGTCAGCGCTCTTCTGAGCCATCTGTTCTTATTCATTTGTAGTTCCGTTTCCTTTCTGGTTGCGCACCGTTTTTTGAATGTTACCGCCACATGAGACCGTCATCGGTCACACGAGCCTGCTGTGGTGTATCTGATTGTATCTGATCACCTGTATGATGAAAGCAGCCGCGTGTATCACAGCTGCTGTAAGCTGTTAACCGCGCAGGTCACGGGTGTGCCGGCGCAGGGGTATTTTCAGTTTCTGAGTTTGAACCGGATCGTGGATCCGGTAGACGCTTTTATCCATCTTTTTCATAATTATTATGTTTACCTTCTAAATAGATAAGGGGTATATACGCTAATGCGATATGCTGTGCATTTGGTCGAGGAAATTTCTATAGTCTCGAGGAATCTGAAAATCCGGTTTCAGAGGGCAAACTTTCTCCACAGAATATCTTAAAGAAAAGCCGTCACAAAAAGCATCAAAGCTTTTCTTTTTTTGTGAAATTTCAATGCCGGCAGTTCGATATTTGGTAAATGTTTGATTATTGTCCAAAAGATTTATACGCAAACAGGCAACTGCGCCTGCGCGTAGTTGCCATCTTGCTCCCTATTCAACAGCTGCGGAGGCCGGGCTTCCGCAGTTCTTCCGTCCTTTTGGGTTTTGTTTTTGGTAAAGCAGACTCTATTTTAACCAATGACGCCGGAAAAATCAATCGACGAACAGTCGAAACTTCGTAAATGTTCGTACGGCAATGTGAAACTGCAGGTTTCTTCGGCCTGTTTTGTCTTTTTTTTCATACATTATGAATTTCTCCCCTGCAGAAGGGTTCCTTTCTGCGCTATGCATTGCGAAAAAGCACAAAAAAATCTTTATCGGGTTTTTTCGCAGCAAAAAAACGAACATGAGCTGCCTGCGCTCAGGAGGCCGGCCGGCCATCGCCCCGGAAGGCTGTTGCGGCAGATGGCGGCGTTTAAATACAAATACAGATACAAAAAAGAGGTATCCGTACCCGATGTACAAATACCTCTTCAAGTGGAGACGGTGGGACTTGAACCCATGACCTCTACACTGCCAGTGTAGCGCTCTCCCAACTGAGCTACGCCCCCATGCGATTTTTCAGTCGTGTTTTTGTCGACTCACCTATAATACTAGATTCCCCGGAGATATTCAACAACTTTTTTCATTTCTTTTGGATTTTTTGATTGTTAACCATTTAGCGCGCATCAGGTTGACAATTCTCCGCCCGATGTGTATGCTTTGTGGGTAGCTGCCGGCCGGGCCGGTGATGAGCCGGGAAGTCACCAATGAGTCGGAGTGTGACATGAGGTGTGACAGGGGACAGGCACTCTGTCACGGCAGTGTAACAGAGTGCCTGTCCCCCCTGTCACACCGTCCGCTTGTCACACGAATCATTCCCCTGACTCACAAAATCAGTAGAAAGAAGGAACTATAAATGAATAGCAAAAATTCTCTGTCCGATACCGGTAATCTTGTCCTGTGCGGAGCCTGCGCGGCAATCACCTGCATTCTGGCTCCCCTGTCCATCCCCCTGGCCGGCGGAGTCCCCATCTCTCTGGCGACCTTCGCGGTCATGCTGGCCGGAGTCCTGCTGGGCGGGACTCTGGGGGCAGCCAGCCAGCTGATCTATGTCCTGCTGGGCGCCGTGGGACTGCCTGTTTTTGCCGGCTGGACCGGGGGGCTGGGAAATGTCCTGGGTATGACCGGGGGCTACATCGTCGGATATATCCCCCTGGCCTGGCTCACCGGTCTGATCTACAAGAGATTCGGCAGCAGGGAAAAAATGCCGGTCAGGATCTTTTTCATGGTCCTGGGGATGATCGCCGGCAACCTGGCCCTCTATATCCTTGGCACCGCCTGGTTTATGGTTGTCACCGGCATGACCCTCGAGGCCTCTCTGGCCGCCTGTGTGATCCCCTTTATCCCCGGCAACTTCATCAAAATGGCAGCCGTCTGCCTGATCGCGCCCCCCGTGGAAAACGCGATCCGCAAAAGCATGTACCGGGATTCGGTCACAGCCTGAGTGAGCCAGAGGGGACGGTTCTGTCGACTCATCGGTGAGTCAGAGGGGACGGTTCTGTCGACTCATCGGGATTCCGGCAGAGTTCCATGCTGTAAGGTTGTGGAGATTTAGGCGAAGGTCCGCTGCTGTCTGATCTACAGGGTGCCAGCTTTCAGGCAGACCGCGGCCCGGTGAGTCAGGAGGGTGTGACAAGGGGACAGGTGTGACAAGGGGACAGGCACTCTGTCACAGTACTGTGACAGAGTGCCTGTCCCCTTGTCACACACCCCAAAGTGTCTGTCCCCTTGTAACGCCGCAGACACTCAGCGGTAAACGGGGGTGAAGACGCGGTCGCGGTCGATCAGGATCTGCGGGTCGATCTCTTTTTCCTCTTCGTCCTTCCAGGCGATGATCTCATTTTTTTCAATCTGGGACTGGATCTGGGTCTCTCCGAATTCAGGCAGGGGCAGGTAGCCCAGGGACTGGTCCCGCAGGACATAGTGGGAGAGGGAGCCCCATTTGAACTGGAATTCCACGCGGCAGTATTTGTCAGAGCCTTTTTTTCCGTCCTCCCTGCTGCTGTAGTCGTCCAGGAAGGCGAGGCGGCGTTGCAGCCAGGTGGTGAGGGCATCTGTTTTTTCCCGGAAGTCGTAGTCGTTGGCCCGCCGGATGTTGTTCATATAGGCGGCGGATTCAATGGCCGCGATCTCTTTTTCCAGCTGTCCGTCCAGGTAGGCGTGGATGGCGGGGGAGAAGCGGTCTCTCCAGCGGGTGTGGAGGTCTTCGACGAATTCATCGTGCATCAGCAGCTTGTAGAGCCAGCCGTGGCGGGTGTCGCGGAAGAGCAGCATGCTGACGGCCGTCTCCGGGTAGGTGCCGTAGATCATGGTGCCGGCAGAGTGGTCAAAATCCCAGGCCGGGCCGCAGTAGAGGAGGGGGTCATCCTTGTCCTTGATGATGTAAAAGCTCCAGCGCTCCGCGTCCCACTCGGCGAAAAATTCCTCCAGCAGGAACATGTCCTCCCAGGAGGGCAGGTCCAGAAAGCTGCTGTAGTGTTTTCCGGTCTCGGGGTCTCGGCCGCCCTGCGTGTAGATCGCGCGCTCGGCGGAGAGCATATAATCGGACAGGTAGTTGACTTCTCCGACTGTGGGGCAGGAGGGGGACATAATGCGGAAGCGGCGGTGGTTGGTGGAAAACCAGCAGCCGTCCCCGCTGTATCCGGAGTACTGCTGCAGCAGGTAGCCTCCGGTATTGTTTTTTGGTTCGTTGGGCCAGTTGTAGGCCCATTTTTTTAAGGAGTCTCCCTCTTCGTGGAGGGCGACCTTTTTGGGGATCTGCGCGGAGGTTTTCCGGGCGGTCCGGCCGGAGGCTTCGGCTTTCCCGGCCGGTCCGGATGATTCATTCCGGCCGGCTGAGCCGGAGCCTGTCCCCTTATCAGCTTCTTTCCCGGAGGCGGATGCGGCATCCGCGGATCCCGGCGCCTGGCCTGCAGTCTGATCTTCGTTCTTTTTTCCGGAAGCACCCGTGGAATTTACAGATCCTGCTGCCTGGCCTGCGGTCTGCTCTTCGTTCCTGCTGTCGGAAGTGCCCGTGGCATTTACAGTTCCGGCTGCCTGGTCTGCGGTCTGCTCTTCGTTCCTGCTGTCGGAAGTGCCTGTGGCATTTACAGATCCTGCTGCCTGGTCTGCGGTCAGATCGCTGTCCCCGCTCTCTTCATCGCCTGTGCTTCCGATCAGGCTCATGGTCTCGGCCTTGTCCTCCTCGGTCAGAAGGCCGTTGGCCTCCAGAATCTTGTCATCCAGTTTTTTGATATTCACGGATCCGCCCGTGCGCGGGCGCTGGGACAGGAAGTACAGGCCGTTGTACCTGCCGTCCAGATAGAGGTTGACGAACTCCCCCTCCGGCGTATCGCGCATCTCGAATCCGGCCGCCAGCTGGGAGGAGATCCTGTCCAGAAGGTTTGTGGGGTCAAAGGTGTTGGCCAGCAGGCAGTATTTTTTGCACTCCCGGATTCCCAGAATGCTCTGCTTTTCCTCGAGATTCAGGTTATAGGGTTTTTTCATCATGCCCCAGGTGCTGTTGCCGCGGCCCCGGACCCTGCACCTGCCGCTGGAATCCGTTTTTCCGTCCGGTCTGCAGACCACAAACTGCGCCTCCTCGGAGGTCTGCTTGGTCTTGTCAGCGTCCACGGCCGCAGTGCTGCCGCTCTCCAGGTCCAGGTACATGGTCGGCATATCCCTGCAGGAAAAAACATAGAGGTCGGTCGTCTGTTCCGTTCCGTCCGAAGCCGTCATCCGCACGCGGAAGGCGCTGCCGTTGGTCAGGTCCTCAACCTCCTCCCCGGAGGCGTAGCTGCGGGCCCCGGCGGCTGCGGCATCAAAGGATTCCGGGGCGGATTCGCTCAGTGGGTCCTCCGCTGAATTGTTGCCGGCAGATCCGGCGACCGAATCCTGCGCATCGGTGTCCTGCCCGGTTTCTTCAGCCGGATCATTCGCAGAGTTTGCAGAGGTGTCCTGCCCGGGTCCGCCGGCCAGGCGTCCGGTTCCCAGCCGCTCCCACTCCTGCAGGGGCTCAAAGGTCACATTTTCATAGGCGGTAAACTGCAGATGCGGGTGGTCCGCCATCTCCGCAGGCAGGAAGACGGCCCAGCACTTTGTACCTTCCCCGCCGCCCAGGATCGCGGCATTGATCTGCACCGGGACTGACCGCTGATGGTCCGCTTTTTTCTTGCAGGTAAAGAAAATTTCCTTGACCGGATCGTATTCCTCGGCGGCCGCGGCCGCGGTCACACCTCCGGCTTCCTCTGTGCTGTCCGGTGTACCTTCCGCAGCCGCAGCGTTATTTTCTTCCTGAGCTTCGGAATCTTCAGCTTTTTGATCCCGGCCCGCTTCCCCGTCCTGCCCGCCATCCCCGCCGCGGCCAGCGTCCTCCGCTTTTGCGGACTCTGCCGGGGCGCCGCTGCCGGCCCCGGCCCTCTTTTCTGAATTTGACAGCAGGACCACTGCCGCCAGTACAGGGATCAGGATCAGGAAAAAGATCCGTTTATTTGTGATCCGGTGTTCTCTTCGATGCATTTGCGTCCTCCGTTTGTTTCCGCCGTTTTTTGCGGGCCATGAACTGGTCCGGCAAATCCCGGCAGGGAATGTCCCGATTCTTTAAAATCGGTAAAAAGATCCCGGCAATGACCGGGGCTCATCAAATTACCATTCGTATGTTATTGGTATGTTAATTTTATATTAATTTTGTGGCGTAGATAATCATACCTTTTCGTACAAAGAAGCGTCAAGCAAAATAGTGATGCGAGGTTTTTCATGCTCAGAGATTTATCCGATTTAAATGTGCGCAGTGAAAATAATTGTGGTTCCCCGAATGAAGGCGCCGTTGGAGAAGAAGCCCTGCAGGAGGTCCGTCTGCGTCCCCACCACCTTCTGTGTCTGCAGAATTTCCGCGGCCGGGGCTACAGCCCGGAATTTGTGCAGAGGATGACGGAAATATCCGGCCGGACGGGGTTTCTGCCATTTTTTGATCGCGGAAAGGATGAGTCAGGGGAAGGCAGCAAGTCCGGTGAATCGGGGGAAGGCGAGCCGAGAGGCAAAAAGACAGGAGCCAGGGAGACAGGAATAAGTGAGACGGGAATAAGTGAAACTTCCATCCGGCTGGTCCGGGGCTGTGACGACCTGTGCTGCAGCTGTCCCAACTGTGTTGACGGCCGGTGCCGGTCTGATAAGCCTGAGCGTTTTGATGAGCTGGTCCTGGACTATGCAGGCCTGGCGGCAGGCCATGTTTTTACGGAAGGGCCGGCGTCAAAGGGCATGCCGCGCATGAGTTCCGAACTGCTTGAGGCCTGCTGTCCGGACTGCGAGTGGCTGTCTCTGTGCAGAGAGATCTGCTCGGGGCGGGCGTGAGTCAGCAGAACCGTCCCCTTTGACTCAAAACAGGTCCGGACATACTGGAGCAAAATCAGTACGTTCGGACCTGTCTTTATTTTCTCTCTTATCAGCAGTGTCCCGGGTGGGCATCTGCAGATAAACTCTTTTCATGATCTCAAGGCTCGCTCGCGGGTCTTGCGAGCCGGATGCCTTATGCAGCCAGCTTGCGGCAGACGTCCTTCAGGACGATCTCATCCTGGAGGGTATTGGTGTAAAGGCCAAACTGGTCGGCATCGTTGTTCTTGTTGCCCTCTGTGAGTCTGAGAATGCCGTTGATGAACTCCTCGGGATTCTTCATATCGTAGAACTCGTCGTTGGGGCCCATGAGCCAGACGGAGTTTGTGCACTTTTCAAGTGCTGCGTTGAGTTCCTGGATTTCGCTGTAGTTTCTGATCTTCATATTTATTTCCTCCTGCGCTCTCTTTGCGCCCTCATCCGCATTTTTTCCTTCTTTTCCGGATGAATCTGAATGGTATTTATCGATTGGTGTTTGTCAAATTGTAATTTGTTTTTTCCCGATCAGGTTTTTCCCTGATCTGTGTACATATTAGCATTGGGACTTGGGGGAGGAAATCTATTTCAGGACAGCTTTGATAAAAATCAGGACAGCAAAATCCCGGCTTCTTTAGGTCTTTTTTGATGTTTTCTGTCCAAAAGGGGGCGATTTCTGCAAGTTTTGCGCAGGTGGATGGTAAAATCGGGACGCCGCCCCCGGGACGCGGATCAGGCCGCGGGAGGATCAGGACGCAGAAGGATCAGGACGCAGGTGGATCAGGCCACAGGTGGATCAGGTCACAGGAGGATCAGGTCGCAGGAGGATCAGGTCGCGGGAGGATCAGGTCGCAGAAGGATCAGGTCGCAGGTGGATCAGGACGCAGGTGGATCAGGACGCAGAAGGATCAGGACGCAGGTGGATCAGGTCTCGGACATGTTCTTTGGTCACATAAAAACCGCCGTACCAGGCTCATGTAAGGGCCTGGCGCGGCGGTAGAATTTCATGATCTTATCGACCGGATAACATCCCTGCCGATCATATTCGGTCGGCTGAGGAATAGAGAATTCCTTCTCATGATTGCAGCTGACGGCTTCCCGGATGATTGCATCTGACGGCCTTCCGGGCGTCCGCAGTCTTACAGGATGGCTCCTCCGACGGGGCGGATGGAGAGGACGTGGCAGCTGCCTTCGCCGATGGCGGCATCGATGCCGGCGCGGAAGGTCTCGAGCATGTCCAGGGGGACAAAGGCCTGGACTGTGCCGGCGAAGCCGCCGCCGTGGACGCGGTGGGCGCCGCGGCCTCCGAGGAGGACGTCGCAGAGGGCCAGGGCCACGTTGACGGCCTGGCTGTCGACGCTGCCCTCGACGGCTGTATTCTGCAGGTATTCATAGCTGGAGTGGCCGGAGGCGTTCACGATGCGGAGGAAGCGGTCGAAGTCCCCGTCCCGCAGGGCCCGGGCCTCCTGCTGAGCGCGCTCGTTGTCCAGCACGAAGTGCATGGCGCGCAGGAAGGCGCGGTCGCCGCAGGCGCTGCGGATCTCTTCAGTCTTTTGCAGGAGCTGGTCCATTGTGATCCCGCGCAGATATGTCTGGCCAAAGAGGGCGGCGACTTTTTTCATTTCCTCGGGGATCGAGGCGTAGGCGTCGGTCAGGTCGGCGTGGCTGGAACGGGAGTCGATGATGCAGAGGGCATATCCTTCCTTCGCAAGGTTGAGGTCGATCTTCTCGACGACGGGCTTGTCCACATCTGCGAAATCAATGGCGACGACACCGCCGACGGAGGAGGCGGACTGATCCATCAGACCGCTGGGCTTGCCGAACCAGAGGTTCTCCGCCTTCTGGCCCATCTTCGCGATCTCCACCGCGTCAAAGGTATTATCGCAGTAAAAGTCATTGAGGATGACCCCCGTCAGGGTCTCAAAAGCCGCTGAGGAGGAGAGGCCGGAGCCGCCCAGCACGCTGCTGGTG
>OCVV012859292.1_pt1 | contig 14048 bp, 14 predicted proteins | sample 1539721 | NCBI WGS metagenome assembly OCVV01 (sample SAMN02144230, study PRJEB22623) | gut metagenome | biome: sheep rumen | host: Ovis aries | place: New Zealand
AAAAATCCTGAACTTATAGTTTCAGAATTAAAACAGTGTGCTGATGAAATTGCCACAACAGATATTAAAATGCAGGCAATAAGAAAAATGATAAATAACAGTTAGGAGTGAGTATATTGAAAGATAAGATACTATTAGCTGATGACGAAAAAGATTTAACAAGGGCTACGAAGATGATACTTGAGTTTAGTGGGTATGATGTAGATGTAGCATACAATGGACAAGAGGCATTAGAACTTGCAAAAGAGAATTCATATGATTGTATTTTACTTGATATTATGATGCCAGTAATGGATGGAATTAAAGCTTTAAAAGAAATGAGAAAGGCAAATATTGATTCTCCAGTTATTCTTTTAACAGCAAAATCAAGTGTAGATGATAAAGTTGAAGGACTAGATTCAGGAGCTAATGATTATTTAACTAAACCAGTTAATAAAAAAGAATTGTTAGCAAGAATTAGAGCACAAATTAGAACAAGAGAAGATAAAATTCAAAAATATAAACTTGGAAATATAGTATTCGATAAAGGAGAAGAAGAACTAGCAAGTAATAATGCAGTTTTACATTTATCTACTGAGGAATGTGACATATTAGAATACTTAATAAAAAATCCAGAGAAAACTATTTCAGAAATGGATCTTCAAAATAGAGTTTGGTCTCAAGAAGATGCAAAAGAGGGAATAGTACCAATGTATATAACATATATACAAGATAAGTTTAGTGCGTTAGATGCAAACATTACAATTAATGATGATAATAAAGAATATAAATTGGAGATTTTGAAATAATGATAGGTCAATTGCAAAGAAGATTTGTTATTATTGCCATGATTGTTTCTTTTATGGTAACAGGCACAATTTATGCATTTATTGTTTTAGAGTCATATAACATTGTCTCTGAAAAGGCTGATATGGTAATAGACGCGATAGAAGCAAGTCATGGCGAAATGCCAAAATTTGGCGAGGGAGAAAATTTAAAAAAAGGATTTTCAAAGGAAGCAAGTCATACAACCAGGTTTTTGTACATTGAATCTGACTTTAATAATAAAGTAACGAAGGTTAATACTGATAGTATTTCTTCAATTAAAGCAGAAGATGTGGATTTTGTACTAAATGAAGTATTAAAAATAAATACAGACAAAGGCTTTTATGATACATATAGGTACAAAATTTATCAAAGAGCAAATGGAGCAAAAACGGTAATACTTCTTGATTGTTCTGATGCATTAGATACATTTGAAGAAGGAACAATTAGAGGAGCTTATGTTATTGGTATAGGTCTTTTTTGTGTACTTATTTTATTTGCTGGTTTTTCTAGAAAAGTACTTTCACCAATAAGTATAAATATGGAAAAACAAAAACAATTTATAGCAAATGCCGGTCATGAACTAAAAACGCCAATTGCTGTTATTTTAGCAAATGCAGAAGTGCTAGAAATGACAGAAGACAATGAAGAAAAATTAGAAATTATTAGAAGTACAAAGAGTCAAGCTGAAAGGTTAAGTGAACTAACAGGATCACTTTTAAATCTAGCAAAAGCTGAAGAAGGAAAAATTGATTTAGAGTTCCAGGAGTTTTCAATAACTGAGCTTATCCAAGAACAAATTAACGAGATGAAAAAATTAGCTAAAGGAAAAGAAATTACATTTGAAGTCGAGAAAAATGAAAACATTAAAATAAAAGGTGATAAGAGTAATATTAAAGAATTAATTATAATTCTATTAGATAATGCAATTAAGTATTCAAATGCTAATGGAAAAATTGAAATATCAGCTAAGAAGCAGGGCAAGAATAATTGCAAGTTAAGATTTATAAATACATGCGACGATGTTAAAAACATCGATACAAAGAAAATATATGAAAGATTTTATAGGGAAGATAAGTCTAGAAATAAGAAAAAAGATGGCTATGGAATTGGACTTTCTATGGCTAAATCCATAGTAGATATGCATAAAGGTAAAATATTTACCTACATTACTAAAGATCAAAAGATTTGTTTTACAGTATTATTATAAAACGGAGGAAATATGGAAATTACTTTTGTTGGAACAGGATCAATGGGAAGTTTAGAAAGATGCAATACGAGTGTGCTTATAGATAATATACTTTTTGATTGTGGAATGGGAACTACTAAGCAATTAAACAGATTGAAAATTCCAATATCTAAAATTAGATATGTTGTTATTACACATTTTCATGCAGATCATACTTTTGACATTCCAAATTATTTAGTACAACGTATGGCAACTGGAGATAGAGATAAGAAAGTAACTTTTATTGGACCAGTTGGATTAAGACAAAGAGTTGTTGATATGCTAACAATGGCATTTGCTGATGGAGATAATGAAAAATACAAAGATATAGAAGGAATTAATAATATTGACTTTATTGAACTTGGAAATGAAGAATCAGTAGAATTTGATTTTAAATTAACTGCATATAAACTTCATCATCAAGCATGCAGTGAAGAACAAGGTTATATTTTAGAAAAAGAAGGAAAGAGAATAGGTATTCTTTGGGATACTACATTTTGTGATAATTATGAGAAAGTGTGCCAAAATGTGGAATATGTATTTTCAGATGTAACTAGAACAGATACTACAGATGCACATATAGGAATAAATGAGTTTAAAGAGTTTTACAAAAAATATCCAGAAGTAAAATTCTATGCTTTGCATAGAACTGATTATAGTACAGAGGGAATGGATGGAATAGAGTTCCCGGTAGATGGAGATAAGATTATTATTTAAAAGAGGATTTTATGGAATACGTATTTACGTTTGTTGAAGGAATTGCAAGTTTTATTTCACCTTGTATTCTACCATTGCTTCCAGTATATATATCATATTTTGCAGGAAGTGATGAAAAAAGAACATCAAAAACAGTTAGAAATGCTATTGGATTCGTATTGGGGTATTCAATAGTATTCGTATTGCTAGCAATTTTGGCAACAACTGCAAGCACATTTATAACTTCTAAAATAAAATATATCGAAAAAATATTTGGAGCACTAGTAATCCTTTTGGGATTAAACTATATGGAATTTATAAATATTCCAATTTTTAATGTCTCAAATGGTATAAAAAGTGTTCCAGAGAATATAAACTTTATTTCATATATAATATTTGGAATGTTGTTTTCAGTAAGTCAGACACCATGTGTTGGAACTTTTTTAGCTTCAGCTTTGGTACTAATTGCTGATAAAAATGATTTCGTTCAAGGAATTATTCTAATGCTTGTTTACTGTTTTGGACTTGGTATACCATTTGTCCTTTCAGCATTATTAATAGACAAACTAAAAAATGCATTTAGTTTTATAAAGAAACACTATAAAATAGTAAAAATCCTATCAGGTCTTGTTCTTATAGGAATGGGGATATATATTATATTTTTCTAGGGGGATTTATATGAAGAAAGGAAAGATTTTATTCTTTTTAATGGCTTTTCTTCTAGCATTGGTAATAATAGATTTTACAATACTTAATGAAGAAGAACCTGCAGCCATACCTACAAACGAGACAAATAGTTTAAAGACTCATGATATAGAATTTGTTGTAGACGGGAATACAGCAGTAATCGAATATGAAGAAGAAAAGAAAGTAGATATAAAACAAATTGTTTCAAGTGAATTTGAGGAAGAAGTAATTAATTCAGATCAAGTTGTTGTAGTTGATTTTTATGCTGATTGGTGTGGTCCATGCAAAAAGATGGAACCAATACTTCAAAATCTTGCTGCAGAAAGAACAGATGTAAAGTTCTTGCGTTTAAACATAGATAATCCAGAAGATCCTGGTAGTAGTGGTCTGGCAGAAAAGTATGGAGCTTCTCTAATTCCATTTTTAGTCAAATATGAAGATGGAAAAGTAGTTGATACATCAATTGGACTTAAAGATAAAGAAAAATTAATAGAATTTTTAGAAAAATAAATCGATTTTATAAAAATGGCTAGAAATCAAGCAAATCACTTGAAATATTATGTAAATTGTGTTATAATAAGCGTGACTTTTTAAGGTTCGTACCAAAGATAATAAAGCTGAAGTAATTTATTATAGGGGATATAAATGAAAGAAGTAGTAGTCAAATACGCGGAAAGACGACACAAAAAGTTTATAATCGAAGCCAATAAAAGAGTTAATAAATTGAATCATCTTCCAGAAAGTGATAACTTAGAAAAAAATATTGAAAAAGATTATTTTGGATATAATCCAAAGTTCAAATGTTTAATTGCTGAGATTGATTCAATACCAGTTGCAATGCTTATATATTCAAAAGTATATTGGGCTAACGAAGGTGAGATTCTTTGGATTTCACAAATATATATAAATACTAGATATAGAAGATACGGTATTTTTGGAAAATTTATTTCAAAGTTGAAAGTCGATAATAAAAAAGTAAAAGGTTTTTGTTTTAGTGCAAGTAGGGGAAACTTAAGAGTTCAAAAACTAATAAAGTTTTATAAAGTTAAACAGATCAATTTGAAGTTTTACTATAAAGAAAATATCCCAAGAGTACCTAAAAAAGAAAAAGGACAGATTAAAAATGTTACTGAAGAAGAACTAGAAGAGTTAAATATAATAACTAAACCAAAGAAAGAAAAAATTGAAAAAGTAGAAATAGAAAAAGTCCCAGAGGTAAGCGAGAATAAGGTAGAAGAGCCAAAGGAAAGTGCTCAATTTGAGGGACAAATGAATTTGTTTGATTAAGGCTTGTTATTAAATATTAAGTAGCAAGTCTTTTTTTTAAACACTTGAAAAGTTTACATAAATGTGGTATAATGTAAAAGTGCGTAGGCAATAAATAATAGGAGATACCAATGAGTTTTATACCTGATTTTTTAAAAACAAAATTAATTGAACAATATGGGAATGAATTAGCAGAAAAAATTCTAAAAGGGTATGATTCGAAAAGAAAAGTTACTCTTAGGGTTAATTCTCTAAAAAGCTCTATTGAAGAAATTAAAAGTGTTTTAGATAATGAAAAAATTGAATATAGAGATGTTGATTGGTATAAGAATGCATTGATAATCGAGAATGCTACTGAAGAAGATATTAAAGCATTAGATATTTTTGAAAGTGGCAAGATATATATGCAAAGTTTATCTTCTATGATGCCACCAATATGTATGGGAAAACTTGAAGGACTAGATATTTTAGATATGTGTGCGGCTCCTGGAGGAAAAACAACAGAAATGGCTGCCCTTTCTAATAACAAAGCACATATCACTGCTTGCGAAATGAACAAAATTAGAATCGAAAAACTAAAGTATAACATTGAAAAACAAGGAGCTTCTGTGTATGTCATGTCGAAGGATTCAAGACAAATTGATGACTTCTTTAAATTTGACAAAATATTATTAGATAGCCCATGCAGTGGAAGTGGTACACTTAATTCAAATGATAAAAATGTTGAGAAATATTTTACTCCAAACTTAATTGAGAAATCTGTAAAGTCACAGAGAGAATTACTTAAGAAAGCAGTAAAAATATTGAAACCAGGTGGAGAACTTATTTATTCCACATGCTCAATACTAAAAGAGGAAAACGAAGAAAATGTAAGAGAGGTGTTAAAAAATAAGAATATGGAAATAATAGCATTTGATGAAGAAGGATTTATAGATCCACCATTTTTACCAGTTGAAATAGAGGGGACAATGTGTGTTTGTCCAACTGATTTATATGAAGGATTCTATATAGCAAGATTTATAAAAAAATAATAATTGAATAAAAAAGGAAAGACTTATCAATTAAGATAAGTCTTTTCTTATTTTACGAATGTATCATAGATCATTTTAAAGAATGAATAATGTTCTTCTATGTTATTTGCAAAATCTCCATTTGATATTATTTCTTCTAATTCTTCAAAAGAAACATATTTTATATCTTGTACTTCAGATTTTTGAAGAGTTATTTCATCAAGTGAAATCTCTTTATGACATAAGAATATATCTGTAATTGTGAACTTTCTTTTATAAGAAAGCATTAATTCTAAATCATCTTCTGAAAGTGTTATTCCAATTTCTTCTTTAGTTTCTCTTATTGCTGCTTCAAGAGAATTTTCACCTGCATCAACAGCTCCTCCATGGATAGACCATTTGTCTGGATTTTTCTTCTTTTCATGAGCTCTTTTTTGAATAAGAATGCCATTGCTATTAATTATCCATATGTGTGTTGATAGACGATATTCTCCATCAACTTTTTCCATTCTTTCACCAGTTTTATTAAGAGGTCTTCTTTTATTGTCGTACTTATCAACTAATTCCATTTTATTCTCCTTTTATTTTTTATAATACATTCCTTGAACAAGATTATTTTCTTTCATGTATTTATCTATACCATTTAATATCCATTTTTTATGTAGGTTCCAAGTAGGGGCAAGAAGTATATCTTTTGGTGCATCACCTGAAATCTTGTGAATAATGATATTAGGGTTAATATGTGTTAAAATGTAGCAGGCTTTTTCAATATAGTAATCTAATGTAATTGGAGTATATTTTCCATCCTTATATAATGAGGCAAGATATGTATTATCGACTACATATGTTGAATGAATTTTTAACCCCTGATAGTTTAAATTATTTAAATAATCTATGGTTGAATCAATAGCCATATCGGTTTCACCAGGAAGTCCAATCATAATGTGAATTATAGTTTCTATTTTGTATTTATTTAAAATAGAAACAGCATTTTTTAAAGCATCTGAATTGTATCCACGATTAATAACTTTTCCAATTTCATCATCTGCTGTTTGAAATCCAAGTTCTACCCATACATCATGAGTTGCTTTGTAACTTGCAAGTAGAGAAGCAATTTCTTCCGTTATGCAATCAGGTCTTGTGGCAACTGCTAAACAAACAATTCTATCGTCAAAAAGAGCTTCATCATATTTTGCCTTTAAGTTTTCCACAGAATCATAAGTATTTGTGTAATTTTGAAAGTATGCTATAAACTTATTAGCTCTTTGGCCACGATAACTATTTAAGTGGTTTTCAACTTGATTTCGGATAGGAACATTTTTTAAATGGTCACCAGATCCTCTTTCTGAGCAGAATATGCAACCCCCTGTAGAAATAGTTCCATCTCTATTAGGACAAGTAAAGGAGCCATCTATACATACTTTTAAAGTGCGCTCACCATATTTCTTTTTAAGATATTCATTTAATTTGTTATAGCTATCTTTTTCCATATTGGTAGTATAGCAAATTTTTTTATTAAATTCAATTTTGTAATAAGTAGTAGTATGAATAAATGAAAGAGAATTGTGTATATTGTATGAAAATTCTTGATTTTTGAAGATTTTTGTTATAATATTACACAAGATAAATAAAAACGAGAAAAGGAGAATAAGTATGGCAAAAACATATATTTTTGGACACAAGAATCCTGATACAGATTCAATAACATCTAGTTTAGTTATGGCTAATTTAGAAACAAAATTAGGTAACGATGTTGTTGCATGTAGACAAGGAAATGTAAATAAAGAAACAGAGTATGTATTAAATTATTTAGGAGTTGATGCTCCAGAGATGCTTCCTGAGCTTGAAGCTGGAACAAACGTAATTTTAGTTGATCATAATAGCCCATCAGAGTCTGCTGACAACTTAAATGACTTAAATATCTTAAAAGTTATTGATCATCACAAAATTGCATTAGAGACATCATATCCTTTATATTATAGAGCAGAACCAGTAGGATGCACAGAAACAGTATTATATAAAATGTATAAAGAAAACAATGTAGAAGTAGATAAAAAAATAGCTACACTTATGGTTTCAGCTATTATTTCTGATACATTACTTTTAAAATCTCCAACAACAACAGATGAAGATAAAGTTGCTGTAAAAGAATTATCTGCAATCGCTGGAATTGATCCAAATGTATACGGATTAGATATGTTAAAAGCTGGAACAGATTTATCTTCATTCACAACAGATGAGATTTTACATTTAGATGCAAAAAGAATTGATTTTAAGGCTGTTAAAGCAATAGTAAATCAAGTTAATACAGCATCTATCCCAGAAGTAATGAAAATGAAAGCTGATTTAGAAGCAAGAATGAATGAGATAATAGATGAAGAAGGATTAGACCTATTTATGCTATTAATTACAGATATCGTAAATAGTAATTCACAAGTTATAGCTCTAGGTAAAAATGCTTCATTAGTTGAAAAAGCTTATGGAGTTACTTTAGAAGATAACACAGCATTACTTGAAGGTGTTGTTTCAAGAAAGAAACAAGTTGTTCCTGTAATGACAGATAATGCATAAAAGTGGCGTAGTATGACTACGCTCTTTTTTGAAATATTTTTTATTGAAATTAACATTTTATTATTATAAAATGTTTTGGTAAGGTAGGTGATACGGGTATATGAATTTTGACACGGAAAGAGGAAGTGCAAAAGTAGCTGTCATAATATTTATTTTAGTATTTATTGTGGCTGCAGTAGTTGCAATTCTTATTAATGGATCCAAAGATAAAGGGGATGTAACGAAAGAAAAAGAACCTTTAAATTATTTCGTAATAACTTCAGATGACGACGAACTAGTGGGTGTAGCTGATAGAGAAGGAAATGAGATAATTAAAAAAGAATATACAAATATTTATATACCAAACCAATCTAAAGACGTTTTTATTTGTTATAAAGAAGATGAGTATTCAATTTTAAATAAAAATGGGAAAGATGTTTTCGTTGGTTATGAAAACGTAAGCCCAATCTTTATCTCAAATATAACATTAGAAACAGAGCAAGAAGTACTATCTTATGAAAAAGATGGAAAATATGGATTGGTTGATTTTACGGGGAAAAAATTAACTGACGCAGACTACGATGAAGTCGCAAGTTTGGCTAATAAGCCTGGTTTTATCTTAGTAAAGAAAGATAATTCATATGGCGTATTAGATTCAAAGGGAAAAGTAGTAATAGAGATTAAATATAATTCTATAAAGGGAGATGGATATTCTTCTGAAGCAAGTGGATATAATAAGACAGGATATATTATTTCAGAGAAAACTAACTCAGGAATTATTTATGGATATATCGATTATACAGGAAAAATGTTAGTTGAACCAAAATATGAATTAATCACAAGACTTTCTGATGACGATGAAACAGAGGATGATGTTTATCTTGTATTTATGGAAAATGGTAAAAAGGGTGTAATTAAAAACAAAAAAGTTTTAATTAAACCTAAATATCAATCAATTAATTACTACAATGTGCCAGATATATTTGTTGTAAAAAGAAAAGAAAAATTCGGATTTTATAATATTTCAGGAAATGAAGTATTACCTATAGATTTTGATTCATATTCTATAGCTGGAAATTATATCTCAGCTACCAAAGGTGATTCAATGTTCTTATATGATGAACATGGCAACCTTATTAATACAGATAAGTATAAATCAATTCGTGAAACAGGAAATCCAAACTTCTTTATAGCAGTTGATGATAATAATTTTTATAGCATAATAGGAAAAGATTTCCAGATAGATAATAACTATACTAACATAGAATATGCGTTTGACAACTTCTTTGTTGTTACAAATGTTGAAGGAAAATCAGGTATTTTAGACTTATATTCTGGAATGGAAGTTGAACCAGAATATGATTTCATAATAGTTTTAGAAGGAGCAAAAGCTTTAGAAGCTAGACTTGGAAATACAGTTGATATTTATTCAAACATAATAGAAAAGACATTAACGATGCAAGATGCTATAGTAGTTAGCAATAATAATGGATATTATTCAGTATATAATCAAGAAGATCTACAATATGTGGATTCAAATGGAAAGATTGTAAAGAATACAGAAGTTTATCCAGATGCTAAACTATATACATATAAATCAGAAGATGGAAAATGGGGATATGTTGATAAAACAGGAACAGTTAAAGTCCCTTGCAAATACGATATAGAAACAGAGTTTAATGAATACGGATTTGCAGGAGTTATGCAAGAAGGTAAATGGGGAGTTATTAATGATAAAGGAGAAGAAGTAGTAACACCTTCATATACTTTAGAAACATATTATTTCCCAAGCTTTATTGGAAAATACTTGCTTGAAATATATGAGACAGTATCATTAAAACAAATTGATTAGAAAATTTAAAAAAAGAGAACTTTTCAGTTCTCTTTTTTGCGTTTTGAAATCGTTGAAAAATTAAGAAAAATAAGATATAATGTTCGTAGTTTTTTAAAGAAGGAATAATAAATGAAAACACTTATAATAGGTGGCGGACCGGCAGGAATGATGGCTGCTATTTCTGCTGCAGAAGAAAATGAAGAAGTAGTTTTAATTGAAAAAAATAGCACTTTAGGTAGGAAACTATTAATTACTGGAAAAGGAAGATGCAATATAACAAGTTCTATTGCCATAGAAGACTTTATAAAAAATGTTCCGGGAAATGGAAGATTCTTATATAGTGCTTTTAGTAATTTTTCTAACCAAGATATTATAGATCTTATGAAGAAAAATGGAGTAGAAGTTAAAGAAGAAAGAGGAAATAGAATATTTCCAGTAACAGATAAAGCTCAAAGTGTATTAGATGCTTTTATAAATGAAATAAGAAAACATAAGAATATTAAGGTAATGCTAAATTGTAAGGTAAAGAGCATTATGCAAAAAGATGGAATAGCTATAGGCGCTTTATTAGAATCAGGAGAAAAAGTATATTCTGATAGAGTAATTTTGGCAACTGGTGGAAAGAGCTATCCACTTACTGGATCTACTGGTGATGGATACAAGATGGCAAAAGAAGTAGGACATACTGTAGTTGATGCAAGAGGATCTTTGGTTCCTATTAAGGCGGACACTGATATTTGTCAAAGACTTCAGGGACTATCTTTAAGAAATGTTAAGATAGCTTTTATCGATAAAGATAAATCAAAAGAAATATATGACGATTTTGGAGAGATGCTATTTACTCATTTCGGAGTAAGTGGACCAACTATCTTAAGTGGTTCTGCACATTTGCTTAGATATAAAGATGTAGATAGTAAAATAAAAGAACGAAGTATAGTCTTAAAGATAGATTTAAAACCGGCCCTTTCTGAAGAAGAATTAGATAAGAGGGTTTTAAGAGATTTCGAAGAGTTTAAAAATAAAGAGTTTAAGAATAGCTTAGAAAAACTACTTCCTAAAAAAATGATAGATGTGGTAATAGATTTATCTGGAATAGATAGGTATAAAAAAGTAAATGAAATAACTAAAGAGGAAAGACTATCACTTGTAAAACTTCTTAAAGACTTTGAAATAACAATAGATGGTTTTAGACCAGTCGAAGAAGCAATAGTAACTGCTGGTGGAGTTAGCATTAAAGAAATTAATCCTAAAACAATGGAATCTAAAATAGTAAGTGGGCTATTTTTTGCAGGTGAAATAATTGATGTAGATGCATATACAGGAGGTTTTAATCTTCAAATTGCATATTCTACAGGATATACAGCAGGAAAAAATAATTAAATAAGGAGAAAAAAGTATGAAAAAAATTAAAAATTTCTTTTTAATTGCATCTAAAAGATTGCAAGAAGTTTTTAAAAGATTTCCAGTAACAGTTGTTCTTATAATTGTTATTACATTATTTGGATACTTGCAGTTACAGTTTGATATTATGGAGGAAAAAGATATTGTAAGCTTTCTTTCAAGTTTATCAATATTTGCAATGGGTACACTTTTTGTTGAATCGTTTGATAGAAAGAAAACAGTATTTACTTATGTAGGATTTCTAATAGCCTTAATTGTTGCAGTTATATATTATCCTATGATTAGGAATGAAGAAATGCTTGAAAAAAACAGATACTTGTTTTCAAGATTATTAGCTATATATAACATGGCACTAGTTTGTGGCACAATATTCATGCTACATAAGAAAAGCGAACTACCATTTAAACAATATGCTTTAAGAGCTTTTTCAAATCTACTTAAGACTTCTATATATTATGGAGTATTTTGTATAGGAACAATTACAATTTTTATTATTTTTGAGTTCCTAATTTTTTCAAACGGATTTGATGTTTATTTTAACCTATTATTCCTAATAACTGGAATATGTTATGTGCCGCTTCTTATCAATTGTTTTGTGGATTTAGAAGAGACAATATCAGGCTTTTTAAAAGGGTTAATAACTTTCGTGTTATTCCCAATTGCAATAATTTCTACAGCACTTATATACGTGTATTTTGCAAAGTTAATTATACTTAAGACATTTTTAGAAGATGGAATATTTTATGTAATAGCATGGCTATTTGTATCATCTTTCCCTGTATTAATACTAACTAATACAATTAGTGAGAAAGAAGAGTCTTCAAAGTTAAATAAGATTTATTGCTGTTCATATATACCATTTATATTTATAGAAATATATTCAATGAGTGTTAGGGTATCACAATATGGATTAACTAACTCAAGATATTTTGCATATGTGTTTGTACTTATGCAAGCAATAATAGTTGGATTTCTATTATATAAAAATGGAGAAAAACTAAATTATGCTTTAATAGCAATGATTGTTGTTACAATTCTTTGCGGAGTGGGACCTTTAAGTTTCATAAATGTCGGAATAAAATCTCAAGAAGCAAGACTTGCAAAAGCTTTAGAAGGAGTGACATCACTTGATGATCTTAATGACGAGGAAAGAAGTAATGTTAGAAGTATCGTTAGATATTTAAAAGAAAATGATGATAAAGAGTTTGTAAAAAGTTTGATTTCAGAAGAAATGGAAGAGGACTTAGAAAGCTATAAATATTGGGAAAGTTCATTTAATGATTATGATTCAATATATCATAATCAAGAGATTGATAAACTTGATATCTCAAATTATATTAGAATTTATGAAGCTTCAAGTACATATGATCAAACTGATGATATCACAAAAATAAAGATTAAAAGTGACAATATAACTGTTGATGTAGATATGACAGAAGTGGTAAATACGTTAATTGAATCAGATTATAACGATGAAACATCAATAGTTGTTAGAACAAACAATCCAAAGTATGATTACTATTTTAAGTCAATTTCATTTATGTACAATAAAGAAACAAAAAAAGTAAAAGAGTTTTATAGTACAAATGGATTTTTATTAGAAAAGGGGAAATAAAATGGAAGAATTAAAGAAAGAAATTGAAGAGATAAAAGAGAGAAATAAAAGGGTAGAACTAGATAAAAAATGGGAGACTTCTACTACTAGAAAGGTATGTATTGCAGTTCTTACGTATATAGTGGTTATTTGTTATACATCATTGACTAGCAAGATAAGTAATGTGTTCTTATCTTCACTTGTACCAGTAATTGGTTTTACACTTTCAACTTTATCATTAAGATTTGTTAGAAAAATATGGGAGAAATCTGCAGATAAATAAAAAGATTTCATAATTCATAAGATAAGGAAGGAAAGAAATGTATAAGAGGCTTAGGATTATCGGAGTATTTATCGTAGTAGTTTTATTTGCATTTTCACTTTTTATGCGGGGTATATCCGACTGATATTTATAACATTTATAAACTAGGGTTATATAATTATGCAATTCAATGGTTTGTTCCGTCTGGAAGAACAGTTGGAATAGTAGCATTATCAATCTTTGACAAATTAGGCTTTGGTATAGAGGCATACACTTGCATAATGAAATTGATTGCGATTATCATTGCGACATATACAATACTACTATTTATAGATTTGATAGATAATCAGTTTGATAAAAAAGATAGATGGAGCAAAATAGGTATCTTTATATCAACTTTTTGTATTTTCTTGAATTGCTCAACATATCAGTTTTTTTATTATACCGAATCTGCCATAATGTGGCTTGGAGTACTATTTACAGTATTGGCAGTGAAACAATCAATAGATTATGATAACAAGTTTCGATTGCTAAAGAGTTTTATACTGTTATTTTTGGGAATGAATTGTTATCAGGTTTGTATTTTAATATATCTTCCTTTAACAATTATTTTCACAATGTCTCATTTCAATAATTATAAAGAAAGAATAATGGAAGTAATAAAAAATGCGTTAATAGTAGTTCTAAATCTGCTTATGGGATTAGTTATCGTAGAG
>OCVV011305269.1_pt1 | contig 14047 bp, 10 predicted proteins | sample 1539721 | NCBI WGS metagenome assembly OCVV01 (sample SAMN02144230, study PRJEB22623) | gut metagenome | biome: sheep rumen | host: Ovis aries | place: New Zealand
GCACACGCATACGGAAGGGCAAGTAATTATTGACCTCCATGAAACGGATCGCGATCAGCCGGTTAAACCAGGTATAAGCAGTCTCCTCCATTACCTCGTCAAAGCCCTTCTGACGGATTGCTTCCACCAGAGCTGCACGGCGCTTGACATCGGAATCAAAGATGCGATTTTCCGCACCTGTCAGAGTCTCGTACACTTCAAAATCTCTGCCCTTTTGAATCGGATCCTTTATTTCATCTTTGGTGATGCCATAGAACCCTGCCTCTGTAACAGCAGATTTGATCAGTATATTTCTTGCTTCTATCGCAAAGTTCCGGATTGCAGATTTATTGATCTGTCTGCCTTCTGTACTCATACCGGCCCTCCTCTATCTGTTTTATCAGCTCAGTCGAATAATCGTGTTGTCATCCAGTTCCGCCATCAGAGACTTTCTCATCTCCTGCAGGAATGTATCAATATCTGCCTCAGTCTTTATGCTATAAGTCTTATTCTTAGTCAGTGTCCGAATGGAAATCGGCTTCTGTTTGATTACAGGTTTCACTGGCGGTTTCGGCGGCTGGACCGGATCTACCGGATCCACCGAAGGTTTCGGCGGCTGAATACTCAGCTGATATGCAGCTTCCTCGCGATTAATCTCATTCAGGCAGTTCTGAACCAGGGCACTGCTCTCCGCAGGGATACCGTTCAGCTTTGCCATGTCATTGGCTCGCTCCAGTTTCTGGATTAACTCATCAAACTTTGCGCGGAACTTTCTTTCCAAACGGTCTGCATAAGGTCGTTCGGCAATAACAGCATTCTGTACTATTTTTTCATCAGCATAAATATCAGGTTTTATGCGCTGAGCATCCTCATAGAGCATGTCTATAATTGCCTTGGCAAGCAGGTCATTGTACTCTTCCAGCTTTTTAATAAAGCTATAAGGTTCAGAGAGTGTCATAATCCTCTGAATTTGTTTTGCGTAATCAATGATTTTCTCATCTGAGATATAGTTTTTGCTGGCTTCATAAAAGAGCAGCGTCCTATGTGCTTTCAGATATTTCTCTTTCTGTGGCCCATTAAGGAATCCGTTCAGATCTATCATCTGATCAGCAACTTCTTCGAAATCATCGTATAATTCATGAGTGCGTTTATAGAAGGTCATAGGATCGTGAATCGCCATTACCGTTTCTATTAACCTTACTGCTTTTTCCAGAAGGTCTTTCCCAGGCAGCGGAGATCCTTTCCCATAATCTTCTTTCAGAACGCCCTCGATATTTGTCTTTTTAGACGTGCAGTACAAGCGGAAATCTCTCATCAGTGAATCCGTATCATCCGTCATAACTGTACGGCCGAAGAAATCATGAATAATATCTTTTACCGACTGAACCCAAGTATTCAGAGGTACTGCCTTTAGCTCCAGCAGTATCTTTTCGCGGTATTCTCTACGTGTAATGTACTTAAACGCATCATCCGGTGTAGTACTGGCCGGACTATAGATCACACTGTTCATCTTCAGTGAGATCTTTCCTTTTTTGTAAAGTGTAGCAATTAAATACTCGACATCCTCCTCAATGTAACCATAAGGAGCAACCTTAAACATATCTAAAGCCGCTTTAATAGAGAACTTTGCCCCCATGGTTCCGGCATAGCGAATCGCCTCTGTTAATTCATTTAAGGCGCTACCGTTAGCCTCCTTAACTCCTGGAAGATCAAGGGTCATTTGACTCTTATTTTTTCGGAGCATATCCTGAATATCACTGCTGGTCGGCTCTGTCTCCATTTCTTTCAGTTTGGAATATACCCTACCCACCAGCTTTTCAAAAGCTTCGTTTATTCTGGCTGTAACATCCTTCGATTTCGTTGATACTCTATCACCATTCACATAAATGTCAGATGTCTCCAACGCCATACGAACGAAATCCTTCACCCGCTTAGCTATCTCTGAACGTTCTTTTCTCTTATTAGCCTGAATTACTTCATAATCAGTCAATGCTGTCAGCTCTGGTTTGTTAAGAAATGCCTCTATCTTTTTCATACTCTCCGTCTCAGTCAGATAGGGGTAGCTGTCAGACATACGAACAACTACACTCTTTTCCTGCGTGGAAAGCATTTTTAAAGCCAGATCATTCTCCTCACCACTATACGCAGTCAGCAGATGAAGCGTGATTCCATTTGCGCTGTTGTTCTTGTAAAAGCGATCATCAATCTTTGTGTTAAAAGAGAACTGATACCGATTGCTATAACGGTATTTGCTGTTCGGCATTGCAATCACTTCTTCAAAAGCGACCTGAGCCACGTGATTTACCGTATCTGTCGGATCAATATAGATACTGCGGATTGCATTTTCTGCTTCCTGTTCCTCATTAGTCAGAAACACGTATCGATCACCGTTTTTCTGAACCAGGAACTCATCACAGAGTCTGCGAAGAGAACGCTCCACCTTTTTCTTCAGTTCCAACGTATCCTCATAAACAGAGGAAATCATTAACGTAGTAAGGTTCTCAATATCTCCTTTGAATGTATTTACATGTTTGATCATGAAGAGAATCTTCAATAATTCTACATCAAAAGCATTCAGTCGCGGATTCCGACTGGCTGTTGTAATCACGATACGATGAGTATGGTCAATAAAATCATCTACAGCACTGTAAAACGCATTAAATGGTACCAAGATCCCCTCTCGTTCCTCTTCATACTTCTGTGCCGCTTCCTTGAACAAGGCAAGCATAGAACGCTCACCATCAGCCATATGTTTTCCACTGGAACTGTACTGACGGATCGATGTCAGTACATCGCCCAGCAGCTTGAACTGATATGGAATAAATGGATATACTTCAGCGAAATCATCCTCACTCTCATATAATGGCATATGCGGCGTTCCTTCGCTGAAGGTGATAATATTTTTGATTACAGATTCGTTCTGGCGGTACAGGTCTTTGAGAATAACTGATGCCTTATCAGTTTTATATAGAATTCTCTTGCGAATAACTTCTGCAACATCCGCACTGGTCAGGGATACTCTGGTATTGAAACGTCCCTGGATCTTGGAGAAATCATCTCCCATGGTCTTGGTGATGGAATCAATATCCTGCTGACTGGTAACAGCAATCCAAACTTTTCCCTGACAAGCCGTACCCAGATCTTCAGCAACAGTCTGCAGATTTACCATCAACTTGCTGTCATCAGCGATATACTGACCGATTTCGTCAACAAGAAATACTACATGATGATTCTCGCCCTTTTTCGTACAGTATTTACGAACAAAGTTAGCGAACTGATCAATAGAGAAGCTGTAAGTGTTTTCTGCATTCGCTGCCCAGTTCCGTGCTGCTTCTTCACTCATTATGCCAAGAGAAGATACAGCTTCTATTATCTCGTCCTGAATGAAATAATAGTCTTCTCTTGCATCTTCCCAGGAACTTCCGTTGATCTCAAAGAATTTATCCTTAAACTGCGGGTATTTCCCGGACTCATCCAGCTTCCGTTCAAAATCTGCCAGAAACGGAATAGAACCGCAATAGCCCAGATAATCATTGAAAACCTTCATGAAGACATCCTTGATAGCCTCTTTATTCGTCTTGGAATCAGAGGCACTCTTGGAGTCTACATTGAAGAGGATCACATCTGTGTCCTTGCTAAAGGAAGCCACCTCACGGATTTTGTCCTGCAGCTTTCGATCTGTCACTTTCACGCCATCCAGGAAGAAGCTGCTGGCAGTGTGTTCGGTTCCATCCTCTGGATTTACAACCACTTTATCCGAAAGGATATAGGAAAGGATCTTCAGAAAGTGTGATTTACCACTCCCGAAGAAACCGGAGATCCAGACACCCATCTTGTCGGTCCGGCCAGTCAGCCCTCGTTTATAGGCATCGAAGAACCGATTCATATATTTGTCCAGTTCTTCCGTCACAACGTACTCATCCAGTTCCTGATAGACATTTTCCTTATCCTTCTGTCCTACCTTGATAACGCCATTGATTTCACGGTCAATGCCCTTATAAAACATATCTCTGATTATCATAGTCTATTCTCCTACCTTACTGAATGAGTGGGAATGCTCTATAGTAATTTCCGTCTGAAATCGTGCCGAACAGGCTCAGTGACTGCCCGTTCCAGTTTCCGGGATAAAACATGATCACCGGGACCTTATCGAAAACCTGATGCAGGTTGTTCAGAACGTTATGCGCACGCACGAAAGGGTATACTTTCCCGATACCAGTCAGAAATACTACGGAATTCTCCGGGGTATTTTCTATGATTCTATTCACGATCAGATTATTGTCCGTTGTAAGCCTGAGAAGTTTGGAGATCGCATTATAAAGGTATTCACGTCCCTTCTCCTTCTCAAACCGGATGCACTTGTCCACGTATCCTCTTTCCTCCAGGATATTCAGGATCAGCTTGTAAATGTCATATTCTACGATCTGAAAACCGTCAATCTCCGGATTATTCCGGGCAATCAGATCCTTTATTTTCTGACGCATAATCTGCTCATCACAGGCTTCATAGTCAAAGACATAGTACCTGACTTCATTTGCCACGCCCTTATTTTCCAGGAACTCTTTATTGGAGATCCGGCTCCATATAGCATCAATTCTTTCAGTAAACTCCATCACCGCTGTTCTCCTGTTAGTGAGTACAAATACCCCATCATAGACTCATCCAAAAGAGCCTGTCTTAGTTCTGGATCTATATACGGTTTAATAATTCTCTTCAGTTTCATTCCTTCTTTGCGTACAAGACCGGCCTCCAACAAATAATGTAAATATACCTGTCTTAGTTTTTTTACAGTGCTATCTGTCCATTCAGCGATCAAATCGTTCTGATCAGCTTTTGTACTGAAAAAAAAATTCAAATCAGAATCCTTTATCTCCTCATCGCCAAGATGAAGTTTCACTCTAAAAACTTCATACATAAATTCGAAAAACAACCTGTCAGAGGCCATTGCCGATATGATCACAATAAGTTTTGCAGTAGCAACATCCGTCTGATTTAACATTATTCTCAATCGAAGAGGAATTGCCTCTAGTCTTCTTGCAATGCACGTATATTCATTGATTATCCTGCTTCTATCTTTTTGCTGATATACATTCTCCGAGAGGATAATATCCTTTATCTCTTCAATTGAATGCTCTTCATATAAACGAGCGGTTTCCCTGGTTTCTACGAACCAAAAGCGATATTTTACACTGCTGGCATTATATTCCATAATAATCCTCTCACTCATCCTCATTCATTTTTTTGCCCGGTAGATATCTACGGAATTTCCGTCTTTGTTCTTCCAATCCAGCCATCCATCTGTAGATCCATTAAGAACCACATTACCGGCAAAACTGGGTGAACATTCTCCCAGTTCATAATCCTCCAGCAGCTTACCATTACTGTCAATAGACATATCAAGTCGTGCCATCCTTGCTTTTTTTGATACACCCGAACCTTCTGAAACACCTAAGACGCTTCCCTTTAATATAGTCCAACATCCATTTTGAATTCTGGCAGTAACTTTGATCGTTCTGTTGTCCGCTTTCCTTTTCTTAGTAAAAGTATATTTTCCATTCGGAAGCAGTTTCCCTTTACTGTTATCCGCAGCTTCATCAAAGACATTGTCTTTTGTTTCCTCTTTCGGATAGATCATCGTCCCATCAAAAGAAGATAAGAGTTGTATAATTATATTCACATCTATTGCAAACAATTCTGTGTCTGCAAGACGGCTCTTCTCAAATATGGTTTGAAGAAGCTTCTCCTTCTCGTCGTAATCTTCCACTTCGATGGCAAATGTACGCTTAAGAGCAGTGACATTTCTATATCCATCATGTTCTAAATTGTACATACGCTGCTCAAATTTTGCCGATCCGGTTTTCCCGATTTTTATAAGACCAGGAACAGCTGTTGTCATCAAATAGATAATTCCCCTCATTGTACATCTCCACATCTTATTATTCTTGAAGCTGAAACAACAATGTCTATTGTGTAGTAATTATTCTTTATAATATTGAGTCCCAAAAGCCATATCAACTTCAAAAAATCTTATTTAGAGGATACATCGCCCTTAAACAAAAAGTATACCATAATACAGAATTCTGTGCAATAAACTGTCCGAAAATTCCGCCAGATAGCAGACATCTTGTCTCCTCAAAGTGACAATTCAACCTGTTTTCATTTGTAAAACATACGTTCCGAAACCGCTCACTGCCACAGCAGTACCTCAATCATCTCACGCATCTCCTTTTTCGTATAGATAACCGCCTCTCTGGATGCCAGGCGCTCTCCTGCACGTACACTCCGTCCGTCCTGCTTCAACAGACCATATCCCGCCATCTTCTTTACGGAATAACGAATCTTTGTGATTCCGGGGAGTTCTTCAGCTTTCTCCATTTCCCTCAGAGATACACCGTGCTCACTGTTTCTGATATAAGCCAGGATCTGACGATCCTCTGTCCTCAGTGCGCCATGCATAAAGAGATACATTTTCAATACATTCTCTGATTTTTCCGGATAAGTTTCCGCAAGCCCCCGGAGAATCACATTAAAGTAATCTGCTGACGGAGCATTTTTCTCCCTGCGTGCATCTGATGTAAATGTATATACCGGTACATCCTCAATTACACCAAGACCAACCTTCTTCGAATACTTCACGCCTTCCATCCGCTGAATATCGGTAAACTGGCTTTTCTTAATCCTATAAATTCTGCCGGGTGCTTGGCCAGGCCGAGAGTCATCCAGAAATGCTACGCCTTTATCTCCCCAGTTATTACTGCGGTCTCCGAAATAAATGCTGTAAGGAAGAATAAACCGTCTGTCTTCAACCGGCGCAGTTTTATCCGTGCAGCGGGAAATATATCGCATAAACCTTTCCCGGGAGATGTTCGACCCGTAGGCTGCATACCAAACATAGGCAGTCATACCACTCTCATAGTCCTCAATTTCCTGTTTAAATGCACTGCTGAAATCGACATTCCAGTCAGAATAAGTATGTCCGGTTTCAAGTGCCCTTCGATATTCTCTTATGATGCCTTTAATCATGGCTGCAAATTCAGGATAGTCTTCCTGATTGGCGGCAAGCCATCCATATAATCCGGCATCCTTGTAAATATTAAGCGCCTCCAACTGCTGGCTCGTTGCTTCAAATCCGCTTCCTTTTAACTGACGCTCCATTGCTGTTTGAAGACCTGCGCGAAGAGTGTTTGAATAATGCTTGCTGAAGTCCTCTGCCTTTTCGATTCTGCAGGCCTTAATGTTCATATAGGCCATTAAGGCAGCTGTCGCATAGTAAGTCGGCATTAAGATATAATCCACATGGATATCCATCGGAAATGTCATTGCCGGAATCACACGCCATGTTCCATCATCCTGCTGTAATGCAGTCAGCTCTTTTGCGAGCTTTTCTGCATAATTCTCATCAGACGGAGTCAAATGAATCATCTCTTCATAAAGACACCGAATTCGGTTCACCGCCGCTACTTCTGCTCTTTCATGAACCATATGCTTTCCCTGACCGTTCATCTTTGCTCTAACCTGCTCTTTCATTGTCGATTCCCCCTGATTGTTTTTGATAACTGAATTTTTTTGCTGAGACTCTTCTTATGAAAAATCCTGTTCTGCTCTTGAATCTTTACATTCGGATTTTGGAATGCTTTGATTTCTCTCTGTTTCAGACATCCTTATGCTAACACAAAAAAGAGGCACAACCTGGTACTATCAGTACCAGGTTGTGCCTCTCAAACAATTCTTTTCCGCGTCATTCAATACTATAAATCATCTCCTTCGTAAAGCGAATGATTCCTCCATCAGACAAATGTGCTTCATAACTTACATCCTCGCCATCGTTTCCGGGAATGCTTTCGCCCGGTCTGATCTTTACACTCTGATATTCTTCAATCCCATGATCTGTAAACAGCTTCAAATCGCATCGCCTCTCTGCTTTCATATAGAACAGAATCCGTTCTGCAGTGCTGGCGCTGTACTCTTCATACATCTGTCTTTCAGTAAAGAAACCGGCCATATTTTCATCCGGGAAATCATTGTCAATGATATCTATAAATTCTGACACTGCGGGATCTCCGGCGGCAAACACGGAACGCACCCTTTCTTTTCCATAATCGGAAAGCTGATTCCAGATATCCACGCCGATCGTAACGCTGATCTCGCTTTCATAATTCATATAATTTCTGGCGAGCGACTGGATCAATACACCTACCTGCATGACGTTTTCCTGCAGAATGAGCGGATGCATGGTATTGACCGTCTGATAACGTCGTGCCCGCTCTCCCGGCATACGAAATGATCTGATTTGCAGCTTCACCGGCTGGCCGCCGATGTCAAACAGTTCCTGTCCATCGTCTGGTGCAGACGACGATTCCCTTAAAGCAAGATCCAGTTTGCAGAGGTCTTTCAGCAGTCCGCGTTCTTTGATCCCCAGCGCCTGTGACATCTGTGCTTTTGTAACACCTTCTCTAGCATGCAGCTGCTTGGCAAGTGCAACAACTGTATCCCTGTCTTTTACGGTAAATGAATCCGGAATTTCAACGCCCTGAACATCATACTTTGTCCGGATCCTTTCCAGCCATTCACGGAATCTGAAACGAAATCTTTGCCGCAGCGAAAAGCAGGCAGGATAAGATTCCAGAAACTCCTCCATACTTTCATAGATCGCGATGAAGCATTTATCTTTATCAAGCGCAGTAAGTTTTTTGCAGGGTTCCTGCATTGCTGGAATCTCGTATAATAAATCGGTGAGAGATCTTCTTTCACCATCAATGGAATAGCATATCTCTTCCGGTCCTCTATGAAAGACATTGGTAGTCTTAAGCATTTCTGCTGCGTATTTATATCGAATCCTTCCTGCCATCACATCCATACCTGCTTCTACATACATTTCAATAGGGAATATCATTGTCGACAGACGCCTGCCAATAATAGGATTATATCACGAGCACAGGAACTATGAGTCCCAATTGATCTTCATTTCCGTATTCTGCTCTTTTACTTCTATTGCTATTTCCTTTTCAAGCTTCCATGCTTGTCCTCTCTTGTAAAGGATCCTTTCGTACTGTTCCTCCATATCTGTTTCTTCTCTTAGCCTTTCATCTGGTGCATATAGTAAAGAATGTATTTCCTGATATGTAAACTTCTTTTCAGACGCTGCACGATATAAAACATCACACTGTTTTATGCTGAGATTCTGCATGTTGCGCAGACACCAGACAGCATATTCGGCTCCGCTTTGTACATCACCTGCAGTTTCGATATCTTTACGTTCTTTTCCCGACAGTTTAACACTATTCTTCTTATCTGCATGCACTGTTTCTTCACTTATGCTCTCTTTTCTTCTAAAGAATAACATCTTTGCTCCTTCTATCGTTTTTCTTACTGAAATAATTTCAGCCATCAGCCGTCTGTTCTCTGCAGAAACATGTTCTCTGAAACTATAGCCCGCAGTATCAATAATCTCCTCCAAATGATGAACTGTTTTCTGTTCATCATTATCAGTTTCCTCTGCATCCAAAGAAGTATCCATGTCCTTATCTTCAGGATGTTTCAGTTCTTCCATCCGGGAATCGCTCTGTACTATCCCTTTCATTTTCTCATCCAATAGAACCGAGATCCTGCTAATCAGTTCCTCACAGATTTCATCTCCGGATACGACATCTTTTTCACCCTTCTTCTGCTTGTCTCCCCTCCGAATCTCCCCTGCTGCAGCCACGACCATAAACACATCTTCTTCCTTCGACAATCTTTCCACATCATCATAACCAAACCCTTCCGCAATCAGAGCAAACAGGCACATCCGCACCGAAAATGCTATCCCCTCATCCGCCAGGATCTTCACCATCTCCTCATCGCACTTCAGCACTGTCATCGCCGTCCCCACCAGCTGCCGTGTGTGCGGAGTCATATCCTTAACGTACCTGTTTATCTGGTCTGTGCTGTACTTCGTCATCAGTCTTCTCCTTCTGCGAACGTTTCGCCTCAATCAAACGATTCAGCCGATAAAGTTCTGCCTTAATCTGCGCTTCTTCTTTCTGAAGTTCCTGCAGCTTAAACTGCAGATATTCCTTCTCCCCGAGATCAAGCCCTTCCAGTAGTTCTTGCAAAGCAAACATCTGATCTTCCATATGTTTTCGCATTTCAGTATCAACAGTCTCTTTCAAAGCCTTTTCAGATTCAGATACCTGCTGAAGTTTTTCTTCCTCAAGCCGCTGCCTTTCTATTTCTTCTTGAAACGATTTCAGCTGTTCCTCTGTATCTTTTATCTTCGTCCTGACATTCTTCAGCTGCAATGAACGTTTCCGCCGTACATCCTCCGCCGAATATGGATCTACATTTCTGATCACAAAGCTATATTCAAGATCCGACAACAACTCCCGGCTCTCCTTCATTTCTTTATTGAGCTCCCTTACGGATATTCCGCCCCTCTGGATTTTCCGCAGCCGCCAGTGATAATGCAGCATCCGGCGCTGCTTCTTTGTATAGACCGGCTCCTCCCTCTTCATCTTTATCTGAGCCATCTTTGTCACTCCAATCATCACAGTATTTACAGGGAAACGTTCCGGAATGTTTTTATATCTGATCCGGTCCTTTATACTGTTCACAGTATATGCGGATCCAAGTGCGTAATTACGTCGGGGGCGTTCCATCCCAAGCTCTTTTGAAAGCACTGTGAAATACTCGCTTTGCCATTTCCCGGAATAGCCGAATCTGATCTGATATTTCCCTTTAATCCGGTCAATAAACGCATCAAAGTCATCCGAAGCCTTAATTGCTTCATCGAAGTCTTTTCTGATCATGTCAGAAAAATTCTTTCTGTCAGGATTTTCGTTCTCCTCGCGCCATTCTCCATAAGAAACGCTTCCTTTTATGTTCTTCTTATCGAAATGCAATGCCTGCAGGCCATGCCTGACACACAGCCGATCAGTTATTGGTTGAATGACCTTCGCCCAATCTCCATTCTCATAGCGGTATTTATAACCACTGATCCGATCGATCGAGTTGAAGATAAAATGCACATGCATGTGTTCGTGATCATTATGAACAGCAAAGCAGTAGTCGTAACGGTCTCCAAAGTATTCTTCACCAAATTCCTGGGCGATGTTGTAAGCGGTCAATTCGTCTGTCTCACCTTGCTGAAATGAAATAATCAAATGGTAACCCTGCCGGCCGGTCAGCTTGCCGAAATCTTCCTTTGTAATCATCATGGTGTTATAGCATTCTTTCGGCAGGGATCCAGCATTGCCTCCGGTCCACTTAAGAGCATCTGTTTTATCCGGATTCATGACGTAAATAATGGAACGTTTAAGACTTATGGACGGATCACCGACAGAGACGGAATCTATTTTCATAATTTTTGTAATAGCCATTTTCATATCCTCATTCTCAACAACTGTTACCATTACTTTTCCAAACGTTGAATCATTGAATTGACTGCTGATAACACTGCGCCAATATCATTCAAATTTTTCTCCAGGTCTGTCCCTCTGCTAAGATCGTCAGGCAGTTCCAGATTCTTTAAAAGACGATCCAAAGCATTCTCAATTCTGCGAAGATAGTATCCAATCTCACGAAGCTGAGAATACTTTTTCTTCTCCCTTCGAATCTCAGGATCCCTTATACATCGTCTACAGTAATCAGATACAGTGGCCATATTCTCTTCCTCCATCCCTTCACGGATCTGCTCATACTCCTTCTCCGTAACACGGAAAGAAATATAACGAATTCTGTTATAGTCTCTCTTTGACATAGATTATCTTCTCCATAAGCTTTGTTCATGGCTGCAGCTTATTCATATTCAAGCGTGTTCGTGCCTGCTTTAATGCATGCCTCATTTTCTGCAGTTGCTTTTTACATGCTGGATCATGCCCTATGACTACATTTTTCATTCCCAGGCATTCTGAAACCTGCTTTTATGCGTGCCTGGTCATTCCATCGCCTGTTTCTCTGCATGCCGTATCATGAAAGATATTGTAAATATGCATTCTTATTTCATGTTTACGCATGCAAAGCATCCTGCTCCATCATGATCATGCATGCCCATTATCCTGTTTGACCTAGAAAATCGTACAGCAACATGTACTCATTCTCTCCTAACCCCTACCTGTTATTGCTTTAATCTGGCAAGATACGCATTTTGTTATACAAAATGCCTCTTGTTAGGGAGATATCCCTAAGACCCTCTGAACGTCATAAAAAGGCACATCCCTCCGTCTGCTCTCATCTGCTTTCGGAAGTCATGTGCCTTTTCATTATCGTGATCATATTCTAAGTAATTGCGAAACTCGCTCCGCGAGTTCGTAATCATGAGCAAACCAAGGTTGAAATCCGACTATAGCAGATTTCACCGGAGCATTGCCGGCAGAGATTCTGCATTTACTGTGGATAACTGCTCTGAACCTTGAGAATTGACGTACTTTAATAAGCCTTTTTCGTTATTCAGTTCCGGCAGCCTATGCGATAAGACGCTTGAGTGAGCGGAAATATTCAGGCTTGTGAATCCTGTCCGCCACGACTACCGTTATCAGCTGGGTAATGCCGGCAAGCAGAAGGTCGGCATGAAGTGTTTGGGCGTTCTGTGTCTTGCGATCTCCGAGGCAGAAACTGTCTTTGATATGATTGATGGAGCGCTCGACGGATGTGCGGATTTTATAGGTTGACTCCCATTCCTCTGTTCCTCGGACTGCACCGGGACAGCGGCGGAGATCCTTCTCCGGGTATAGATAAACCATTCGCCCACATGAGGAATCTGTGCATGGGTTATCACAGTGACAGACGCGGTGAGATTTTCCATCTGCATCAGTTTCCCACTTCATTTTAGGGCATACAAACTTGAATGTTTTAAGCCCACAGCGAAGATGAGAAGTATTCCCCTCCGGTTTCATGGGAAGGGACGGATCATGGGGGCAGCAGGGAATGCCGTTTTCATTGATCGTATAATCCAGATTGGTCAGCTTCAGGCCTGAGCGCAGCGGGATGTAAGCTTTCTCAAAAATCCTTGGGTTTCCATCTGGATCACAGCCGAACATATCGCCTGTGAGTAACGCTTTATAGATATCGATGCTGTCAAATGCGGCATCACCAAGGAATGTTTTCGGATTGATCAAAGGGTGCTTTCGGAAGAAATCTTTCAGCAAAGGAAGCAGAAGTCTTGCATCACCGACAGATTTATCTTCGTCTGGAGCATCGGTCTTCTTGTATCGCTCGATCTCCGGATGGGAGGCAAAGTAATCCTTGTCATAGAATTCGATGGCACGGATGATGCCGAGTCCGTTCGTCAGGACGCCAGCTTTATAGGCATAGCAGAAATGTCCGTTAAGGTACTGCTGTTTGATTTCAGGATCAGCTGAAGCGTGTGTTGGCATAGAGCCATAAGCAGCTTTATAAGGATCATAGGACTTATCAAATCCCTTGGATTTTGCCCAGGCTTTCAGCTGACGGATCTTCTGGTTGGCATACTTGGGATTGTTCTCAGTAACGTAAGCTTCCAGGCCGGTCGTGTCAAACACAGACATGGATGCTTTTTCCGCATCGATTTCGTGCAGGATAGGTTCCGTCAGGTCAACAAGGGAATCAAAAAACATCTGCAGGTCGTCAATAAACTCTTGCTTAAAGCGAGTGATCTTTGAAGCATCCGGAACCTTTGTAAAGCCGCAGAATTCCCGCAGATCTTTTGAGTATTCGAGGAAGGTCAGAAGCAGGGCATCCGTTGGGATGGAGAATATCCGCTGAATAATGAGAGCCCAAAGCAAAGACGTCAATGAGTATTCACGGGGTCTTCCCGTAGAAGCATAGAAATGGTTTCCAAAGGAAATCGGAATTAATTCACTGAGATCAATGGTAGATTCGAGCAACTTCAGGAATTCAGGTTTATCCGATTCAAAAATTTCCTGAGTTTCAGTAAAAACATCAGCCAAAGTCATCTGATGATATGGTATCATAGGTGTAACGACTCCTTTCTGGGGCATGGTTGATTGTTTCTGGACAACTCAATTTTACCATGAACCAGTGAGGAGTTGTTTTAGTTTGTCACGAAAAGAATGCCGTAATTACGCGGCTTCTGGCGTTTCGCAAACGCCTA
>OCVV011339061.1_pt1 | contig 14044 bp, 13 predicted proteins | sample 1539721 | NCBI WGS metagenome assembly OCVV01 (sample SAMN02144230, study PRJEB22623) | gut metagenome | biome: sheep rumen | host: Ovis aries | place: New Zealand
TGCCCTGTGCCATCATGGCCTCGGCAACCTTCAGGAAGCCTGCCACGTTCGCGCCGACCATCAGGTCGCCCGGCTTGCCGCACTCGACCGAGGCGTCATAGCAGGCCTTGTAAATATTCTTCATGATGCCGTGCAGCTTCTCGTCGACCTCGTCGAAGCTCCAGGACATACGGATGGAGTTCTGGCTCATCTCAAGACCCGATGTAGCAACGCCGCCGGCGTTGGATGCCTTGCCCGGGGAGTAGAGCAGACCGTTCCGCTTGACGACCTCGATCGCCTCGGGCGTCAGCGGCATGTTCGCACCTTCGAACACCGCCATGCAGCCGTTGTCGACCAGCGCCTGCGCGCCCTTCTCGTCCATCTCGTTCTGGCTGGCGCAGGGATGAGCAATGTCGCACTTGACGGTCCAGATATTCTTGCAGCCCTCATGATACTCGCTGCCGGGAACCTCGTCGGCGTAAACGGAGATCCTTGCGCGTCTCTTTTGCTTGATATCGAAGAGCTTGGGCAGATCGATGCCGTTCGGATCGTAAACATAGCCCTGGGAGTCGCTCATCGCGACGACCTTGCCGCCGAGCTGAGTGACCTTCTGGGCGCAGTACTGCGCCACGTTGCCGGAGCCGGAGACGATGACCGTCTTGCCCTCGTAGCTGGTGTTGGCCAGATGTTTGAGTGCCTCGGCGGAGAAGTAGCACAAACCGTAGCCTGTGGCCTGAGTACGGGCGAGGGAGCCGCCGAAGGTCAGTCCCTTACCGGTGATGACGCCGCCCTCAAAGCGGTCGACGATGCGTTTATACTGCCCGTACATATAAGCGACCTCACGTCCGCCGACACCGATGTCGCCAGCGGGGGTATCGGTGAACTGGCCGATATGACGGTAGAGCTCGGTCATGAAGCTCTGGCAGAAGCGCATGACCTCCTGCTCGGATTTGCCCTTCGGGTCAAAGTCGGAGCCGCCCTTGCCGCCGCCCATCGGGAGCGTGGTCAGCGAGTTCTTCAGGATCTGCTCAAAGCCGAGGAACTTCATGATCGAGAGGTTGACCGATGGATGGAAACGCAGACCGCCCTTGTAGGGGCCGATCGCGGAGTTATACTGCACACGGTAGCCGCGGTTGACATGGGTAACGCCGTTGTCATCCACCCAGGGAACGCGGAATTCGATCACACGCTCGGGCTCGACAAAGCGCTCGAGCAGGCCGGCTTTTTCCCATTCGGGATGTTTGTCGACGACAAGCTCCAGCGATTCAAAAACCTCACGTACAGCCTGGAGGAACTCAGGCTCATGGGAGTCACGCTTTTCGACCTCTGCGTAAACGCGCTTTAGATATTCATTCGTAAGCATGGACTGACCTCCTTAATATTTGACCGTAGTCATTGACCGATTTCGGCTGGCTCAATTATAATCTAAATGTCCCAAATTAACAAGAGATACAGAAAAATAGACAAGGAAAAACAAGACAAAAATTGAAAAATTGTTAAAATCATATAAAACGGGCTTGATTTTTTTGACAAAATAGACTAACCTGTTTCCGACAGAAAAACAGAAATGGAGGAACTGCTATGGTACGGGAAGAGAACTTTTTCGGATACGGGAGCTATACGATCGACAACGGCGCGCTTTCGCTGCGCGTTACGGAATACGGGGCGTCGATCCTGAGTCTTCGCCTCGGCGGCGAGGAGCAGGTCCTCGGCTTTTCAACGCTTGAGGATTACGAAAAGAGCACGGCTTTCATCGGTGCGATCGTCGGACGCTGGGCCAACCGGATCGGCAAGGCGGCCTTTGAATTGAACGGCGAGAGATACGCGCTCTGCGCCAACGAAAAGGGGAATACGCTGCACGGGGGTGAAGAAGGGAAGTCCTGGAACAAACGCCGCTGGACGGGAAAGGTCGAAAACGACTGCGCCGTCAGCTTTACGCTCGTCTCTCCGGACGGGGATAACGGCTTCCCCGGCGAGATGACGGTCCGCGTGCTGTACACCGTTATGCCCGATCGCATCAGGCTTGACTTTGAGGGCGTATCGGACAAGGACACCTTCTTCTGCCCGACCTCACACGTCTATTTTTCGCTGGGGGAGGACACAATTCTTGGCGCGGCGATCGCTATCAACGCCTTCGGCCATCTTGAGGTGGACGATGCGCTGATACCGACGGGAAAGATCCTGCCGTCAGAGGGAGAGTTTGATTTTTCCTCGCTCCGTACGATCGGACGCGACTATGACGACTGCTTCTGCCTGAAGGGCGAAGAGGCCTGCACTGTGCAGACGGCGGACAGAAAGCTGACGCTTTACACCGACTATCCGGCGCTGCAGTTTTATACCGGAAAATATTTAGACGGCGGCTTTGCGCCCAACGCGGGCTTTGCGATCGAACCGCAATTCTATCCCGACACGCCGAACAAGCCGGAATTCCCGGACGCGTTGCTCCGGGCGGGGGAAAAGTTCAAAAAATATCTTGAATTCGTGATCGAATAAAAAACAGCGGCCGGCATAAAACCGGCCGCTGTGTTATATCAAGAAAAAATCAATCGTTCAGCCCGTCGTCACAGATCAGACCGTAGCCGCCGTTCTTGCGCGCATAAACGACAGAGATCGCGTCCTCGGAGTCCATGTTGCGGAAGACAAAGAACTCGTGCCCGAGCAGATTCATCTGCAGGATGGCTTCCTGCACGCTCATGGGCTTGATGGAGAAGCGCTTGCTGCGGACGACCTTGAACTCCTCCTCGGCCTCCTCCGTCTCCGCGGGGACATAAGCAGGCACGGCGTCACGCTCCAACACACCGTCGCGCAGTCTCTTTTCGAGGCGCGTCTTGTTCCGGCGGATCTGCCGTTCGATCGCGGCGACACCGGAATCGATGGATGCGTACATGTCGTTCGTAAGTTCGCTTGCTCTGTAGAACAGCCCGTTGTTGCGGATCGTGATCTCAGCCAGGAAGCGGCCGCGTTCGATCGAGAAGGTGACGAAAGCCTCGGCTTCGGTTTTAAAGAAGCGATCGAGCTTACCGATCTTCTTGATGGCATACGCGCGCAGATCCTCGGACGAGTCCATCCGTTTTTCGGCAAAAGTGAACTTCATACTGCCATTCCTCCTATATCTGGCGGCCGACAGTCGAAAACCGCCTGCCGCGTTTGAATTCGGCGGACAGCCGCCCTCGCGCGGCGACGCCCTCCGTGTGAATATTATAACACTATCCTTTGACAAGTAAAAGTTTTTTTGACGTGAAAAAAGATTATCGTCAGAACATACCGATTTGCAAGGCAGAATTTGGTTAATCATACGAAAATTATAGGAATATGCAGAAACGGGACCGCGTCATGCGATCCCGTTTCTTTGGTGAAATCGGTTTATGCTTTCTCGTATTCTTCCAGCATGCGCAGGAACAGCGCGCTCTCTCCGTCGGAGGGCATATGAAGTCCCGTTCGCGGCGAGACGGAAAAGTTCTCGACAGACGGGCCGTCCATCAGGCAGCTGCGCTTGAACTGCTGGGTGAACAGACGCGTGCAGTAGCTTTTCAGCCAGCGAAGAAGCTCCTCGTCGGTAAACTCGTCGGCGTAGGCGAGCTTGGCAAGACGCATGGTCTTGATCGGGTCGAAGCCGCAGATCAGGATCTTGTGCGTGAAGAAGTCCTGCAGACTGTAAGAGCCGACGGCGTCCTCGCTTTTCTGCTCGATGAGGTCGTCGTGAATCGGCAGCAGCTCCGGTGTGACCGGGCAATCGAGCACATCATAAAGCGCTGCCTTGAGGATCTTATCGTCGGTTTTGGCGGCAATATGGCTGACGGCGGCGCGAACCTGCGTCTTGGTCATGCCGATGTTGACGTCGTACATGCTCGTGTGGTCGCCGTTATAAGTGCACCAGCCGTCGATATACTCGCTGAGGTCCTCGGTGCCGACGTCGAGACCGTTGCACTTGTTGGCGATGTCCATCAATACCTGGGTGCGCTCTCGCGCCTGGGCGTTTTCGTAGGCGACGGAATAATCGTCGTGCGCATGCCCGATGTCATCGAAATGCTGGTAAACGCTCTTGGAGATGTCAATCACGCGCACCTCGGCGCCAAGCTGCTCGGAGACTACGATCGCGTTGGATTTGGTGCGCGACGAGGTGCCGAAGCAGGGCATCGTGCAGGCGATCACGTTTGTCGAGGGCAGACCCATGCGCTTTACGGCCATCGCGCTGACCATGACGGCAAGCGTTGAATCGACGCCGCCGGAGATACCGACGACACAGTGGTCGAGATGAGCGAATTCCATGCGGCGCACGAGACCGGAGACCTGGATGTCGAGCATACGCTCGCAGTATTTTCCGAGCGCCTCTTCCCCGTCGGGGAGATGCGGGTGCTTGCTGTATCGGCGGGTAAGCGCGGTGTCAGAGAGTGCTTCTCCCCAGTAAACCCGACAAAGATCATCTCCCGGCAGGTCGAAGCCGCCGTCTCTGCGGCGCAGAGTCGTGAGATGCTGGACATCGATCTCGCTGACAGCGAGAGCGTCGGCATACTCGCTTTCAGCGAGAAGCTCACCGTTCTCCGCGACAAGGCAGAGACCGGAATAGCTGTTGTCCGTCGAGCTCTCGCCGCGGCCGGGCGCGGCAAGCACAATACCGCACTTGAGACGGCGGGAGAGCGCGCGGATCTCGCCCGCAGCCTCGGCTTCGGAAGAGACAGTTTCGGGGAAGGACGCCATCTGGGCGATGACGGTCGCGCCCTCGAGCGCATAGGAAACGGCGGGGGAGAGGATCTCATCCCGGTCGGCGCCAAGCTCGACCGCGACGCGCAGATCGCCGAGAGAATTGTGGCAGAACAGCGTGTTGGGGCAGAGGACCGTCTCCAATTCGCCGACAGTGACGAATTCACCTTCACCCTCATATGCGGCAAAGAGGGTTCCTTTGACATTTTCGCGCGGGACAAGCCCGAGCAGCTCGCCGTCAAAGATCACGGCTGCGACGCTCAGCAAACGGGCGCCGTGAGCATAGGGAAGCCCCACAAAGATGAGCATATCCTTGCCTTCGCTGGCACGAACGACCTTTTCGAGCGAGTGGGAAGCGCCGTCCAGGACGACACGATGCGCGACGAGGTCGCCGCAGGTGACGCCGGTGAGCGTGAGCTCGGGAAAGACGAGAACTTTGACACCGGCCCTGTTTGCGTTTTCGATCGCATCGATAACACGTGCGGCGTTGTAATCGCAGTCGGCTACCCGGATCACGGGCGCTGCCGCCGCAACTTTTACAAATCCATCCTTCATCTTTTAAGCGCCTCTCTCAGAACCGGATCCGCTCGGCGATATAGTTTTTGACCTCGCTGATGGGGATGCGGACCTGCTCCATGCTGTCACGCTCACGGATCGTGACGCAGTGGTCTGCCTCATCGGTCTCGGTGCCGACGGTGTTGAAGTCAAAGGTGATGCAGAACGGCGTGCCGATCTCGTCCTCGCGGCGGTAGCGCTTGCCGATGGAGCCGGTCTCGTCATAATCGCACATGAATTCCTTCGACAGCTCGCGGTAGAGCTCCATCGCGGGGCCTGTCAGGATCTCCTTTTTCGACAGCGGCAGGATCGCGCACTTGTAAGGCGCGAGCGCCGGATGGAGATGCAGTACGGTGCGGATGTCGTCGTTGCCCTTCTTGTCCTGACCGACGACCTGCTCGTCATACGCCTCGCACAGGAAGGCGAGAGCGACGCGGTCGCAGCCGAGTGAGGGCTCGATGACATAAGGAATATAATGCTCGTTGGTATCCTGGTCGAAATAGCTCAGATCCTTGCCGGAGGCCTCCTGGTGACGACCGAGGTCATAGTCCGTACGGTCGGCAATGCCCCACAGCTCGCCCCAGTCGGTGAACGGAAAGGCGTATTCGATATCCGTGGTGGCACGGGAGTAGAAGGCGAGCTCGGCCTTCTCATGGTCGCGCAGGCGCAGATGCTCCTCTTTGATGCCGAGGGAGAGCAGCCACTTCTGGCAGTAGTCCTTCCAGTAGGCGAACCACTCGAGGTCGGTCCCGGGCTTGCAGAAGAACTCGCACTCCATCTGCTCAAACTCGCGGGTGCGGAAGGTGAAGTTGCCCGGCGTGATCTCGTTGCGGAAGGCCTTGCCGACCTGGCATACGCCGAAGGGCAGTTTCCTGCGAGTAGTACGCTGGATGTTGGCAAAGTTCACGAAAATGCCCTGCGCCGTCTCCGGACGGAGATAGCAGACGGAGGAGGAGTCCTCAGTCACGCCAATCGCTGTCTTGAACATGAGATTGAACTTGCGGATCGGGGTGAAGTTATGCTTGCCGCACACCGGGCAGACGATGTCCTCATGTTCGGCGATAAAGGCGTCCATCTCGTCGAAGCTCATCGCGTCGACATTGACCTCGCCATGCACGTCACCGATCAGCTTGTCGGCGCGGTGGCGTGCCTTGCAGCTGCGGCAGTCGAGCAGCGGGTCGGAGAAGCCGGCGACATGTCCGGTCGTGACCCAAGTCTGGGGGTTCATGATGATGGCGGCGTCGAGTCCGACGTTGTAGGGGCTCTCCTGAACAAACTTCTTCAGCCAGGCCTTTTTGACGTTGTTTTTGAATTCAACGCCCAGTGGGCCATAGTCCCAGGAGTTGGCAAGTCCGCCGTAAATCTCGCTTCCGGCGTATACAAAGCCGCGGTTTTTGCACAGGGCAACGATCTTGTCCATGGTTTTTTCGCTGTGTTCCATCGTTTCGTTCCTTTCCTGCGGCTGGCTGCCGCAGAGAGTATTTATCATTTCTGACAAACTCAAAATATATCAGATTGTGACTCCCAGTTCAACAAAAAAATGGTTTTGAGGCAATATTTCTAAAAAATAAAAAAGATGAGAAAAAAGTGTTAACATAACACAAAATAAGGTGTATACTGAATCATATCCCCGCAGACGTGGGAAAGAAAGACGAAAAACAGAGGGCATCAGGGTGAAGGAGAAAAAAACGAAGGCTGCCAGGGAACAGCTTCCAAGCAAGAGCCGCGAGGAAACAAAAAAGGCGATCAAGAGGAAAAAGACCCAGATCGTTCTGGCGGTTCTGTTTGTCTATCTTGTGGTCCTGGTAGCGGCCGCCATTATCATCGACGACCGCCATATCGAGATAACACTCCTCGGCCCGGACGTGGATATTGCCGAGGTGGGCGAGACATATGCCGATCTCGGAGCGCAGGCATTCCTTACGGGAAATCTGTTCGGGAAAAGTGTCAATCCGATCGAGATCAAAACAGAGAGCGGTGTGGACGTTGACAGGATCGGCGATTACACGGTGAAATATACGGCCGAGGCGTTTGGAAAAAAGGCGGTGAGTTACCGCCAGGTCCTTGTACGCGACACAACACCTCCCGTCATCACGCTCAACCACGAGGAAGGGTATCTCGCAAGCTGGCTGGTCGGCTATTCGGAGGAAGGCTTTACCGCGGTCGACAACTATGACGGCGACCTGACCGATAAAGTTGTGCGCACCGAGGTCGAGGATACCGTTTATTATTCCGTGAAGGATTCCTCCGGAAACGAGACCGCTGTCGAGCGGAAGATCGAATACGGCGTATCCGAGCCTATGATCAGGCTCGAGGGCGGAGAAGAGATCAGCGTCGGCGCATCTTTCTCCTTTACCGATCCCGGATACGAGGCCATCGATGAGAGCGGTAACGATCTTACGGCCTATGTTAAGGTCACGGGCGAGGTCATCCCTTACGAGCTCGGGACATATACGCTTGACTATTATATCATGAACGAGCAGGGAGAGACCGCCACTGCACGGCGTATCGTCAACGTTGTGCCGCAGCCGAAGGTCGAGACCGTGATCCCCGAAAGGAAAACGATCTATCTGACCTTTGATGACGGCCCCGGCCCCTATACGGCACAGCTTCTCGACGTCCTGGCGCGCTACGGCGCCAAGGCCACCTTCTTCGTCACGGGAAATGGCCGGAATTATGATCAGGATTACACAGACATGATCGGACGGGCCTTCCGGGAGGGACATGCGATCGGCGTGCATACGCTGACGCACGATTATGCTTCGGTCTATGCCAGCCGTGACGCCTTTTTCAATGATTTTAAGGCGATGGAGGATATCATCTTCGAGCAGACCGGACAGTATACCAAGCTGTTCCGCTTCCCCGGCGGCAGCAGCAACACGATCAGCCGGAATTACTGCTATGGCATCATGTCCTCTCTCGTCAACTATATGACGAATATGGGCTATGTGTATTTTGACTGGAACGTGGACAGCGGCGACGCTCTCGGCGGCGCGCGGAGCAGTTACACCGTGGCCGACAATGTCGCGTCTGGCTGCCTTGAAAACACGGTAAACGTCGTGCTGCAGCATGATACCAAGGACTTCAGTGTGGCCGCGGTCGAGTCGATCCTGCGGTGGGGGACCAACAACGGCTATGTGTTCGAGGCGCTTGACGAGAGCAGCTACGGAGCACACCACGGAACGAACAATTAACTTTTTGCATTGACAGAAAAGCGACGCGGGATTTATAGTAATCCTGCGCCGCTTTCTTAGAGCGCCGCGGCCTGAGTGCTTGTGAAAAAACAACCGCAGAGAAAAGGGGACGGAAAAATATGATCCTTGCCATAGATGTGGGAAATACCAATATCGTGATCGGAACGATCGACAACGGCGCGATCGGCAGTATCGTACGTATCCATACCGATACGCGCGAGACCGAAGCGGAATATATGATCAAGCTCAAGGAGATCTTTCATTCCTACGGGATGGATGCGTCAGCATGCGAGGGCGTGATCCTCTCCTCAGTCGTACCGCCCGTGACCGAGGCGCTTGTGCGCGCGATCAGAACGCTGACGGGACACGATTGCATGGTCGTGGGACCCGGTATGAAGACCGGCTTGAACATCCGCGTCGATGACCCCGGGACCGTGGCGGGCGATCTGATCACCGGCGGCGTTGCCGCCATGCAGTTCTACGGCAAGCCCGTCATCGTTCTGGATCTCGGAACGGCGACCACGGCCACCGTCGTCGACGGCGGCGGCAATTTCCGCGGCGGCGCGATCCTGCCGGGCATCAAGCTCTCCTATGGCGCGCTCGCGGCGGGGACGAGCCTTCTGCCGGAGATCTCGATCACGGCACCGAAAAAGTGCATCGGAACGAATACGGTCGACTGTATGCGTTCGGGCGCCGTGTTTGGCACGGCGGCCATGATCGATGGACTGATCGACAGGATGGAGCAGGAGCTTGGTGAAACGTGTAAGGTCGTGGCAACGGGCGGCCTGGCCGGCAGCATCGTTTCCTGCTGCACACACGAGATCGTCTGCGACGACGATCTGCTGCTCAAGGGCCTGTGGTATCTTTACGAGAAGAATAAATAACAAAAAACGCCTGAGCCGGATCCGGCTCAGGCGCTTGGCTGAAAGGCAGGGCTTACTGTTCGTTCCACTCACGGATCTGGGTGCGGAGCCAATCGGCCCACTCGTCGATCCCTTCGCCCGTGCGGGCGGAGATGGGAATGATCTTCATGTTGGGATTGAGACGGCGGACGTACTTTTTGCAGGCCTCGAGATCGAAGTCAAAGTAGGGGAGAACGTCGATCTTGTTGATCAGCAGTACGTCACAGATCGAGAACATCAGAGGGTACTTCAGCGGCTTGTCGTCACCCTCGGGTACGGAGAGGATCATCGCGTTTTTCGATGAGCCCGTGTCAAATTCCGCCGGGCAGACGAGATTGCCGATGTTTTCAAGGATCGCAAAATCGACGTCGTCCACGCCCAGACCCTCGAGCCCCTGGCGGGTCATGCCGGCGTCGAGATGGCACATGCCGCCGGTGTGCAGCTGGATGACCTTGGCCCCGGTCTTTTCGATCGTGGCGGCGTCGACGTCGGAATCGATGTCGGCCTCCATGACGCCGATCCGAAATTCATCCTTCAGCGCGGCGATCGTGCGGCGGAGCGTGGTGGTCTTGCCGCTGCCGGGCGAGCTCATCAGGTTGAGAAGAAAGACCTTGTCCTTCTTCAAATCGCTGCGGAGCTGGTCGGCCGCGCGGTCGTTGCTTTCAAAAACGCTCTGCTTGATCTCAAGCACTCTGTAACCTTCCATGGTATTCCTCCATACGAGCATCTGCGCGGAAGGCGCAGTTATTTTCAAGTGAAACTTTACCACGTTTCACCCGGTATTTCAATGCCTAAGTTTACGGGCGAAACGGGAGAAAAAGAGGCTGACGTGAAATACAAAGCGATCCTTTTTGACATGGACGGGACCGTCCTCGATACCCTGCGTGATCTCAACGCGGCTGTAAACCGCTGCATGGAGCATTTCGGCTATCCGACGCAGACGATAGACGAGACAAGACAGCGCGTCGGAAACGGCTCAAAGCGTCTGTTGGAGCTCTCCGTTCCCGAGAGAACAGATGAGAACAAGATCGGAGAACTGCTCGCGTGGTATCTGCCGTATTATAACGAACACGCGAACGATACAACCGCGCCTTATCCCGGCATCCCGGAAATGATGGAGAGCCTGCGCGAAAAAGGCCTCGCGCTCGCGATCGTCTCCAACAAGCCGGACCGGACGGTCAAGGAGCTTGCTGCGATCCATTTTCCCGGTCTGCTGGAAACAGCGGTCGGAGAGAATGAGGCCGCGGGGATCCGCCGCAAGCCATGGCCGGATACGCTTCTTGCCGCGGCGGCAGAGCTTGGTGTCCCGATTCGGGAGTGCCTGTATGTCGGGGATTCCGAAGTCGACGTGCTGACCGCGACGCGCGCGGGGATGGACTGCGCCTCGGTGCTGTGGGGCTTCCGTAGCCGGGAGGAGATCGAGGCCGCGGGCGGAAATCTGTTTATGACAGAGCCGAAGGAATTGCTCGCATACATTTTGACTGCGTAAGAATTAACCGGAAAGCGATCGCTTTCCGGTTTTTTATAAAGGCTGTTTTTTGATCTGCGCCCAGCGGCGCGGATATTTCGGCGGCGTGACAGCGGTCTTGCGGATGCAGATCACGCTGTGGACAACGTCGGTGCCGGGAATGGCATAGTCCCTTTCGGCCTCGACCGTGCCGCCGAGAAGGGAGATCGCACGCCCGGCTTCTTTCAGCTCATCAGCGTGGTCGCGGCTTTTCATGGCGAGAAACAGCCCGCCCTTTTTGACATACGGCAGGCAGAGCTCGCAGAGGAGATCAAGTCGGGCGACGGCGCGCGAAACGGCGATGTCGAACGACTCACGATAACCTGCGGGGATCTCTTCGGCCCGCGCATGGATGCATGCGACGTCGTCAAAGCCGAGCGCGCCGCAGGCCTCGCGCAGGAAACCGATACGCTTGTCAAGACTGTCGAGCAGGACAAGCGGCATCTCCGGCCAGGCGATCTTCAACGCGAGACCGGGGAAGCCCGCGCCGGTGCCAACGTCGATCACACGCTTGCCGGCAAACGGAACAAGCGATAAAAGTGCGGCGCTGTCAAGAAAATGCAGGCGCGCGATATCGGCCTCCTCCGTGATGGCGGTGAGGTTCATGACCTTATTCGTTTCCACAAGCGTCTCGGCATAGAGCCGATAGCGCTCGAGCATACGCATATCGAGCGGCAGACCGAGCTCGTCAAAGCCGGAACGGAGAATTTCTTCCAACATCACGCTTCCGATCCCTGCTGCAAAGCAAGCTTGAGCGCCTGGGCAAGCTGGTCGGGGCAGGAGGTGGATTTACGCCCGCAGCGTACGCCCTCCAGGCGGCGGATGACCTCGTCGGCCTCCATGCCCTCGACAAGGCGGGAAATACCCTTCAGGTTGCCGTCGCAGCCGCCCATCACCTGAAAACCGGTTACGCGGCCGTCTTCGATCTCGATCTCCATCAGCTGAGAGCAGACGCCCTTCGGCCGGTATGTGAATTTCATATGATCTTTCTCCTTTGCTTTTTTGAACATGATAGCACTCTTTTTCCACCCCCGTCAAGTAAGGGGATGCGCGGCGGGCATATCACGGTCCGGAGAGCGCATACGATGAGATGAAAGGCGGGGAGAAGGATATGGGTGAGGGAAAAAAGCTGGCGCTGCTTGGACTTTGTGTCGTGTGCGTGTACATGCTCTGCCGTGGGGAAGAGGAGAGAGCGCAGCAGCCGCGTCCGGCGCCGAGCGAGATAGTCGAGCAAGAGCGCACACCGAATAACCGAAGCAGGGAAAACACGGAAGCAAGCACGGTTGACACAGAGACGATCGACGCGCCGGCATCGACAACGCGCGAGTGGGCGGAGACGATGTTTATTCCTTCCCGGGCCGAGGAAGCGGTCGGAATGACGATCGCGAGCGACGCGCTGATCAAAAATGAGACCGCATATCCGATCGACGCCGCCTCAATCGTGCAAAACGGCACGAGCATCCGGCTGTCTGCCGGTCAGCCGCAGATCCTGATCATTCACACGCACTCCTCTGAAGCGTATACGCCGGCGGGGATCGACCGCTACGATGCGAGCGATCATGCCAGGACGGAGGACAGTGAGCACAACATCATCCGCGTTGGAGACGAGCTTGCCAAATTGCTCGAAGCATCCGGCCTGTCGGTGATCCACGACCGGGGCGTGTACGATTATCCAAGCTATACCGGGTCGTATACGCGCTCGGGAGAAGCGGTCGAACAGTATCTCCGAGACTATCCGACCATCAGCGTCGTTCTCGATGTCCACCGGGATGCGCTCGGGACGGACGACGTGATCTATAAGACCGTTGCCGAGGAGGCAGGCTCCTGCGCAAGCCAGGTGATGCTGCTCTCGGGAACAGACGAGAGCGGGCTTGAGCATCCGAATTGGAGAGACAATCTCTCGCTCGCACTGTACCTGCAGGACGCAGTTCTGCGCGCGCATCCGACGCTGATGCGCCCTGTCGACGTCGTTCCGCAACGGTATAACCAGCAGCTGTGCCGCGGAATGCTGATCGTGGAGGTCGGCAGCAGCGGAAACACGATGCAGGAGGCGCTCGCGGCGATCCGTCTGTTCGCCGAAGCGGCGGCCCCGGCGCTTTTGCAGCTCGTCGAATAAGGCCTCAATTTACGGATTATTAACTTTACAAAAAGATTGCCGCATGGTATATTGAGGCCATAAGCAAAGCATTATTTTCAACATTACAAAGGAGAGAATTGTTATGAAAAAATGGGTCTGCCCGGTTTGCGGTTATGTTCATGAAGGCGACACGCCTCCCGAGTTCTGCCCGCAGTGCAAGGTGCCCGGCTCCCGCTTCACCGAGATGAAGGGTGAGCTGACCTGGGCCGCCGAGCACGTCGTCGGCGTTGGCAAGACCTTTGGCGCCGAGGTGCCCGAGGATGTCCAGCAGCATATCATCGATGAGCTCCGCTCCAACTTTAACGGCGAGTGCAGCGAGGTCGGCATGTATCTGGCCATGTCCCGCGTCGCCCACCGCGAGGGTTATCCTGAGATCGGTCTGTATTGGGAAAAGGCCGCGTTTGAAGAGGCCGAGCACGCCGCCAAGTTTGCCGAGCTTCTCGGCGAGGTCGTGACCGACAGTACCAAGAAAAATCTTGAGATGCGCGTCGACGCTGAAAACGGCGCCACCGCCGGCAAATTTGAGCTTGCCAAGCTCGCCAAGAAGTACAATCTCGACGCGATCCACGATACCGTTCATGAAATGGCCCGGGACGAGGCCCGCCACGGCAAGGCCTTTAAGGGACTGCTGGAGCGCTACTTCGGCAAATAATCGCCGATCAAGCTATTTCATATTCTGACCGAAAAGGAGGAGCAAATCCATGAAGTATGTTTGCAATCTGTGCGGCTGGGTCTATGATGAAGAGGAGCAGGGCGTGAAATGGGAAGACCTTCCCGAAGATTTCGCCTGCGAACTCTGTGGCGCCGGCAAGGACGATTTCAGCCCCGAGGAATGATCCGCTGATAGGAAAAAGACCGGAAGCAATCGCTTCCGGTCTTTTTTTGGGGCAAAAGGGCGGAAATTCTTACAGAAAATGAAAAATACAGTTAAATAAAAAATGTATAGATTAATTGCGCTTCTTGTGCTATAATGACAAACAGGATTATGACAACAAGATTATGACAACTTACACTGGCTTTCATTCTTAGGGACAGAATCGGAAAGGCGGGAGAAAAAGATGGAAAAAGA
>OCVV011347596.1_pt1 | contig 14043 bp, 11 predicted proteins | sample 1539721 | NCBI WGS metagenome assembly OCVV01 (sample SAMN02144230, study PRJEB22623) | gut metagenome | biome: sheep rumen | host: Ovis aries | place: New Zealand
GGTACAAACCATCCTGCCTTATACCACGGATCCCGAAAAGATGCAGACCGTCATCACCGTACAGGCGGAAGATCCCGCTACACGCGTTAGTACCTATACCGTGGTATTCCGCTTCACCCGTTCGGATGCGGACACGCTCAAGATGATCTATGCCGACGGAGATAGTTTGTTTGGTTTCGAACCGACCCGTTTCTATTACACCTATTCGCTCCCTGTCGGCACTCCGGCATTCCCCGTTTTGGATCAGGACCTCGCGGACGAATGGCAAACGGTTTCTATGGATACGGTGGAACTGACCCAAAGCACACTTATACGTCAACTCAACGTGACCGCAGAGAGTGGTAAGAAGAATACATATACCGTCGCATACACGATCCTCAAATCGGATGTCGATACCCTGCAGATGTTGCTGGTGGATCAAAAACCATTGCCCGACTTCAAGGCGGAGGTGGCGGAGTATTACTACACCCTCACGGCGGCTCAAGCGGCGGAACTGGACGGCGCACTCCCTGCTGTGGAGGCGATTGCCGGCGACGAATACCAGACCGTGCTCATTGCGCAGGATAAAGACTCGCTCAGCGGCAAATCGCTCGGCTACAAGTCCCTCGTTACAGTAACTGCTGCCACTGGTACAAGCCGCACGTACGCCATCCATTACCCCGTTGAACTCTCACAAGAAGCTACGCTCAATATGATCATGTTAGCCGGTCAACCTGTGGCGAACTTCGATGCGGAACGCTTTAACTACAAGATGGAGATCAACGTGGACGCTTCTGTTCCGGTCGTTTCTGTTGTTAAGAAAGAGGAGGCGCAGACCTACGAGATCCGAGTGATCGGAGACACCGTCCTCGTGGAAGTGATGGCGGAAGATCTGGTGACCTCACAGACTTATACACTCGTCTTCGAGCGTCTCTTGTCGGCGAATACGCTGCTCCGAAACATCGTCCTTCGCGATGCGGAAGGAGTCGTATTACCGGCATCGCAGTTCGCATTCCGTCCGGAGGAGTTCGCTTATCCCGAGATTCCGTTGGCATACGTAGCCGATTCCCTGCCCGAGACACTCTTGCCCTCCATCGAGGTCGTCTTCTCCGATTCCATGCAGACTGCCGACACCACGCGTCATTTGTTGCCGAATGGAGACATGCAGGTCGATGTGGTCGTTACCGCCCCGAACGGGGAAGATCAGGCGATTTACACACTCATCTTCCATTTCGTGAAACCTTCAGATGCTAAACTGTCGGCTATAACGGTGAAAGAAGAGCTGATTGCTGACTTCAAACCCGAACTGACGGAATACACCTTCACGCACCCGTATGGCACGCCGGACAGCCTCTTCTTCACACTTGATGACATCACCTACGAGCTCAGTGACGAACGGGCTACCGACACCGCCTATATCGACGCCGACCACACGATCTTCATCACCGTGCTCGCACAGGACGGTACGACCGAAATGACCTATACGATCCGTCAGATCGTGGGTAAGGACAGTAATAATAAACTGGCTTGGATCACCCTCAACGGAGATTCCCTGGCGGGCTTCGATCCCGATATGGACTTCTATACCTATTATCTGTTCGAAGGAACACCTGTCCCGGAAGTAAAAGCCCAAACGGCTTCAGAGAATGCCGAATTGGATATCAAGGAGGTTTCTGCCGGTGATACTTGTGTCATCACTTGTATTGCGGAGGATCAGTCCATGCGGCGTTATTACATCCATTTCGCCATCTCTGCCATCAACGATGGTCTTGAACCCTCTGCCAATGACGTGCTCCTCAAACGCATCCCCGGTACGAATAAGATCATGGTCGGTACGCTCCGTAAGGGTGTCAGCTTTGCCCTCTATGACCAGGCGGGCAGAATGGTGAACTTCCAGGGAGTGCCCGTAGTCGATCCGAATGATGCAGAAGTTTATACCGATGCCGATAATAAGGATGTCCTCAATAACTTCAATAACCCCGATGCGGCACTCGTTATTGACGTCGTTCCCGGACAACCCTATTTCTACACATTCTTCGATGTGAAGTCACAAAAATTGAGAACTGGCAAAATAATTTTGCTGCAATAACTAAAAAATGCAAGAAAATCCCACATATATTTGCGTATGTGGGATTTTTTTTGTATCTTTGCACCCCAATTTGATTTGAATCAGAAACTATGGCAACACCGACGAGTAAGAAAAGAATCTTAGTGACCTATATTGAGGCAGGGTTTGGGCATATTACCACCGCGAACTCTATCGCCGATGCGATAGAGGCGCTTCATGACCCGAATTTGGAGGTTATTCGTAAATATACCTTCAAGGAGAATCCAGTTTTGCACAAAATTGAGCAGGGTTTTGTGAGGGATGTCAAGTGGGCGAACACCTTCCCTTGGCATAATTATATCCAGATGTGGGGCACCTATATCTTTGGTATTCATAATTCGCTTCCGTTCGTCGTTTCTACGTTCTATAAAAAAGCCCAGCGTATTTACCTCGAGATGTTGGAGGAAATCAAGCCGGACATCATCATCGATACCCATTACCTCACTTCGTATTTGGCTACCCAATACCGCGATTTGATGGACCCGCATGTCAAGGTCGTGACCTACGACCCCGATAACAGTGTACATAACTGGTGGAACATCCGGGTAGATAAGTTTGTGGTCAACTGCCGTATTGCGTTCCATGATGCCCTCAAGCATGATTTTGCGCGCAAGCAACTGATCTTGGTGCCTTTCGTGACACGTAAAGAAATCATGGAAGTGACCGAATCACCCGCTTTCTATCGCGATAAATACGACCTTCCGCAGGATCGTTTCACGGTCATGGTGGCGGCCGGTGGGTATGGTAAGTCCGGCATGCACCGCGTCGTCGATGCCCTCATGCTCGTCAAACAGCCGATTACGCTTATTGCAATCTGCGGTACGAACAAACGCCTCTATAAGCGCCTACAGCATCTCCGCAAAATTGCGCCTTCTAATATCGACCTGCGGCCTTACGAGTTCGTTGATCGTGTCTATGAACTCAACCGAGCGTCGGATGTCTTGTTGACCAAAGGAGGACCGAACGCCATGTTGGATAGCGCACTCATGGGGGTACCTGTCGGCGTCTTCTATTGCGCTTCCGAGATAGAGTATATCTCCACCTATCTCTTTACCGACATCCTCAACTGCGGACGGTTCTTCTCCAGAGCACATAAGATCGTCAAATGGGTCAACGATTGTGCGAAGGATCATTCTATTTTGGATATCTATGTCGATTCCGCACACGCAGTGCGCGAACAAGGGAACGGAGCTGTCAATATCGCGCAGTTTATACAGAAATACGCCTTTGAAAACGAATGAGTAAAGATACCAACATAGTTTCCGAAAACCGCTCCGTCGCTTCGCGTTTTAAGCCCTCTATGGTGATTTGGCCGATTCTTTTCGGCCTCATAGGTGTCGGCTATATGCTCTGGCGCGAGATGCACGATGACATACCGCATGGTCCGCTCCTCTTGGCGGAGCACTGGTGGGTGTTCGTCTTGTTGGTCATTCTCTTTACGCTCTTCAAAGATTTCTCGGGTATGTACCGCTTGCGGGTCATGTCCGGCATGCCGCTTACGTTCCGCCAGCTCTTCAGGGTCAGGATGCTATACGAATTTACATCTGCCGTCACTCCTTCGGCGGCGGGAGGCTCCTCGCTCGAAGTGATTTTCCTCCATCGCGAGGGTATCAAATATAGTAAAGCAACCTCCATGACCGTCCTGGCGCTTTTCATGGACGAGATACTGATGATTGTGCTTTTCCCTTTCCTCTTGCTCTTCATCCCTTATGGCGAACTCTTTACCGCCGGCGGCTATTTCCAGTACGGCTATCTCTGGGCGTTCCTCATCGGATATGCGATGAAGTTCGTTTGGGTCACGATCCTCTTCATCGGCTTGTTCTGCAAACCTTCCGTATTCATCAATATCGTCGGTTTCGTCTTCCGCCTGAAGTTCCTGCAACGGTATAGGATGAGAGCACTCCGCACGGCGGTCGAGATTCGCCAATGCGCGCAGGAGATCCGCCATGAATCAGCCGCCTATTGGACCCGCCTCACACTCTCTACTATCGGCATTTGGGGATTCCGTTTCCTTATCGCTAACATGGCGATTATGATCTTCAATCCACTCACCGGAGCCGATAACTGGATGTGCTTCGCGCGGCAATATATATTGGGTATTGTTACGATGATTGTTCCTACGCCGGGAGGTAGCGGATTTGCCGAAGTGATGTTCGACGGATTCCTCGGCGAATATATAACACAAAAAATGTCCACCGTGGTCATTACATCCATCTGGCGTCTCTGTACCTATTATTATTACTTGGTTGCCGGTGTGATCATTCTGCCACAGTGGCTTGGTAAAAGCAGTATATTGAGAAAACGCCATGAAACCAACTGATGTCCTTTTCTGCATCTTCAATTATCATGAAGCAGCTAACGCGGAGTTCCTCTATCGCGAACTTCGTCCGTCTTTTGAATGCCATATAATTGATGCGGATAGCGGGCAGCGCCCGGATCCGTGCGGAGGAGACACGGTCTATCTGCCTAATGTCTTCTATTCCGGCATGATGCACCATGCCATCACCATGGCGAACGAGGGGAATTTCCCTTATCTCTTTTTCATTTGCTCCGATGTGCTGATGTCGCATGAAGCGTTGGAGCAACTTAAAACGATTATTCTAACCGAGTCCTTCGATGGAGTAGGGGTGTACTGCCCGGCGCATCAGGATGATTCTTATACGTGGGTCGCTTGGTCATACCGCCGTAATAGTGGAGCGCGCCGGGAAGTGGCGTTCGCGGAAGGCATGCTCGGCATGTATGCCAAACCCGTCTATAACCAATTGGAGCCTCTGGACATCAACCCGCACGGATGGGGACTGGATCTCGTCGCTTGTTTCTACGCAAGGCATTGGGGACTAAAATGTGAGATAGATGATCGTATCGCAATCCTTCATCCCAAAGGTGATGTGCATAAAAATACCCTCGCTCGTAATGAAGCAAGGGCTTATCTCATGCGCTATCCCGAGGGAAAAGCTATCCGACGTTATTGGGTAGCGTGTTCAATACGGAATGCCGCTATTCAACCTTTCATCCTCCCCAAATCATACCGTAAATGGCTTAAACTCTTCTTACCCCTTTACCGCCTCTTCCACTAATCTCTCAACTCTCAACTATTTCCACCTGTATCCGATTCCCAAACTGATGGATTGAGGATAGATCAGAGCCTGAGCAATCTCTTTGCCTTTGTTCTCGCTGTAGAAACCGGCGATGTCGGATAAGCTGACTTTGTAGTGCGCATTGATCTGAATGCCTATCGGAAACTCATAGCCCACCGTCACGGCAACACCGAAATGATTGTCGTGCAAGCTGTATAAGCGGCTGTAATCATGCGTATCTACGGGCTTCGTCGGCGTCGTGGGGGTAGGGGGAACAATCACCGGGTCATCCACGTTCTTGAACTTGTTCGCGATATTCGATGCGAACGTGAAATGGGTGAATATTCCGCCGCCGAATTGAATATATCCGCGCTCCATACTGCCGAAACGGCCTAAGAAATAAACAGGTATCTCCATGCCGAAAGACCATAAGTGGTTCGCTGTGTCCGTCTCAGCAAAATAGTTCTGTTGAGCGGTGAAAAGCACCTGCGGCTGTATGGAGAAATGTTTGCTCACGCGGAAATCTAAGAATCCGCCTAACTCTCCGCCGATATGCATATACGAACTCATCCGATTATGGTTTCTCGAGATGATGAAATTGCTCAAGTTCGCCCCTGCTAATATACCGCCGGACACGATGCGAGGCAGTTTCTCCTGATCCAGAGAATCTAACATATGCTCGGTGTCAAACTCCACCAGACGAGCTTTGGCGGCGTCTAATTTCAGCTGCAACTCCGTGTCTTTGGTCTGAGCCGAGACCATAGAGACTTGAAAAATAATCGTACTTAGGATCACTAATCCTTTCATTGTGGCATGTTTCATAGTATTCCTCCTTTCTTACAGCGATATTCGTACCGTTAACTTGACACCGTTCCGACCCCATGCTCCTATACGGCGTCGGCCGTGAATCAGCACGGGATGACCGTCTGCATCTACCGCCGGCTGAAAACCCAAACCCGGTTTGTTCGGATCTACCGGCTCCATCTTCTGGATCATATACGGCAATTCGTAATCGTTGTACGTCAAACGACGCACGTAATCAATACGGATGAACTTGAGGATGTTCTCAAATCCCGCGGTCAGCTCCATATACGGCAACTTACCGATAGGCGAACTCGTACGATATCCGTCTTTCAGATACCCGTAATTATCAAACGCGCTGTTCACATCCCCGTTGGTCCATTCTGTGTGCGGGAAATCGTACAAACCCGTTCCCGATTCCAGATACGGGTTGTTCTTCTTCGTCAGACCGCCGTACGTTCCGGCAAAACTGACCACGCCGCGTAATTTCAACTTGTTGATACCGGGAATGCGGTTCAAAATCCAGCCTTTGAAGAAATACGTGGCATAAAGCGATACGTACTCGTCCATGATAAACTCCATCGGTTTCATTAGGTTGAACGATCGCTGACCTAACAGAATACTCGTCGAAGTCTGCGGAATCTGCAATTTCGTGAACGGCACTTTCTGCCAGATCATGCCGGTCTGAATACGCAGGTCCAGGTGGCCGAACGCCGAGAACCAGAAACGTTTGTCGAACATGATCTCCGTCTTGTTGTAGATGAATCCGTCTCCCCCATTGTGCCGGTCGTCTAAATAACCCACAGTGTGAAGCAGGTTGATCGTCGGAGCATCTTTCTCTAATCCCCACGGATTCTTGATACCCTCGCGGTCAATACCCGTCATCGAACCCGGAGAATATTCCAACTCAAAAGTACCCTCGTAGTTGCGGTATGAACCGATATTGGTCATCGTTTGCATGTACGTCGTGTCGGTCCCGACGATGCTCTGCGTGTAATTCAGACGGTTGTATTTGAGTGCACCGGCAGCGCGGTTGTTTGTAAAATCGAACGTCGTCTTGAACATCAGATTATTCCGCCATTCCTTCATGTATTCCGCTTTCGCGTGGAACACATACTGCGCAAAAGGCATCGTCGGCGTGCTCGTCGGAATAGACATCAATATATTATCGCGGCGTACCACATCCGTCACTTGACCGGGTTCTTCCACATCATACTGAGCCATCAATTGTATATGGTGACGTAAGCCGTCATAAGGCTGGTTCTTGTGTTTGTCAAACGTATAAACCATCGTCGCGTTGTATTTCGGCAGCAGGTCTTTGGTGCCGAACGCTACATAACCGCGGAAGAAGAACTGGTCATGCAACCTCGCCGTCGATCCGCCGCCTACGCGCAATCGAACACCCTCTAACATGTTCCAACTCAAAAAGTTGTATATCGGTCCGAAATCAAACTTACTCAGATACATAAACTCCGCATCCCGAGTTGGGATATACTCCGTGGTAATGGCGTTGACAAACAGCGCTAACGTGTTGAATTTGGGCGTATTCGTGAACTCGCGCACCAAATCAACCACCGAACTCTCATACTTCGTCAACGGCTCCGGACGCATCGCGTCCGTCCATTGACCCTCAAACACTAATTCCGCCGTCGAGTCGTTTTGCTCTACCTCGTTTGCCGTCAAACTGGAGAACGTCTCTTTCGATATCGGTGTCTCCAAATCCCAATTGGTATATATCTTCGTCTGACGGGCTAACATGCCGCGTTTATTGTTCAGTATATAGAACTTGGCATATGTACTTGTTTTGTCCGGCGCCCACATACCGTTCTCTAACTGCTTGTAACTGTGCTCAATCGAGAAATTGCTCACAAAGTTCAAGTTAATATCCGGCGGTATATTGATAGCGTATTTCTTCAGCCTGTACGTGCTGTCGTTCACAATATACAGGTGACCCGTAAATCCGTAACTCTCCGAGTTAACCGGCACAAATGCCAGGTCGATACACGGATAACCGTCCACCATGATCGTGTCCATGATGTAGTACTGATAGAATGTCACCGCTATCGTGCTGCTCAACGGGGATACAAAGCGGTTGAACAGCAGGTTCATGTTGTTGTCGTTGATATCTACATCCTTGAAAATGGCGTTGATGTTCTGCTGGAAGGACTGAGAACCGATTACGCTTTCGATACCGAAAATTCGTTTCTTGTCCAAAATCTTCTTCTCGCGGTGGGGTTTGCGCTGGTAATACTCCGTGTTCAAATGCTCGCGGATACTCACCGTTACGTTCGGATAAACGCCTGTGGTGTCAATGTATTTCTTTACGAAATCAAACGTCTTCCAGAACGGCTTTTCCCAATTCACCTGAATGTTATCCAACGCGAAAGACATACGCGAATAACTCTTTGCCGTGTATTGATCCGCGCTCTGTACGCAGAACGAATCCTTGTGCGCAATGACATTCTTGATCAACTCCACCGCCGGATTACCCTTTCGTTTGTAGTCGCGCTTACGGTTCTTCGGCGTCACCACAATGTCCTGCAATCCATATACATCCGGTGTCAACTTGATCTTCGCGTTCTTGCGGTTCTGACCCTTCCTAAGCGTTAACATCTCCGTCTTGTAACCTACCATCTGGAAATTCAGCGTATTGTAACCCTGCGTGTTGCTGATGGTGAAATTACCGTCTATATCCGATGTCGTTCCTACTTCCGAAGGAATCATTCCTTTGTTCGTCGTGGATTTCAGAAAGTATATCTGTACGAACGGCAATGTCTCGCCTGTGTCGCCATCTACCACAACACCGGATATACTGGTCACCTCCTGTGCCGTTACCATCCCGGCTATGCACAAGAAAAATAATATGTACCTTAATCTATTCACAATTCTCAATCCTCAATTATCAATTATCAATTGTCAATTATCAACTCTCTTGCTGTCTCAAACTCTCTTCATGTATCAACTCCCACAAAGCCAACTTGAACTCCGTCCGTAATCCTTTCTCCCCCTCTGAGAGGGGGTCGGGGGGTGTCAATAGTTTCTCTCTTATCTGCTGATACCTCTCCGGCTGTAAAGGAGCAATCCCGTGTGCCTTTTTCCATTCCCCGATGCGCTTGCTCACATCCATTCGGGCGGCAATAGTAGCCCATAACTGATCATCCAACTCATCTATCTCCGCACGCAACCAACTGAGCTCTTTAGCTGTTGATTCCGAGATGGTCGTTGGTAAATTGGAAATAAGTTGGTGGCTTGTTGGTTCTTCTAACAGGACTTCCCTGATCTTACGGGGAGTTATCTGCTGCTTGGCGTCGGATAGTGCCTCCTCGGGCTTGTGATGTACTTCCACCATCGCCCCGTCGAATCCCAACTCGCGCGCTTTTTCTATCAACCCCGCTATTTTCTCTGCATCACCGCTCATGTGACTTGGGTCGATCAGCAGCGGTATCTCCGGCTTCGCTACGTGAACGGCATGTGCCATCGCCCAGCATGGCTGATGGTTGCATCCGCGGTGGACCGCCATAACGGGTATGCCCGTTTTCTCCAAACGCTCTATATTGCCTATCCACAGCCCCGCATCGTTATTCACCGGATTCTTGATCAAGATCCCCTTCAACTTTCCACTTTCATCTAACCGGCTTCTCTCAATGCTCAACGCTAAACTCTCAACTATAGTTTGTACGGCAATCGGATTAGCGCTGGTACGTGCCCCTATCCACAAATAATCAATCCCGGCTTCCAAAGCCTCATGCACATGTTCCGGTGTCGCCACTTCTGTCGCCACATCGAATCCATATATGCTTTTCGCTTCTACTAACCATTTCAAAGCCTTTGAACCCATTCCTTGAAACGTGTGCGGGCTCGTACGCGGCTTCCACGCGCCCGCGCGATAAATAAAAGGAATAGAGCCGCACTCTTCCCTCAATTGGCGTGCGGTCTCCAACACCTGCTCGCGGCGCTCCGCTGAACAGGGGCCCAATATGTATATCTTCTGATGGCTGATAACTGATGCTTTAATAAATCAACTGCAAACGGAAGTGCATCGCATCCGGGGTAAATCCGTCGTAGAAGAAATCGGAAATCGTCAAAAAGACCTCTACAACACCGATTCCCACTGTGTAATCGATGTGCTGCTGATAATAGACAGTTTTTTTCGTCTGTCCGTCATCCTCCTCCGCGCTCAGATAACTGGTCTCCGGCAGAGCCACCTGATACGCATTCTGTGCTCCCGAGTTGTACTCACGGAACAAATTGAATGTTCCGTAGTTATACACATTAGCTGTAATCTCCGGCACGTCAAAAGAGCAATAGAACATACCCATTTGATCGTCAAATGCCCACTGGTTCTTGTTAACCACCAAATCCAATGTCTGCGCGTGGTAGTAACATACCGGCTCTGATCCGCCCGGTTTTGTGCTGTGGTCACATCGGCACTCGTTGCAACTGCTCATACCCAATACAACGAGGCTCATCACACAAAAAAATATTACTTTTTTCATCTTCAAAACAATTTTGCCTGCAAAATTACAAAAAATATTTGAAATATGCAAATATTTCTCACATTATTCACTTAATACTTGCATATTTCAAAAAAAAATTGTATCTTTGCACCCAAATTCGCGAAATCGAATAGTATTAATCCTTAAATTATTACAAGTATGAACAACTTAATCAAAGCAACTTTTGTTTTTGCAGCTGGAGCAGCTGTTGGAGCAGCTGTAGCACTCTTGGTGGCACCGAAATCGGGTGAGCAACTTCGTTCTCAAATCGCTGATTTGGCTAATGATGCACAGAAAAAAGTGCAGGATTACTGTGAGCAACTCAAACAGGAAATCAAGCAGGCGAACACTCCTGCCGAAGCACCTGTTGAAGCGGAGCAACCCGCTTAAAATAGGAGGTTCAACATGGAAAATGAATTGTTCGAGGAAGTAAAGAAAGAAGTTACCGCGTGCGGCGAAGCCGTCGGAGAAGTCGGCAAACTCCGTCTCATTGATCTTATTAGCCGTCTTTTGGGGCTCTTCCTGCTGATTTTTACGATCGTTCTGCTCCTTTCCGCGCTCTTCACCTTTGGAGCGGTGGCGGCAATCGATATCTTGTCGAACTATATGCCTACTTGGGCGGCATCCCTGCTCATTGGTAGCATCTATCTCGTCCTGATTGCGGTGGTGCTCGCGTTCAAAAAGCAACTCTTCATACATCCGTTCATCCGTCTGATGAGTGAACAGATCAACACGGAGGAAGAGCTGGCGCTGAAGACCTTGGAGGCAGAACATAAAGCTGAGATTCAGTATATCCGTCTGGAGACCAAAGTAGAGAGCGCTACGCGCGAACTCAATATCTACGCGAACCTCATCAGCCGCATCTGGTCTTGGCTTTCCGGCAAATTAACCAAATAAGAATTGTCAATTATAGATGTTCTCTCGTCTCTACGGCGTATTACTGCCGTTCTTCGTCAGTTTTTTGCTGGCATATGTCTTGGATCCTATTGTGGTCTTTATCCAAACCAAATGCAAGGTGCGTAATAGGGCGCTCGCTGTGTTACTCACCCTGCTCTTGGTCGTCGGCCTTGTAGTTGGAGCCATCGCCTCGTTGCGCAAACCCGTAATGGATCAGGTTAACTCGGCTTGGGTCGGTTTTCAGGCATATATCGCTGATTTTAATATCAACGATTATGTCTCCGCCGAAACACAGGAGAAACTGCTCACTTGGACGGAAGAATGGAGTTTCGAAAAAGCACTCGCTAACCCCGAACTCACTACTTCCATCAAGGAATTGCTGCCTAAACTCGGTAACTGGATCACAGGCGGTCTGAGCTGGATGAGCGAACTCATGGTGGGCTTCATCGGCTTCATGTACCTCGTCTTTTTGATGATAGACATGCCGAATATTCGCGCAAAATATAGCCGTTACGTGCCCCGCAAAATAAGGCCGCAAGTAGTAGCTCTCATGGGCGATATTGACCGCAATATGAATGCCTATTTCCGCGGACAAGCGATGGTCGCCGGATGTGTCGGAGTGCTCTTTGCTATCGGGTTTACCATCACCGGCATGCCGATGGGAATTGCCATGGGCCTCATCATCGGGCTCCTGAACATGGTGCCTTATATGCAGGCACTCGGTATTCCCCCTTGTATCGTACTTTGCCTTCTGCAATCAGCGCAAACAGGACAACCCGTCTGGCTTACGCTCCTCATGATGACGATTGTCTTCATCGTGGTGCAATCCATTCAGGATCTGTTCCTTACCCCGAAGATCATGGGGGATGTCACCGGCATGTCGCCCGCGGCTATACTCCTCAGCCTGAGTATTTGGGGCGCGATATGCGGAGTAATTGGTATGATCATCGCTTTGCCTCTTACTACGCTCATCATCAGCTATTACGACCGATATGTATCGAACCGCGGCGTCACTTCCCGCAATCACCAGGCGAATTATCCCGGACGTCTACGAGGTCATTTCCCGCCAAAAGAGGAATAAACACTTCTTTCTGCTAACTAAAGACGACAAAATACGCAAAAAAACAAGAAAATTGGCATACACTATTGTGTATGTCATTTTTTTTTTGTAACTTTGCGCCCGCTTTTGAAGCGGGCACTAAAAAAAGCCCCTCGTGATCCCGAAATCCGGATACCTTCGTAATGACGCGATCTCGTGATCTCGAAACCTCGAAAACAACAAAAATCAAAATAATTAATTAACAATTTTATGCAAACAATCAAGCTTAGAAAAGGTCTGGACATTCCTTTTGAAGGAACTGCGGCTGAGACGCTGGGTAGCGTTCGTCGGCCGGAGGTCTTTCATATCGTGCCCGACCAGTTCGCCGGCATCACTCCAAAACTGGATGTCAAGGTCGGCGACCGTGTGAAGGCGGGTAGCCCGCTCTTCCACGACAAAGCGTTTGAGAGCTTGTTCTTTACCTCGCCTGTCTCCGGCGAAGTCAAAGAGATCGTGCGCGGTGAGCGACGTAAGATCATGTCCATCGACATCCTTGCGGACGCTACCATCGAGTATGAGCACTTTGACACCGCAGGCGATGTGAAGGAGCTGCTGCTGAAAAGCGGCCTCTGGGCATTGATGAAGCAACGTCCGTACGACTGCATCGCTCTGCCGAACAAGACCCCTCGCGCTATTTTTATTTCGAGTTTTGACAGTGCGCCTTGTGCTCCGAACTACGAGTTCGTGCTCAAAGGTCAGTTGCCTACCTTACAGGCAGCTGTCTCCGCGCTGGGCAAGATCGCACCGGTATTCATCGGTATCAAAGGTGGCGCAAAAGCTACCGAGTTAAGAGAGCTCAAGGACTGCACCCTCTATGAGGTCTATGGTCCGCACCCTGCCGGAAACGTAGGCGTGCAGCTCAACAACCTCGCGCCGCTGGCGAAGGGTGAGACCGTCTTCACGGTGAACATCCAGGATCTCGCGCTCATCGGTCGCCTCTTCCAGAAAGGCATCGTGGACATGCAGAAGAAAGTGGCGTTGACCGGTCCGCTCGCTTACGGCAAGCAGTACTACAACGTCCTGCCGGGTATGCCGGTTTCCGCGGTCCTGCTCTCGAACGTACACACCGAGTGTCCGTGCCGCTACATCGCCGGCAACGTGCTGAGCGGTCGTCAGATCACGATGGACGACATGATCTCCGTCTATGACAACCAGTTCACCGTCCTCGACGAGGGTTCCGAGAACCATGAGTTCATGGGCTGGATGCTGCCGCGCTTCTCGGCGTTCAATGCCGGAAAGACCGACCCTGCAGGTCTGTTGGACAACAGGTTCACGCGCTGGCTCTTCGGTCCGAAGAAATACCAGTGGGACGCACGTCTCAAAGGTGGCCGCCGTGCGATCATCGTCTCCGGCGAGTACGACAAAGTGTTCCCGATGGACATCTACCCCGAGTACCTCATCAAAGCGATGATTGCGTCGAACATCGACAAGATGGAAGCGCTGGGTGCATACGAGGTGGCTCCTGAAGATTTCGCGCTCTGCGAGTATGTATGTACATCCAAAATGCCGCTGCAGGCTATCGTGCGCGAAGCGTTGGATTATTTAAGAAAGGAGATTGAGTAATGGAATGGCTTTATAAAAACTGGA
>OCVV011305576.1_pt1 | contig 14042 bp, 16 predicted proteins | sample 1539721 | NCBI WGS metagenome assembly OCVV01 (sample SAMN02144230, study PRJEB22623) | gut metagenome | biome: sheep rumen | host: Ovis aries | place: New Zealand
ATTTCTGTGAGGCTATAAAAGCTTTTCCAAATCTTCCACTGATGGCAGGACTTTTTTCAATCTGTCATCCATATCAGCAGAGGTTTTATAGGTAGCTACACCCATCGGGCGGTCATAGTCTTGGATTACATACTCCACAAACTTCTTGTTGGCACTCTTACAGAGCACGATACCAATTGATGGATTTTCATTGGGCTTGCGTACCTCGTCATCCAATATTCTTAGATAACCAGCCAACTGTCCCAAATACGCAGTCTTGAATGGCCCGTCTTTGAGTTCCACGCAGACGAGGGCAGACAGTTCTCTGTTGAAAAACAGTAAGTCTGGGAATTGCTCTACACCAAACTTCTCCAGATGGTATTGGTTGCCAACAAAAGTGAAGTCCTTACCAAAAGTCATGATGAAGTTCTTCACGTTGTTGATGATGCCTTGCTCTATCAATTTCTCATCCCTATCCTTATCTCTGACGAACAACTCTTCCGTGTTGATGTAGTCCAACAGATACTTGTCTTTGAACATCGCTATAGTCCGATAAGCCAATAACTGGTCAGGTATGGTCTTCTTGAAATTGTTGGGTAGCTGACCCTGATGATTGTATAGACCATCTTTCATCAACTGCTCCAAATCCTCTGACTTTACCTTGTAGTCTGCCGCAAATTGGATGTAGAACTTACGTTCCTCATACGATTTCACTTGCGAAAGAATGGCTGTGTGGTGAGTGAAGCTGATACTGAGGAAGGCCACAACTGGGAAATCTGGTAAATTCGTCAGTTGCAACTGGCGAATTTCGTCGTCCGCTTTTAATTCGGCAGTTTGAACTGCCGAATTGGTTGGTATTTCGTCAGTCCGACCTGACGATTCTGTGTTAATTTCTGTAAATTCGGCAGGCAGTCCTGCCGAATTATAGTTCTCCAGCATCCTCCATTCCTCATAGAATGTACGCATGTTCTTTAGGTTGCGTTCTGAGAAGCCTTTCAGTCCAGGCAGTTCCTTTCTTAGTTGTTCACTGATAGTAGCCAAAGCGCCCTTACCCCAATTCTTCTTTCTGGTGTTGGCCGAAACATAGCGTCCAATACCATAGTAGAGGGCAAGCTGCTCTTGGTTAATCGCCTTCAGTGCTCTCTGTTGGCTCTGCAATATAGCAGCCTTTATCACCTGCACAGCATTTGCAGTAGCATCAGTTGTGATCAACTTTTTCTTATCTTCAATTTCTTCCTTCATATTTCGTTTGCAAAGTTAATCAATTATTTCGAACTAATAAAATGTTACCACATATAACGTACAAAAGTGGCTGTTCCTTTGTTTGGACGGATAATAAGAAAATTATTAAACTCATTCTCATAGTTTAAAGAATTAAAGAGATATTCGTCACCTCTTTTCTTCCAATTCTCATTGGCACTACACACACTATCAAGAATAGAAATCATGGATTTTATGTTGGCATCCTTAAATACCATTTGATAAGTATCCTTGAAGTCATCAGTCATAACATGCTCATTCTTATAATTTGTTATCTCATAAGGTGGCAGAGTTATTCCTGTCCCAATGTCATCTAAGAGTTTGTCCATATTGGAAGAACTGTAGAACGAACGATTAGTACTGTAGTAATCCCAGCCGATTAGTATCAGGGGGATGCCTATAGAAATCAGGACCCTATACAGTAGCCTGATCTTTACTTTCAAAATCCATTTGTTGACAATCCATAAGGCAATTATTAATACTACGAATAAAATCATAAAGATTATTGCAGCATTTATCCCCCAGAAAAATAGTTGTATCTCGCTCATATCAATTATTTTGTGCAAATCAAGGGTCGATTTAACCGATTATTTTTGATCACGAAGAACCTACCCTCTGATTTCTATTTATAGCGGCGTTCTCAAACAATTATGACTATACCATTTAGAGAGAAATGACATGATAATGAACGCAGGTATCGAAAGTATACCGTTGGTAATACCGAACCCAAGGCTACTCCCCAATCCAATATCTCTTACCCATAGCCATCCTGTTAGATAATTGGCAACAACGCAAATGCACAAGAACATGAACCATCCCGAAAAGTCAGCCAGTTTGGGATGGTCGATAATGTAATAGTAGGTAACTGTTATGAATAGCGACACACACATCATCATGAATGCAGTGCTAACAAACATATTACCCTGCAGAAGAAACACGGTCTGCTTATTTAGATACATAGCCAAATCCTGTCCGAATAGATCTTCGAATAGATTGCAGTACAAACTGCTGAAGAACTGATTCATATTCATTCCTGCACGTTATTACTTACCATTTTCTTCCCCATTCTGCTTCTGGATCGTCCTCAAAAGCATCATAATAATCCGACCTCCAGTCATTATCTTCCATATACGGACCATCATAATCTTCCCATGAATCATCGCAGTCATAGTACTCATCATCAAAATCATCTTCATCGTCCAAGCATATCTCAGGCGCATTTGGCGTTTCTTCCTCGACATACATGTCAATGTAGTCCCAAATATTATCTATGTCGTTAAGACTCATTCCTGGCTCCATTACCTTCTTTGCAGGGATCCTCTCTGTATTCATGATGCTTTCTCTGGTTAATCGGTTTGACAATTGCGCTTATAAATCACTTTCTGGGCAAAGTCGAGCGTCCAACCTTGCTTGGCCATAAAAGGCGATCCTATTATTCCTTCGATAGGCTGACTTACATTCTTGTTAAACACATATCCTTCAGCAACAGGATGGTTGATGACCATAAAGGAATCATGGAAAGGGATGTTTTCCGCTCCTTTCTTCCGTAGTGTCAGCAGACTAAAGTCCACATCAGCCCATCTCGCCTCAGAACTCCCTTTTATTCCATTCAGGGTATCGTTTTCGTCTTTATAATCACATTTCAAGTTGCACTGGCTGACGCATTGCGTTGACACGACATTTGCCGAGCTGCCAGTATCAGCCATAACAGCAGCATCCATTTCTTCATAATGAATGGCCAGTACAGGAATACCGTAGTTCTTCAGCCCTATCTCCATCGGAAAGATGAAATCACACTCATTTGCACAAAGTCCCTTCTGATGAACATCCGACGTATGCACAGTAAAGTCGCTATAGTCAATGACAAGTCCATGTTGCTGCATAAACTTATTACCTAACAACCCAATGATGGGCAGATCCTCTACATTCCCAAGGTGGCAGTCTTTATCTATGCCAAATTCCTCATTAAATTGCTTCCCGCCAAAGGTAAATGAGAAGTGTACATAGTCGGCTATCATCGTCTCGCCAACACTATCCGTTATCTCCAACTCCGTGTCATCATGCCTGCACAAGTCGCCAATAAATTTATCTGCTCCGCTCGAAAGTAAGTTGACATTACTCCCAGAGTCCAGCATCATTAATGCCGTATGCTCCTGTGCATCCTTATCCACGAAATCCACTTTGATGAACGGATTCAAGTCGCCCACCACTCTGTACATTTCCACGCTGATGTTCTTTTCTTTCTTCATCCTGCTCTCGTTTTGGTTTAGCGATGCAAAGATACGCAATAATAGGAAAAGACCATCATCAAATGGCATTAAGATTGGTTCTTTTCTCGCAAGAACCATTTTCTGCTACTTGTAATAGCTATACAACGCTTCTACAGAGTCTTTTAACTTCTTAACCAAGCTGTCAGGTGCCATCACCTTCAACCCTTCACCATAAGTTAGGATTTTGCCTCTCAGTTCACGATTATGCTCTACGTATAGTTCGAATTCGCCGTAAGTACCATCGTCATATTCTCCAAATTCTTTTGTTTCTTTCTGGGAATGGTGGAGTTTCTTTGACTTCATCAGTTCATGCATATATAGCGACAGCGTCCTTATGATGACAGGTTCCGCACCCTTGATGTCTTTCTCATGACTAACGCCAACTATGTCAGTAAAATAGTTTTTGTATGTGCCTTTAGGTGCAGCTACATACTCTATATCATCAACAATCTGCGGTTCAGTTTCTATTCTGTCAAGAGCATAGTTCGTTACAGTCGCTCTTTTATTCATAAAGCCAAACAAGAACCACCGTCCATTATATTCCTTCAAGAAGTGTGGGTGCATAATCACTTCTTTAGGGCCTTTCCCGTAAGGATGATAGACAAATGAGATAACGTGTCGTTCTGTTATATGCTCATTCAAGATTGGAAGGCGTTCAATTCCTCGTAACTCTTGTTCCATGTGTGTCTCTAAATGAATAATTCCAGCATCTTTATCTCGTTTCATATCTAATAACAGTTGAGTATTTTCAAAGAAGTGGGAAACCCACTCCATGGGGAATATCCCTGAGGACATCTTGCAAAAACGGACATAGTCTTGAAGGGTGTTTTTTACGAACACCTGTTTTTCTTCAAAAAAGGGGTCGTCTGACTTCCCTATGTAGCGGAAAGCCTTTCCTTTTCCATATTTACTTTCCACAACACATCCTGGCTCATACGCCTCTAACGCTTTTTTTACATCTAAAAAAGCCTTAACTAACTTTCTATAATGCTCTTCATTCGAAAGGGAATGCCTTTTAAGATAATCATCGTTTACGGATGGCTTATAATTTTGATAAACATCCTTATATGACACATCTTTTCTTGTCATCAATAGACGATACAGAATCCCAATGAAACGCCCCTTAATACCATCGCAGAGAAATATATTTTTCATAATCATTATTTATTTTTTAAATTCGAAAAGGGAAACCGATCCATTGGTATTTGCTTCGCTTTGGATAGTCGCGATTTGGTCGAATATTACAGATTCTAACTTCGCAGCCTTTGAATTTGACATGATCCTCTTTACAATCCAAGATGAAATTCTCCCCCCAGTGTATACATTCATTATCATCATCCCAATCCAACTTAGCTATGGTTCCTTCTTTATAAACATTTAATATTTCATTAGTCTTGGTTTTAGCAATCCAAATATTTGAATTGCTTTTTTCATCTTTTATTATTAATAAATTCGATATGCAATCACCATAGACAAAGTGATTCTTGGTATTCAAGATTTCTGTTTGAAGATAGTTAATAGCACTACTCATTACATTTTCATTATTTTCATCTGCAACAGAACCGACAAATAAGCCAATACTACCATGAGCGGAGAATTTGTCATTTTTGAAATATTGTACAAAAGAATGTCCACTAAAAATTAAACGATAATTGCTAACAACGAATCTATCATGTAACACATTATTATTTTTCACTCCAATAAAACAAAGTTTACAAAGTGGGAACTCATTCTTAAATTGAGAAGAAAAAACTTCTAACCATTCTGAGCACACACAGTTTTGAAAGAACACGACAACGTTTCTTTCAATTCTTTTGTCTTTACAAATAGCCTTTATAAAAGCCATTTCATTTTCTCCAAATTTCTCACTTTTACTTTGAAAGAAATAAGGATCTACAATAATAATATCTTTTTCATTATCCAAAGGAAGCTCTATCCCTTTTCCTTCTTTGCAACTTTCCCGTGGATTGGCCCTGCCACCCTCCCATTGGTTGTATTCACGTGTGTAAAATGTTTTGTTTAAGGAAAATGTTACATTTGAGGAATCTTTGACGAATTCGACGAAACAAATCTTTTTTAATTCATTTAGAACATCATTCAAATCTATTTTTGACAAGGGATTATGTCCTGCTATAGGAGTTTCGTCATTGATAATCGAAAGAGAACTTTCATTATTAAAGATGGATGTTTCATGCTGTCTGTCGTTTTCTTTCTTACGAGATAAAAAAACTTCAACTTGTCTCAGAATTTCATCATGTGCTACATCGTCAATTTTATCTAATTCAGAACTGAAAATTGAAAGATAGTTTTTACGAGCATCATTCATTCCCACATCATCTATAGAAACAGAATCATTCCTACAAAATGATTCGTTAAAGTTCAAGATTATATTTTGCTTAAGTAGAATTTGATAAATAGACATGTTGTCGAAAGAAATATTTTGTATAGAATCCCCGCAGTCATTGTCTTTCCTAATTTCTTTTATCCATCGTCTAAGAAATTCTATCAATCCTTTTTTATCTATGTATATATCCATCGTTACAACAATTGATAGGTTAATAATGCACTTTCGTCAGTAAATCCTGGTCCGAACTCCCTTTCAAATTTGCCATTTGAATGATAGATCATGTCGTATGGCTTCGTATCTGATTGTTGAGACCCAGATGGGAAATAATAAACACGATATGGATTAGGCTCATTTCTTTTGTAACAAGCCTTACAAATAACCTGAGATCTTCCTATGATATATTCAGAATGAGTTTCCACGACAATCTTTATTCCGTTTGGATTGTCACAATTTCTATTCTTGCAGATTTCATTGGCCAAATTGGATATACTCAACAAGAAATTTGCCATGTGGCTTTGAAACATTGGATGGAGATTTTGCTCGGGCTCTTCAATAAGCAAAGTTGAAGTATAACTATTTCCTGCATTTTCGTCAATGAAATTTAACAAACTCAAACATAGGCCAACAAAATGAATAGTGCCAGATCCCATATAGCAAAGATCTGTCTGTGATCCATCAGACTTTATGATTGTAAACTTGCATGACTTATCGGTCAGGTCTTGCTCAATGACGAAATCCTCGCCAATATCCATCTTTTTTAGCCAATTACTTACAAATTGGTGATACTTAATATCCCATTTGTTTGCAAGATAATATCTTATTATTGCGTCTGATACCAATTTTACACTCTGTGTGAATCGGTCATCATTAGTATCATCAATAAGATCTTTATATTTTTCCCTTCCGACCGAAACGAAAGGAGGAATCCTCTTAACACCACGATTAGTTGTTAATGCATGGTCGATAGAGAGACGAATTATTTTGCATTTTTGTTTCTGGTCAATAGAAAAACGAGAGTCTTCAAAAACCTTTTCCCAAAGAGACTCCAGAAGTCTGTCGAATCCAGTAAGATTCCAATATCTGTCACCCACTTCTACTACATATCTATCATCTATTTCCGCAACTGGAGTAAGCCATTTGTCTCCTGTTTCGATGGGAATAGAATATAATTTTTCCATCTTAATGTATACAAGTCCTTTACGAAAGGTAATGCTTGTATCCTCATTGTTATGCTGAATGGATATCTCTCGGATCAATGCACTTCCTGACATCTTAAATGTGAAAGTCCATTGACCAGAAGTTACAGACAGTTCCATGTTATCTGTCTTTGCAGAAGTATTACTTTTATATTTCCAAAATAAAAGATTCTGAACGCTCAAATCATCTTTGCGGCTTTTGTCAAAGAAAAAGTATGGTTCACCTTTAAAATTAGTTTCAGTGAATTGTAAGTCATACATATTCAGTGTACACAATTCAACGGCATCTAGAAACGTTGATTTTCCGGAATTGTTTTTACCAACAACAAAAGTAATCCTGCTAGATAAATCTATTTGAGTAGGCTCTTCGTATCTTTTGAATTTTTGCATGGAAACACTTGTAATACTAACATATTCGTCATCTGTTTTTGGTTTAACTGTTGAGACAATTCTGCCGCCAATTTTATCCAAGTCAGCCCTAAGATTTTCCAAAGAAATATCAACAGTAGATCCATCTGAAATCGCTGGAATATGCTTTCTCTCTTTGTCATAGAAGTTCCATAGTTCATCATATTTTGGCTCAATAACCTCTTTTACTATCAGTTCATTCTCAACTATTGAGAGACCAATAATTCCCCATTTCTTTTTACCACTTTCATTAATTTGGTTAACGCGTGCAAGGCCTCCGTCAAAGCCATCAATAAAATAGTATCGAGAGCCATCAAATGGCAACTCATTATAACTTCCGTCTTGATTTATTACGACAACCCCCTTTATCGCACCGCCTTCTTTGTTAAAGGTAGCTACCATAGGAAGATGTGGCGTATTATTTCTACTTGGAATCAAAGAGGTAAACTTATTAGAATCCTTATCCAATAAGATTTCGCCTTCTCTGTTCATCAGCCCTTTCTTATAGGGTTCACCATAAGATACGATGTCATTCTCTTTCCACTTCATGTTCTCTTCCATATCTGCTTTGTTTCAAATTCTGCTGCAAAATTACACAAAATCATTCAAATACTTTTTAATTCATCTAATAATATTGGTTCTTTTTTGTGAAGAACCATTTATTATATTCCAATAGGCTAACATATCAAACTATCCTGACGCCGCTATGTTATATCATTGTGCCAATAAAAAAGTAGTCCATTGCGCCAATGATAAGTATCATTGGAAATATCACACATCCTAATCCGCCTAATACTATTTCTAAAATTTCTTGACACTTCATATATAACAAACTTCGATTGAAATAATTTATCTTCCTGTAATAGTCTCAGCCAACGGGTGATCTTTGTGACACTTGTTGTTTTGCATAGCGATTTGCTTGCTTGTATTCGCATAGCAGTATTCACACATATGAATACAAGTATTATATTCACCAATATCCTTGGCTGCCATACATCCACAATGTATGCGCTGGCCAGGATCCTTCTTGTGGGAACTGAAGAAATAATGAGTATTATCTATTCTTATCGCTCCTTTTGGAAATTCTGGATCAAAAAGCGAAGGTAGAACTTCGTGAATCTCTGTTTTCAAGAAATTCATGAGAATATCATCTCTCCAAGCAATTTTGGTTATCAAATCGCCGTCAATGCACCGATTATGATTTATTCCTTCCAGATTTACGGCTTCACCACATGTGGCAAGTTCGTATTCCCATCGTTTTCGCTCTTTAAGTTCACACAAGCGTTTTGCAAACTCTATCATTTGTTGTTGATTCCATTCTTTATATGGAATCTTGCTCTTTTTTAAGTTTGATTCAACTTTTTTGTATGACACAATATCTGCAAAGCTGAAAACCATTCTTTCTGTGTATCCCCTCAACTGTTCACCGATCCGCTCAATTTTATTCAACAGGGTGTCAATACTTATTTCATCTGTAAGAATGAGAGGGTCAAAACGCCATATTACAGCATTTTTGCCTAAACGTTTTGATAACTCTTTAAAAGTATCTATACGCTCAGACAGAGGAGGTACATTTAGTTCCAGCCTATTCCCTTCATAATCATTTAGGGTGTACTGAATATAACAATTTATGTTTGCTTGTTCCAAATAATCCAGCATGCCAGTCTCTATCAATGGCTTCGGATTCTTCGACCAGAATATAATGAATTTTGTGTCTCTGTATGAAATATACGATTTCACCCCATTAAAAGGATTTGTCCATGCAGAATGTCCTTTCTTCAAACGAGAAAGGAACCAATCACAATAGAATGCTGGAATATCAGTACTCCTGCTTGCGGAAACGATTATTGGAAATTGTGCATCTCTTTTTATGCCAAAATCATCTATTATCTGTTCTTTCTTCCATGTAGCCATATTTCTACACTCTAAAGATTGTTATATATGCTGTCCAAGATTTATCTTCCTGCAACTGATAAGCATTGAAGACATCATGGTAAATTTCTTTTCCATTTAGTAATCTCATGAGCTTTCGCTGTCGCCCATCTAATTTTCTGTCGTGATACCAGGGATCAACACAAACAAATAAGTCACCCTTTTTCTTTACTTGGTTTATGACTCTTGCCAAGTGATTCAAATCATAACAAGTCATATCCAAAATGTTAGATAATAGGTGAACTCTTGGCACTTCAGTCGTGGATATCTGGTCGTCCTCCAAATCATCAAATTCAGATGCAATCGTCTCTATTATTGCTTCAGGACAAACTTTGTGGCATATTAGTGCTGCTCTTGACAAGGCGACAGTCGATGGTTCAATAAGAGTAATCTTCTTTATTCTTGTTTCATGTCCGCTATCCTCTAAGAAATTTGCAAAGCATAATGAGGCTATACCTTGACCACAAGCATAATCAATAATCTCAATTTCAGAAGGCTTAAAGAAACGTTTGGGTATCTCTAAGAAAGCCTTATTAAGTTTGGCCTCATGCATAAGTCCAAAGCAGTACATATAGGTGTGTAGATGCTCATTAGTGCTTAGAACATCTATTCCATGATTGATTTCCTCAAACAATTCATCTATTTCTTCATTGTCAAACTCGTGAATAAATCTTACAGATATGTCGCGAATGTCTGAAAAAGAATGTGAACGCAATTTGTTTATTTGGCGTGCATACGAGGTACCTTCTTCATAATACCTTGGCCGTAAAAAAACATCCACTGAAATATCTGTCCCATACTTCATCTTTGTCGGATTTGCTTCTTTGCTATCATCATTTAACTCTTTTATTTCTAAATAATGTTGAAAAAACCTTGCATAGTTTCCTTGTTTACCAAGAGGTATTAAAATATTAAGTTCATTCCATCTTTGATGCTCATCTTCAATATATTGCATTTCTTGTTCAAGCCCAATATCAAAATCTATTCCATACTCCCTAATACCATCATATAATTCATAACCATATAAATAATCATAATATATAGCATTGAAATTTCCAGGCTCCATCCATCCTTCTATTTTTCCAAACTTCTCAACAGCCCCCTCAAAGATAATCGTCTTCAAGGAAGTACAACCATCAAAGACGCCGTCACCCATTATTTTGACAGACTTAGGAACAGTGATTGTGCTTAAAGAATGACAGCACCCGAAAGCTCTATCGCCAATTGATGTTAGTAATTCTGACATCTGAATTAAATTCATTTTTTTACAACCCTCAAATGCATGTCCGCCAATAGTTTTAATACTTTTAGGCATACAAAAAACTACAATAGACTGACAGCCTTGGAATGTATAATCTTCGATATTCTCAATTGTTTTAGGCAATCGTATTGATTCCAAATTATTGCAGTCACTGAAAGCACCACTTCCGATTCTTTTCAAATAGGCAGGAAGTATTATTGTCTTGAGTGATGAACAGTGACAAAATGCATAATCCGCTATTTCTTCCAAACAATCGGGTAAAACAACTTCTGATAATGAATGACAACCTCCAAAGCAAAAGTCTCCTATTATCTTCAATCCCTCTTCAAATGATATTTCTTTCAGATAATCGCACCCAGCAAAAGCATGTTCACCAATAGATACAAGACTCTTTGGAAACGTGATTGACTCCAATCCTTCACACCATTCAAAAGCGGAATCGGCAATTCTCTCTATACCTTCAGGCAAAGACAAATCGCCAGTAAAACTTGTATCGCACTTAAGAATAGTACGACCATCATCAGAACATTCCAAGAATCTATAAATATTTGTTTCCATCTAAAGACTTGAAATTGTAATTGAATCAATTGACAAATAAAGTTGCCTTTTCTTTTGCTATTTTGATGCCACTAATAACTCCCTTACGTCTACATCAAGATGATTAGCAATTTCGTAGAGTTGTTCCACTGATGGCTGCACCTTATTGGTCATCCAGCGTGAAACAGTACCAATATTGCGACCCATTTGCTCAGAGAGCCATGTGCCAGTCTTCTCTTTCTCGGCAAGTACGATCTTAAGTCGATTATAATGTTGTCTATCCATACCGTTATTAGTTACCCATCGCCCAACATTAGGCGTTTCGTGTGCAAATTTAATAAATTATATGCAATGGAACAAACAATATGGTATATTTCTCATGGATTATCATGGATTATCAATAAAGGATGGCAGAGCTTGCTCATTTTACTCGCCATCCTGTTCTCCCAAAATGGATTTTTGGGGTATTAGGCTGCCCCTAAAAGAATAGTCCACGCAAAGGCAAGCCTTTTTAAGTGGTATCCTCATTGATTTCAGAGATAGAATTGAGTGGAGCAATTGCCAGATTTAGAATACGGACGGTGACTCTTCGATACTCCCTTTTGACTTCAATGACACCCATCTTTTGCAGTGATTGCAAGAATATCATAACGGTCTTCCTGTCCCAGTTCCAGCGTTCGGATAGATCTTGATATGCTACAAAAAAGGGGATTTCAAGGGCATAATGTCCGAACACTTTAATGTCCTTGATTTGTTGTTCGTATAGATCCAAAAAAGCAAAGAATCGTGATGTGCGGCCAGGCAATGACTTGGCCAAGAATGGGAATAAATCCGCATTGAGTTTAGTAAAAATGATGTTCTGATTCATGATTGTATGCAATGTCTTATCGGGGCATTTGCCTCGTTGATTCTCTGTTGAAGTTCTCGTTCGTGTGCCGCTAATATCAACTCGCGTTCACTGCAAAAGGACTTGACGCTTCTCACAATAGTCTGTGGGTCAAAGTAGCCATAGAATCGTTCATAAAGACCAGCCTTAAAGTTGAAAAAGAAGAGCATCACCTCATCGGTTTTCAACAATTTATACCTACTTGCTATAGCCGATGCTACCAGTCTGATCTGGTCTTTGCTTGCATCTTCTTTCAGACCACAGCAGACACTTACGTCTGCAATTTGAGGCACAAGCCACATGGCAGACGCAAACCTTCCGTATGTTGCATCGAGCAAACCCAGCCAGGGCGAATTACCAAGAATGCACTCTTCTGCTTCTTGGCATAAATAGAGTTGCCGAGCAGGAGAATTTGCCTTTGCAAACTCTTCAAATGTTGGATACTTCTGTAGAAGAACAGACACTTTCTGAGTAAGTTCAGGATTGTTCTGATACTGTGCCGAATTCGCTGATAACTTCTGCAGCGGAGCAATATACATCCCGTTTTCTCTTTTCATCTTCATTAGTTCTTGGCCTATTGTTGATTCCATCTTGACTAACGTTTATTGGGTGATTCTCCCAGTATCTTTCTGAGAGGAAATTATTAAAGTTTTTGCGATATCTGATTTCTGGTGTACTGGCTATATAGCCAGGAAGGTATGTGAGAATGGCTGTCCGGTCTTGATCTGTCAGTTCATTCCACATAGTTTTAATGGTATTTTTATCACCAACAGGTTTCCCATACATCTCCCAGACAGTTTCAAATGAGACATCTGTCTCTTTATTGATGATTATAGCGTTAGCGGTATCATCATCATTATCATTCTTATTTTCATTACCATTATCTTTTTTATTGTTACTCTTATTGTCATTATTATTTAGGCATCCATTCGCTTGTGATGGGATGCCATCATTTGCGCTCAGATGCGATTGCACACATTGGCTCAGATTTGTATAGCGTTTGCGTGCGTTGGCACTGTTTCGTTCACATCGCTCTTCATACTTCTTATGATCACGATCAATCTGATTGCAAAGCATAGAGAATAGTGCTATCAATGCTGTGTCTGATGAGGTGAGCTGCTGGCCATCCCTTGCATAGCGGAATACGCCTTTGATTAGGATACCAGCCTGCTCATCAGTCAGATGTTCGATGGCAACGATGCTGTCAAGATAAAGAATGATACTCTTGATTTCTTTCATCATCATCAAATTTTTCCGTTAACCAGCTGTTTTATGTCAGATGTACGATACATCACCTTACGCCCAATTTTGACAGGCACCAAATAGTTCTTCTTTGCCCAAAGCCAGAGAGTCGTATCACTCACATTAAACTTTTCTTTAACATCCTGCTTGGTTAGCAGTTCATCGTCATCCTCATTCTCGTCAGTCATCTGAAGACTGTTCTCGGCGAGGATATAATTTGAGAGTTCACGGGCAAAGGCGATTGCACCATAAAATGGTGTCTCTTGTTTATATTTATAATAAAGGATTTCTTCATCCTTAGTTTGTGTGACATATACCGTTGTGTCTATGTCTGTAATGTCCTCGATGTTTGTGACAATTTTAAGTTTGTCGAATCTTATCATTATTCATTTGTATATGCTTTTATTATTCTTGCATTTTTGCAAGTTTTGTCACCTTGAGAAGTGGTGAAATGGAGGCTCTACATCTCCGCTTCATTTTCTTCTTCCGGTATCGTTGCCCAATATTGGACTAATGCTACCGACAATGGCTGTCGATGCTGTTCTGTTTTTGGCTTTCCTCTAAGTGCCATCGAAATCTTCTGTTTCGTTTCCTCGCTTAGTTTTCTACTTGTACGTTTCATGTTCTTATACCTCAATAGTTCGGTAAATTTAATCTTAAAATTTTAACATTGGTCATAAGTCCGTCACGCCGCAGTGTCATACTGCATAGTGGTTAGCGAAAA
>OCVV011322771.1_pt1 | contig 14042 bp, 12 predicted proteins | sample 1539721 | NCBI WGS metagenome assembly OCVV01 (sample SAMN02144230, study PRJEB22623) | gut metagenome | biome: sheep rumen | host: Ovis aries | place: New Zealand
CTGTTAAGCAGGAAGCAGAGATAGATCCGCTGGAGAAAGCCGAGGCCGAGATTGCTGACCTGAAGAAGCAGTTGCTGTACAAGATTGCCGAATTTGACAATTACCGCAAGCGTACAATGGCCGAGAAGGTCGATTTGATTATGAATGGCGGTGAAAAGACAATAACTGCCATTTTGCCTGTTATGGACGATATGGAACGTGCCCTGGAACAGATGAAGAAGGCCGAGGATGTATCGGCAGTTGTAGAGGGTGTCGAACTGATTCGGAAGAAATTCATGGGTATCCTAGAGAAGCTGGGTGTAAAGGCCATCGAAACTGATGGTGCAGAGTTTGACGTTGACCTTCACGAGGCAATTGCACAGCTCCCTGCTCCAACCGAAGATATGAAGAACAAGATTATTGATTGTACACTGAAAGGTTACAAGCTGAACGACAAGGTTATCAGGCACAGCCAGGTTGTTGTCGGGATGTAATTATAAATTAAAAACGACATGGCACAAAGAGATCCATACGAAGTACTGGGTGTAGCCAAGAATGCAACCGATGCGGAGATTAAGTCGGCGTACAAGAAACTGGCCATAAAGTACCATCCGGACCGTAATCCGAATAACAAGGAGGCCGAGGAAAAATTTAAGGAGGCTGCCGAAGCATACGATATCCTGCGGGATAAGGACAAGCGTGCACGCTACGACCAGTTTGGATTTGCCGGAATGGGCGGAGCAAATGGTTTTGGTGGCGGACAGGGCTTTGACATGAACGACATCTTCAGTATGTTTGGTGACATCTTCGGTGGACACATGGGTGGCGGAGGCGGTGGCTTCGAGAGCTTCTTTGGTGGCGGAGGCGGCAGCTATGGTGGTCCTCAGAAGCATCATGGCGGAGATTTGCGCATCAAGGTACGCCTTACACTTGAGGAGGCAGCGTCCGGTACAACCAAGAAATTCAAGGTACACAAGAACATGACCTGTACCCATTGTAACGGTTCGGGCAGCGAGGACGGAAAGACAGATACGTGTCCGACCTGTCACGGTTCGGGTTATATTTCCCGTACAATCAATACTATGCTTGGACGTATGCAGCAACAGAGTGTGTGCAACGCATGCGGAGGAACCGGAAATACAATTAAGAACAAATGTAAATATTGTTCGGGCACAGGCGTCGTTGCGGGTGACGAGACTATCGAGGTAAAGATTCCGGCTGGCGTGGATACAGGCATGATACTGAATGTGCAAGGTAAGGGACATGCAGGTCGAAATAACGGATATGCAGGTGATATCAAGGTTGCCATAGAGGTTGAGGAACATCCTGAATTACACCGTCAGGATATGGACCTTATATATAACCTTCTGCTGGACCTGCCTACAGCCGTATTGGGAGGAAGTGTAGAAATACCGACAATAGACGGGAAGGTTAAAGTCAAGATAGAACCGGGAACTCAATCCGGAAAGACATTACGTCTCAGGGGCAAGGGTATGCCCTCACTGCATAATTACGGACAGGGCTATGGTGACGAAATCATAAGCATTTCAATCTATATTCCGGAGCACCTGAACAAGGATGAACAGGAAATGTTTGAAAAGATGCGCAACAGCGAGAGCATGAAACCATCAGCTCATGTCAAGAAAACATTCTTTGACAGGTTCCGCAATCTTTTTTCCTGAACATAAATCATACTGAATAATGTCCTATCAGCAAGCTATAGACTATTTGTTCAACTCAGCCCCGATGTTTCAGAATATCGGGGCTGGTGCATATAAGGAGGGACTGGACAATACCAATATACTGGACAGGCATTTTGGGCATCCGCATCGCAGTTACAGAACAATACACGTAGGCGGCACTAACGGTAAAGGCAGTGTTTCGCATACTTTGGCAGCAATACTACAGAAGTCTGGGCATAAAGTCGGCTTATATACCAGCCCTCATCTGGTTGATTTTCGCGAGAGAATCAGAGTCAATGGAGAAATGATACCACAGGAGCGTGTTATACGCTTTGTTCAGGAGGAACGTAGTTTCTTCAGCTCCCTACATCCCAGTTTCTTCGAATTAACAACTGCGCTTGCCTTCAAATATTTTGAAGAAGCTGGTGTTGACATTGCTGTTATCGAGGTAGGTCTGGGTGGAAGACTGGATTGTACAAATATAATATCTCCACTGCTGTCCGTCATAACGAACATTAGTTTTGACCATGTGCAGTTTCTTGGTAATACGCTTGAAGATATTGCCCGTGAGAAAGCCGGTATAATTAAACCTGGTATCCCTGTTGTCATAGGCGAGACTAATGCAGAGATTAAGATAAGGAATGTTTTCGCCCTGACAGCCAATGAATTACATTCCGAAATACGTTTTGCTGACGAGGAATATCACGAGCAGGTTGAATCTGAGCTGAAAGGTGATTATCAGGTCAAGAACACACAGACGACACTGACCGCGTTGGAGTGTCTTAAGGAAAAATACCCTGAGTTGCATATCACCAACGAGGCAATCAGCGAAGGGTTCAGTCATGTATGCAAATTAACCGGTTTGATGGGCAGGTGGCAAACTATCAGTCAAAATCCGCTTGTTATATGTGATACGGGTCACAATGTTGCCGGTTGGGAATATCTTTCTCGACAACTGGAAAGAATGCCTCGCCCCCTACATATTATAATAGGTATGGTTTCGGACAAGGATGTGACTCATGTACTGGAAATGATGCCACGGGATGCACACTACTATTTTACTCAGGCTTCGGTAAAACGCGCCATGCCAGTCGAACAATTTTCGGACATTGCAAAACAATGTGGATTAACGGGTAAATCATTCCCGAATGTTGCCGAAGCATACGCAAAAGCATTGCAGAATGTAGGAAACGGGAGCATATTTGTAGGCGGAAGCACATTTATTGTTTCTGATTTGCTCAGCAGTTAGCATTTTCCCGCAGTATTATTTGGATTATTATTGTTAATTGGTTATATTTGCATTGCAAACAATATAAATCTAAATTTTACTCTCAATGGAAAACGCATTGATTTCGGGCCTGAAACGCGAAGACTTTCAGGCTGTGGTACAGGGCAAGGAAACCGACCTGTACACCCTTACGAACAATAACGGGATGGAAGTATCCATCACCAACTACGGAGGTTCGATTGTGGCCATCATGGTTCCTGACAAGGAAGGCAAGATGGCCAATGTTATACAGGGACATGACTGCATAAAGGACTGCATCTCCAGCCCTGAGCCATTCCTCAGCACACTTGTCGGTCGCTACGGCAACAGGATATGTCGTGGTAAGTTTACGCTGAACGGCAAGGAGTACAATCTGAAAATCAATAATGGACCTAACCACCTGCACGGAGGTCCTACAGGTTTCCATTCCCGTGTATGGGATGCCGAACAGATAGGCAACAATGTGTTGGTTCTGCGTTATGTGTCGGCATATTACGAGGAAGGTTTCCCCGGCGAGCTTTGTATGACCGTAAGGTATTCGCTGACAGATGATGACGAACTGGTTATTGACTACCGCGGCACAACGAACAAGAAGACCATTGTCAATATGACAAGCCACGGTTTCTTCTCGCTGACAGGTATAGGTACCCCTACCCCATCCCAGTTGGATTGCGTCCTGCAGATTAATGCAGATTTCTACGTTCCAATTGACGAAAATTCGATACCTACAGGCGAAATACTGAAGGTCGAGGGAACACCCTTTGATTTCCGTACACCCAAGCCAATAGGCAAGGATATCGCACAGGATAACGTACAGCTGAAACATGGCGCAGGTTATGACCACAGTTTTGTGCTGAACAAGAAGGAACCAGGCGAACTTTCTCTCGCCGCCACATTGTGGGAGCCTGCAAGCGGACGCGTTATGGAGACATGGACCACAGAGCCCGCAGTTCAGTTCTACTCAGACAATTGGGCTGACGGCTACAAGGGACAGCACGGAGCCACATTCGGCAAATACAGCGGTATGTGTTTCGAGGCCCAGCATTTTCCCGACAGTCCCAATCACCCGCATTTCCCCAGCTGTGTACTGAAACCAGGTGAGGTTTACACACAGAAGACTATCTACAAGTTCGGTGTAAAGTAAAGACAGATAATCTGAAAATCAATATAATAATCCAAACAAACTAAATTTATGGCTAAACAAGCAAAACAATGGGGAGCTATCATCGTTATGATTGCCCTATTTGCAATGATTGCCTTCGTGACCAACCTGTGTTCACCTATGGCAACAATCATCAAAGCACAGGGACCTATCTCGAATGTGCTTGCCCAGATTGGCAACTACGGTAACTTCGTTGCATATCTGGTAATGGGTATCCCTGCGGGTATGCTCATTTCCAAGTTCGGTTACAAGAAGACCGCCCTTATCGGTCTGTGTGTAGGTATCGCCGGTATCCTGATACAGTGGGCAAGCGGTTTCTTTGACCCTGTTGCTGACGGTGTGGGAACTATCTTCGGTGTATATCTGTGCGGTGCATTTCTCGCAGGTCTGTGCATGTGTATCCTGAACTGCGTTGTAAACCCAATGCTTAACCTGCTGGGTGGCGGCGGTAATGGCGGTAACCAGCTGATTCAGGTGGGCGGCGTGTTCAATTCTGCTGCTGCCGTAGGTTGCTATATCCTGATGGGAGCTCTGATTGCTGATCCGCTGAAGGCCAAGATGGCCGACGCAACTCCTGCACTGATGATTGCACTCGCAATATTCGTTGTTGCATTCATTGTAATCTGCTTCACAAGGATAGATGAACCCGAACAAGCTCCTGTTGACCTGAGCATGATTCCAAAGGCACTGGCATTCCGCCACTTTGCCCTGGGTGCATTAGCCATCTTCCTGTACATGGGTATAGAGGTTGGTGTGCCCAACTTCGTAAACCTGTATCTGATTGACTACGGTGTTACACCAGCTATTGCCGGACTGCTGGTTGCTGTTTACTGGGCAAGCATGATGATTGGCCGTTTCGTAGGCGCAAGCATCGGTTCGAAGGTAAGCGCACGTACGATGGTCACTATTGTTAGCACCGCCACCCTGTTGCTCGTAGGATTCGGCATATTTGCCCCGACAGACGTTCATGTACCATTCCCAGGTGTTGACTGGTCAACGCTGACAGTCATCACCCAAGACGTTCCGGTTGGTATTTTCGCCATGCTGCTGGTTGGTCTTTGCACATCTGTCATGTGGGGTGCAATATTCAACATGGCAGTTGAGGGTCTTGGCAAATATACAGCAATCGCCTCGGGCATATTCATGACAATGGTATTTGGCTGTGCTGTAATGATGGGTATCCAGGGCTTTGTTGCCGACATTGCCGGTTATATGACAAGCTTCTGGGTTGTTATGTTCTGCGCGGCCTACCTGCTGTTCTACGCACAGATTGGCAGTCGTCCTGCTAAAAAGTAATTTATCGTTCAACTAAATAATCACAAAATACTATGAGACTTACAATTGATGATGTAAGAAGCCGTTTCATCAAGCATTTTGATGGAACGACAGGCAGTGTATATGCCTCACCTGGCCGTATCAACCTGATTGGTGAGCACACCGACTATAACAACGGCTTTGTATTCCCCGGTGCCGTACAGCAAGGTATGATTGCAGAAATCAAGCCAAACGGAACCCGTAACGTAAATGCATACTCTATTGACCTGAAGGACAAGGTTACATTCTGTCTGGATGACCCCGATGGGCCAAAGGCAACATGGGCACGCTACATCTTTGGCGTATGTCGCGAAATGATGGCTTTGGGCGTACCCGTCGAAGGATTCAATACCGCATTTGCCGGTGATGTACCCCTGGGAGCCGGCATGAGTTCGAGTGCAGCATTGGAAAGCTGCTTCGCCTTCGCCTGCAATGACCTGTGGGGAGAGAACAAGATTGAGAAGATGGAGTTGGCCAAGGTTGGACAGCGCACAGAACACAAGTATATAGGTTGCAATTGTGGTATTATGGATCAGTTTGCATCGGTATTCGGCAAGGCAGGCAGTTTGATGCGTCTTGACTGCCGCAGTGGCGAGTTTGCATATTTCCCATGGAAGCCCGAAGGATACAAACTGGTACTCGTGAACTCGTGCGTCAAGCACGAACTAGCAGGTTCGCCATACAACGACCGCCGTTTGTCATGCGAGCGCGTTGCTGCCGTAATCAACAAACATCATCCCGATGTTGAAACCCTGCGTGATGCAAACATGGCTTTGCTGGACGAGGTCAAGGCTGAGGTTTCGGAAGAGGATTACAAGCGTGCCCGCTATGTCATTGGTGAGGTTGACCGTGTATTGGCTGTCTGCGATGCCCTGGAACGCGGTGACTACGAGACAGTCGGCCAGAAGATGTACGAGACGCACTACGGTCTGTCCAAGGAGTACGAGGTATCCTGCGAGGAACTGGATTACCTGAACGACATTGCCAAGGATTGTGGTGTAACCGGCTCTCGCATCATGGGCGGCGGCTTTGGCGGTTGCACAATCAACCTCGTTGCTAACGAGCTCTATGACAATTTCGTAAAGGTTGTCAAGGAGAAGTATGCAGCCAAATATGGCAAGGAACCAATTGTCATTGACGTTGTAATCGGTGACGGTTCGCGCAAGCTCTGTTAGTCCTACAAAAACATTTTGACATACTGGTCTCAGTCTCATTATCGGGATTGAGACCTTTTTTTAATATATTAAGGGAAAAAGTGTCACCTCTACATCCAAATATATAAATATATTTCTTACCTTTGCTCAGGTATAAACGAAGTAAGACATAACTCACATAAAATCAACCGATGGATAATACGCTCTACGCCGGTGTTCCACAATTCTACGTTGCAGTCGATTGCATCATATTCGCATATGAGAACAATGATATTCAGGTGTTGCTCCAGAAACGTAAAATACAACCCTTTGCAGGAGAACCTACACTGTTAGGCGGTTTCGTAGGAGCCGAAGAATCCCTGGATGATGCAGCACACCGTGTATTACTGCAGCGCACAGGTATGAAGGACGTCTTTCTGGAACAGGTTGAGACATTCGGCGAACTTGACCGTGACCCCGGAGGCCGAGTAATCAGTACGGCATACTATGCACTGTTGAACAAGAAGTTGCACGACACCAAATTGATTCAGAAATTCGGTTGCGAGTGGTATAGCCTCAAGAAGTTACCACTTTTACACTTTGATCATGGCAAGATGCTTGCCAAAGCACTTAATCTGTTACGTGACAGAATAGGTTATACTCCGGTAGCCATCAACCTTCTTCCAAAAGAATTTACCCTTACTCAACTTCAGCGTGTATATGAGGGAATACTGGGAATGGAATTGGACAAGCGCAACTTCCGTAAGCGCCTGAAGGAAATGCCCTACTTTGTTGAAACAGGGAAGAAGGACAAGTCTTTCAGCAAACGTGCAGCAGCATTATACACCTTCGACTGGGTTGCATACAAACAACTTAAATATTACCATCTTTAGTACAGACGCAATAATAATCCGACAAATTATATAATAACATATAACAATGAATTCAATCAAAACACTGAACATCGCTGCAGATAACATCAGAGTTCTCACGGCTGCAATGGTTGAAAAGGCAAAGAGCGGGCATCCCGGTGGTGCCATGGGCGGAGCTGATTTTATAAACGTACTTTACAGCGAGTATCTGGTACATGACCCCGAGAATCCATTGTGGGAAGGCAGGGATCGATTTTTTCTCGACCCGGGACACATGTCACCCATGCTTTACAGTGTTTTGACCTTTACGGGAAAATTCACCATTGACGAACTCAAGGACCTGCGTCAGTGGGGCTCTCCCACCCCAGGTCATCCCGAACTGAACTATGCACGAGGCATCGAGAACAGTTCAGGACCATTAGGTCAGGGACATACATACGCAGTAGGCGCCGCATTGGCAGCCAAATGTCTATATGCCCGTACAGGCAACGAAACCTTCCGAAAGGAGACAATATATACCTATATCAGCGACGGTGGCATTCAGGAGGAAATTTCTCACGGCGCCGCACGTATTGCCGGAACACTGGGATTGGACAACCTGATTATGTTCTATGACGCAAATGACATACAGCTCAGTACCGAGACACAGGTAGTTACTGTCGAAGATACAGCCGCAAGATACCATGCTATGGGATGGAACGTACAGACCATTGACGGAAATGACGTACAGCAAATACGCAAAGCCCTGAACACAGCACTTGTCCGCAATGGGAAACCCTCACTGATTATCGGACATTGTGTTATGGGCAAGGGAGCAAAACAGGCTGACGGAAGCAGTTACGAACATTCCTGCAAGACACACGGAGCACCATTAGGCGGTGACGCTTACCGTAATACAGTCAAGAACCTGGGATTTGATCCGGACAATGCCTTTGTCATCCGCCCCGAGGTACAGGAACTATACGAGCAGCGACGCAAGGAACTGCTTGATATCGTTGCCCTGCGTCACAAGGAGGAAAAAGCATGGGCCGAGGCAAATCCCCAAAAAGCATCACAGCAAGCCGACTGGTTTGCAGGACGCCTGCCCAACATACCCTGGGAGACAATTGAACAGAAACAGGGAGAACCAACACGCAATGCATCCAGTGCATGTCTCTCGCTACTGGCAAAGACAATCCCCAATATGATTGTAAGCAGTGCAGACCTATGTAATTCCGATAAGACCGACGGCTTTATAAAAGGCGGTGCAAGCGAAATATCCCGTGACAATTTTGCAGGCGGATTCCTACAAGCCGGTGTTGCCGAGCTTACGATGGCATGCGTATGTATTGGAATTACCCTTCACGGAGGCATGCTTGCAGCCTGCGGAACATTCTTCGTCTTCAGCGATTACATGAAGCCTGCGATACGTATGGCAGCGTTAATGGAACTGCCAGTAAAATTCATCTGGAGCCATGACGCATTCCGCGTTGGCGAGGACGGACCAACCCATGAACCAGTTGAGCAGGAGGCACAGATACGTCTGATGGAAAAAATGAAGAATCACAGCGGACGCAACAGCATGTTAGTTCTGCGTCCTGCGGATTGCAACGCAACAACAGTATGCTGGCAGATGGCTATGGAAAATATGAATACGCCTACTGCACTGATACTGTCACGGCAGAATATTGTACCGCTACCGTCAGGCACACCATACGAAATGGTCAGGAAAGGAGCGTATATCAGCGCCGAAAGCGACGAGAATCCAGATATAATCCTTGTAGGCAACGGCTCGGAGGTAAGCACTCTGATCGAGGGAGCAAGACTTCTGCGCCAGGATGGATACAAGGTACGTACCGTCAGTGCCCCCAGCGAAGGGCTCTTCCGCCAGCAACCCATGGAATATCAGCGACAGATATTCCCCGTTGGCAGCAAGGTCTTTGGCCTGAGTGCCGGATTGCCAGTATCACTTGAAGGATTCCTGGTAGGCGCCCATCCGGACAGTTTCATATACGGCCTGGATTCCTTCGGCTTCTCCGCACCATACAAAGTACTTGACGAGAAACTGGGTTACACGGCCGAAAACGTGTATAAGCAAGCAAAGAAAATCCTATAGACACTGTATAACTATGGTAATAGGCCTGGCATCAGATCATGCTGCATACGAACTGAAGCAGTATGTAAAACAATATCTCGAGCAGAAGGGATTGGAATACAAGGATTACGGCACGTTCTCCAAGGAAAGTTGCAATTATGCCGAATTCGGTCATGCACTGGCCGAGGGCATCGAACGCGGTGAGGTATATCCCGGCATTGCAATGTGCGGTTCGGGCGAAGGCATCTCAATGACACTGAACAAACATCAGAGCATCCGTGCAGGTCTCTGCTGGACGCCACAGATTGCCCATCTCACACGTCAGCACAATGACGCCAACGTATTGGTGATGCCTGGACGCTTCATCAATAACGACACGGCCAGGGATATAATGGACGAATTCCTCAACACCCCATTCGAAGGTGGCCGGCACAAGGCACGCGTTGCATCAATACCTATAAGACAACGTAAATAGTCATTGGTCAGGATTCTCTCTGAAACCCTGCAGTTCATGCGGTAGGGCTGACTCGATAACACTGTACGATTCACTGATAATACCATCCATGTCATCGCGGTATGGAATAGGTTCGTGTATTACCATGCGAAGTGTGTGATGCGTGACAAAATTAAAACCCTTCTGACGCGGAAGCACCTGAAAACTGCCATCTATGGTAATTGGCACTATTGGTAGTTGCAGGGAATGCCCCAACTGAAACGGCCCACGGCGAAAAATACCCATGTGCCCCGTAAAGGTGCGTGAACCTTCGGGAAATACAACCACCGAGACACCATCCCGCAATGATGCTCTTGCATGCTCCTGAGTACGCCAAATAGCCTTAGGCCCCGATTTGTCAACCAGGATATGACCAGCCTTCAAACATGCCCTGCCAACAAGTGGAATATTTGCAAGCTCCTTCTTCATAAGCCATCTGAACGGACGGCCTAACCATCCGTATATCAAGAAAATGTCAAAAGCTCCCTGATGATTGGAAACAAAAATGTAACTCTGATTTCTATCAATTCTGTCGGCCCCCTCAACACGCACGTCAAGCAATGGAACAAGACAGATCATGCGGCTCCATAACATTGCTGGATAGTAGCCCCACCAGCGTGCATCAAAAAAGGTGCAACCGATTAGCGTGAATACCGCAGTAATGACAGTCATTACCAACAATACCGGCAGGCATATCAACAACTGATATACACAATACAGGAATCGCAAGATATACTTCATTGATAGTAACTGGTGGAGTCAGGTCGGTGAGTGACTACGAATACATCCTCGTTCTCACGTTTCATCAGATAACGCTCCCTGGCAAATTTCTCGACATAATCATGCTGCTTCAGCCTCTCCAGCTCCTTAGTATCATTGTCGTACTGGTCCTTGTACGACTGCATCTCAATACGCAGCCTGTCAATATTCTGCAAACGCCGATAGCGGTTGTACCAGCTGTTATCGTCCAAGAGACCGACAATCAGAATAATAAAGAATATCGTAAACCCGTATTTATGTCTGCCTATGAAATCAACAAAAGAGTGCATTCTGCTCATAATGCCAAAAATGTATTGCTCTGGAATAATTGATAATTTGACACAAAGATAGAAAAAAAAGATATGACATGTGTATATTAATGAATAAATTATTCTAAATTTGTAGCAATTAAATTCATACCGCACACATAACATTACACATAATGCAAGAGTACATAGTATCAGCACGCAAGTACCGTCCAATGACATTCAGTACAGTCGTTGGCCAACATGCCCTCACAACCACGCTGAAGAATGCCATACACAGCGGCAAGCTTGCACACGCATACCTGTTTTGCGGTCCACGTGGAGTTGGAAAAACCACCTGTGCACGTATCTTTGCGAAGACCATAAACTGTCTATCCCCCCAGGCGGACGGAGAAAGTTGCGGACAGTGCGAGAGTTGCAAAAGCTTTGACGAGGGACGCAGCCTTAACATACACGAACTGGATGCCGCCAGCAACAACAGCGTCGAGGATATACGCGAACTTATCAAGCAAGTTCAGATTCCGCCACAGACAGGTAAATACAAAGTATTTATCATAGACGAGGTCCACATGCTGTCAACATCGGCATTCAATGCATTCCTCAAGACATTGGAAGAACCACCCCACTACGTCATCTTCATCCTGGCAACCACCGAGAAGCACAAGATTCTGCCAACAATCCTGTCGCGCTGCCAGGTTTATGATTTCAATCGCATAACACTTGCCGACACACTTAACCACCTTCGTGAAGTATCCCAAAAAGAAGGATATACTGCCGACGATGCAGCACTGCAACTGATAGCAGAGAAAGCAGACGGTGGCATGCGTGATGCCCTCAGCATCCTGGATCAGATGATTGCATTCACCAATGGCAACCTCAGTTACGAGACAGTTTGCCAAAACCTGAATGTCCTGTCCGCAGAATATTATTTCCGTATTGTTGACCTTTTCCTGGAAAACAATACAGAAGCCTGTATGCTACTGCTCAACGAAATCATAAACAAGGGATTTGACCCCGGACATTTTGTATCAGGGCTGGCAAGCCACATGCGCCAGCTGCTTGTGGCACGAGACGAAAGCACACTGCCCCTATTGGAATGCAACCAACAGATGCAAGAGCGATTCCGTACCCAGGCAAAGAAATGCAGTTTCCAGTTCATCTACCGCGCAATAAAACTCGCCAACGATTGCGACCAAGCATATCGTCAGAGCCATAACAAACGCCTGCAGGTAGAGATATGCCTGATACAATGCGCACAGCTAACCCAAGGAGAGGACGAACCTGGCTCGGGGCCTGGCCCCAAACATATTCTTAAACCCATATTCAACACCCAGGTGCAGGCCCAGCCAGCACCAAGGGCAAACGTACCAACTTCGCAGGCAAACGAACCCTCTCCACAGGCACAGAGCAAGCCAAAACTTGCGACCCTGAAATTAGCAAATCTTGGCCCAAGCATACGCATAAAGGAAGATACAATAACCGACAAAGTGCAGGAAGAAAAATGCGACACTCAGGAACTGGAAGCCCCATACACCGAAAGCGACGTAATACTGCAGTGGAACAAGATGATAAACACAATGCCGCACGAACAAAAGGCAATGCAGATACGTATGCGTGATATGACACCAATCCGGATTGGAGAAAACACATATCAGGTTACAGCCAACAACCGACAGATTGCACAAGAGCTGAACAAGATGATGCCAGACATACTGGCTAACATACACCAGGGGCTGAAGAACTGTAAATTCCAGCTCACCGTACACGTCGCCGAGGTCCGCGAAATAAAACGTATAATATCCAAACGCGAAATGTTCAAAGAGCTGATAGAACAAAACAGCGGTATAGAAACAATGAACAAAGTGCTAAATCTGGAACTAATCTGAATATACACAATGAACAGAACCGACGAAGGCCTGCAACAGTTAGGCAGCAAGACAGAATACCGGCAAGATTATGACCCACAGGTTTTGGAAACCTTCCAGAATCGCCATCCCGACAATGACTACTGGGTACGCTTCAACTGTCCCGAATTTACAACACTATGCCCCATAACAGGTCAGCCAGACTTTGCCGAAATACGCATCAGCTACATTCCCGACCAACGCATGGTCGAGAGCAAAAGCCTGAAGCTATACCTCTTCTCGTTCCGCAATCATGGCGATTTTCACGAGGATTGCGTCAACGTAATAATGAAGGACCTGATAAAACTAATGGAGCCACGCTACATCGAGGTGACAGGAATCTTCACCCCACGCGGCGGCATCAGCATCTGGCCATACGCAAACTACGGCAAACCCGGCACCAAATATGAGAAACTTGCCGAACAACGTCTGGCAACACACCAATGAACGTTTAACGCGCACAATGCGCATCTTAATTTATATACCATGGCTTGTATCAACAATCACCGATGCGGAACATGTCCGCACCCTTGTAAAAGCGAAGTAAAAGACATTGAACACAACAAGTGGTTCAGCAGTATCAGTATTAAAAACAAGGAGAAAATCACAGGGGCACCCTACCCCCAGTGCACCGCACTGTGGAACTCATGGACCCAAGACGAACGTTCCGAGGCCATAGCCAAGAGTGGACTTTACCGGCTTCAGGGAAGCAGCTATACAGCATTGGGCCATGACTTCTGAGCAGGCTGACATCTGCGTAAAGAAAGCCGTAGAATACTTTACGCAGGGCTACAACTGCTGTCAGGCAGTTGTAGCGGCATTTGCCCCATACTACAATCTTGACCACAACACCGCATTGCGTGTCAGCGCAGGATTTGGCGGTGGCGTAGGTCGTATGCGCATGATGTGCGGTGCAGTATCAGGCATGGTTATAACGGCAGGCCTGCAAGACGGACAAACACAGGGAGCAGACAATGCAGGAAAGGCAGAATGCTACAAGACCGTACAACAACTGGTCAACACATTCAAGGAAGAAAACGGAAGCATAATCTGCGCCGAACTCCTTGCCATGAACAAATGCCCCGTCGTAAAGAACACCAATGTCCCCGATGCACGCACAGTCGAATACTACAAGGC
>OCVV011342547.1_pt1 | contig 14042 bp, 14 predicted proteins | sample 1539721 | NCBI WGS metagenome assembly OCVV01 (sample SAMN02144230, study PRJEB22623) | gut metagenome | biome: sheep rumen | host: Ovis aries | place: New Zealand
CCTACTTGATAGTAAACTCTCAGATAGCCTCTTCATAATAAACTCTTTCATCATAATGCTATTTCTATCAATGTCAAAAAATACCAAAAATGCCAAAAATATTACTTCAAGCGCTCCTTCAGAGCATTACGATCAACTTTTTCACTTTTGTTGAGCGGGAAGCTCGGTTCATAGATGATTCGGGAAGGAATCATGTACGAAGGCATTTTGCTCCGCAAATAAGCGATAAGTTCTTTGCTATCCTCAGACGCTGCTTCTACAAATAGCGCAATCTCCGTCAAGTTCTTATCGTTCTGGAAAGCAATCGCTATCACGCGTCGCTCATTATTATAGAACGTACGTGCATGGTGCTCAATCTCACCTAATTCCACACGGAATCCCTGGATCTTCGCTTGTTGGTCAATACGTCCGGAATACATGATATTGCCGCTCTCATGCCAGAAACACAAGTCTCCCGTATGGTAGTACCGTACCCCATCCTGCACAAAGAACGAACTGGCATTCTTCTCCTCGTTCTTCCAATAGCCCGGTGTCACCTGATCTCCTGCGACGCAGAGTTCACCTTTCTCTTGTCCTTCTACAAGGCTACCATCCTCGCGGATGATAATCGCTTGGACGTTTGCGAATGGTTTACCGATCGAGATGATGCCATTCAGACTCAGGTTCTCCCCTCCGCGCGTCAGCTTGTAGTACGTGCAATAAATCGTCGCCTCTGTCGGACCATAGAAATCGTAGATCTCGGTGTTCTTCGCGCAGCTGTACCACGCTTCCATCAAGTCCACCGGACAAGCCTCAGCCGTGAGGATGCATGCCTTCATGCTGCTTGCGTCAAACTCCTCGAAGTAAGGACGCAGGTAGGTCAGCATAGATGGTGCCATCGCGCCAAACGTGATGCCTTGCTCCTGAATCAGCGATGCGGCATAGAGGTACTTCACCTGTCCGTACGGCACGGTATAGACGCATGCTCCGCGTGTCAGTGCCACGAGGTAGCTTTGCACAGAGACATCGAACGTCAAGTCAAACACCTGCATGCACCGATCTTCCGGAGTGATGTCGATGCCGGTCTTCCAGAACGAGTCCATGAACGCAGCTATGTTGCGTCGCGTGAGTTGTACACCTTTCGGTACACCGGTGCTGCCGGACGTGAAGAGGATATAAGCTAAGTCATCCTCACTTGCATCGGCCCAATCATCGAGCAGATCACCTGTGTACGGTGCATCACACGCATCCAGTACATTCGAGCAGCCCACCTGCTCCTTGATGGACGCGATACGCTCCTCCGGCCATGACGGATGCAGTGGCACGTATGCCTTGCCTTCCATCCATAGCGCAAAGATAGACGCGTAGGTATTCAAGTCATCATGCAGCGATAGTCCCCAGATTTGTTCATCTTTCTCGGCTGCACGGATGACTCCGCGGATAGCCGACACTCGTTCCGCGAACTGACAATAGGTATAGTAAGTACCATCTATGTAAAAAGCATTGCGGTCTGCATAATTCGCGATAGATTTCCGTACCGGGGTTAATATTATATCTTCAAATTTCATACACATTACACCTTACACTTTACACAATAAAACTTTTGCGGCATATAGCCATATCATTGCTTGCCATATTGGATACGGCAATCTATAATTAAATATGACTTTTGTTTTGCGATTCATCAATTCCGTATATTTGTCTATCAATTCTGAATACTCACCTATCTTTTTGTAAAATAACTTTTGTTCATCACGCTCCATCTGCAACACTTTTCTCGAATCGGTATTCATTGAATCTTTAGCCTCAAACACCAAGTCATCATGAAATATTTGTGGCATTTCGATATCCGATTCTAACTGCATCATTTCATTAGCATACAACAATGCAGCCGATAGTACGTTTGCTGTTTTATACTTCCCTTTAGAACCTGTTGTTGAGGCAGGACGTCGAACGTGATTATATGCAATTGTTGAGATAGCAGTTACTTTCCGTGCTACCAAATACGAGTGCCATGCAAATACTACATCCTGACTGGATTTGATTTCCGGGTATCGGATATCATTTTCCTTTAGGTATTTAGCACTAAACACCTCTCGCCAAATGGATGTTACTTCCGCCAAACGTTTCCGCTTGCAGTACGTCAAGAAGAAATCCTGACCCTTCATCACTTCTTGATTTCCATCAAATTGCATTACAGAGTGAACAATATTATCTTCGCCTATGTAATTATAATTGAAAAACAATATATCTACTTGCTTTTCCGTTATTTGTTGCCATAAAGTGCCCAATATGTTTTCCGCTATCGCATCATCCGGATCTACGAACCATATATACTCTCCCTTTGCGGCATCCATCCCAGTATTACGTGCACCTCCGGCAGTCTTGTTCTCCGAGTGGCATATCAATCGGATATTCGGATATTGCTTTTGGTACTCTTTAATCGCTTCCACTGTATTATCCTTCGAGCAATCATCCACGCATATCACTTCGTACTCCTCTTGCGGAATATCTTGGTGCTCTATCGAATCTATGCAGCGTCCAACGTATGGTGCCACATTATAACATGGTAATATGAACGATAACTTTAGCATTATTTCAATTTATCCCACAATTGATACTTATCAAACACAGCCTTAAACTGCTTGTCATTTCGATTCTCTACTCTCTGCATATTATTTGCACATAAAGCATTTGGTGTAGATTCATATATATCTACATAATCTCCGTCTTCTTGACTTGTTCGCAACTTGATGGTCTGCGTATTGTTCTTTATAGCCATAGCATAGAACCAAATATCATCTCCATACGGACATGAGTTCATAAAAGCTTCTTGATTAAGTACCTCCTCATGCAAACTATGAGCCGGATATAGTATTCCGCCAACTCCGATACCCATAATATACGGTGTTTCTATCTTGACATCATTCGCAACATGAGGCCAATGGGTATAACTCTGCACCTCCCCTTTTTCTACAACTACCTGTCTCGCAACATTTACCAGCACATTCTTGGGATGCTGCTTATGCGTACGCAACAACTTATCCAAGAAATCAATCTCATACATCACATCATCATCTATCGTAACCACACATGCTTCCGGATATTTCTTCAATGTCGGAATCAACTTCTTATACGACCGTATGTCCTCGCAGAACTCAATCTGCAAACCACGATCCTGCTGCTTAAGTAAAGCAGTCGGTATCGTCTCCTGACTGAACTCATCCTTCGCCAACCAAAGTATAATCCGGTTTGGTTTAACTACCCCCTGCATGATCGACTCAATCGTCAGATAGACCTTCTCGATCCTACACCCGAACGTTGTCAACGACACAATCACCTCCGACTCGAATAACTTCTCCTCTGTCAAACCATAATTTCCGTCCAGAAATGCTTGGTTGTAGAAGTTGATGGCTTGCTGCCGCATCAAAACTGCCATCTTTGCCGATGCCTCTTCCGTCAAGTGGATAATTTCCCTTTCACGAGATGCCGATTCACTCCGATGGTGAAACAAATTATGGATGTAACGCTTTATATTCATCTTGCTCAATTATTTGAACGTTGCCGGAATCAAAGCCTCATAGCCTCGTCCGAAACGTAAATTCTTGCCTTCAGAGTAGTACGATAGCGATAGCACATTGAATTGTCGTGCAAAATGTAACGAGTCCGCAATATGCTTCTCATCCGTATCTTTCATCATACACTTGTAGTACAAGTAATACGTGTTCGGACGAAGATTCAGATTCGGGATCTCCAAGATAATCTTACCTTTCTCCAATGTCTCTTTCGGCAATGTCATCTCATCCGTTACCCACTCATTCGCTCTATTTCCATAGTGATCTTCAAAACCGCATGAGAAAATCAAATCATCCAGATTGGCATTACCTACGTTCTCAAATGTCAACTCCACCTTCACATACCCCCCCACAAAAGCTTCTTCAATCTCTTTCCCGTCTTTGTTCAAGAACACAACTTTCGTCATCTTCAATTCTCCGTTGCCAAATCGGTCTTCTCGCAAAGCGATGTCGCTGCACGTAGCAGACTCGTCTGCATTCAGCGACAAGTACTCATTCACCACTTCACCAACATCTCCTTTCATCTTCATCATTCCATTCTCCAGCAAGACACCTGTGGTACACAGGCTTTTGATACTGGTCATATTATGACTAACGAAGAGGACTGTTCGGCCTTGGCCTTGGGAGACGTCTTTCATCTTGCCGATGGCTTTCTTTTGGAACTCGGCATCGCCGACAGCGAGGACTTCGTCTACGACGAGGATCTCGGGTTCGAGGAAGGCTGCTACGGCGAAGCCCAGACGGACAGTCATGCCGGAGGAATAACGCTTCACAGGGGTGTCGATATATCTCTCACAGCCGGAGAAATCGATGATCTCATCGAGCTTGGACTGGATCTCATTACGCGTCATGCCGAGGATGGCGCCGTTCATGAAGATATTCTCACGGCCCGTCATCTCGCCATGGAAGCCTGTGCCGACTTCCAGCAAGGAACCTATACGACCATGTGCACGGATAGTGCCGGTCGTAGGACCAGTGACGCGGGAGAGGAGTTTGAGCAGAGTCGATTTGCCGGCGCCGTTCTTACCGATGATGCCGACGACGTCGCCTTGCTCGACCTTGAAATCGATGTCGCGAAGCGCCCAGACGTAGTCAGAGTTACCCTTCGAGGCACGGTCGTTAGTCTCGCCGATCTTGAGATACGGATCCTCCTTGCCGAGGACGTTGGTGATCCAGAAGCGGCGGATGTCGTGGGACAGGGTCTTGGTGGACACCAAGCCGAGGCGGTATTGTTTGGATACGTGGTTGAATTCTATTGCTGTACTCATTCTTTTATAAATTTTCTTTTTAGTTTTGTAAATCAAAAACGCGGCAGCACGACACTATGTGTCTAATGTAAATATCTAATTGCTTGTTGTAAGCAAGCTTCCATCAATCATTTATATATTTCCATTCAGTCTGATATAAACATCATTCTGCTGCCTTACAAAAACACGTTGCACTCACAAAAATGATCAAAAACATTCTCAACTGACGGTGTAAAAACTTTTTCATTTATACCAACTCGCTGCATAGTCGTTTTTGAAAGCGTAGCGCTTTTTTGTAAACGTAGTGCGTTTTCGTGAGGAATCTAACAGGAACGATTTATCGGTGCTGTTAAGTGGATTTGATTAATAAGCTATCAGGGAGCTGGCTCACAAGTAGATTAACAAGCAAATCCACTAAGTTACGACGAGTAACTGCTGATTCCGTGTTTTTGATTTATTTCCTTTCTGTTTAAAACACCGCGATGGTGCTGCTATCATTATAAAATCGTTCTATCTGTGCACGTGGGCTGGCACCAAAGTTAACAAGTATCGCAATAGGCCATCCTGTTCCGCGCAAATACCCAAAGGTTTGATAGTGCTCCCGTTCAGTGAGCGCCGTCAATGCCTTGCATTCCACAATTACATTGCCAATAGGTGTCTCTACCACCAAATCCATTTTAAGATATGCGTTGAGAGGTTTGCCCTTGTAAATGGGATGATACTCCAACTCCTTATGCGCCATAAAGCCGTTGGCCTGCAGTTCCGTGAAGAGCGCCTCTTGATAGATATACTCCGGCAAGCCAGCCCCGAGGTTCTTATATACCTCTATCATCGCTCCCACAATGCCATAGGTAGCATTGACGAGTTCCGTTTTGCGAGGTTCCGGGACCATATGTATCGTTGTTTTATCTTGCATTTCAGTTATATTGTTAGTAGTAAAGTAGTAAATCAAAAACGCGTTGCACTCACAAAAATGATCAAAAACATTTTCAACGTATGGCGTAATAATTTTTCTTTATTACCTGCACGCTGCATAGCCGTATTTGAAAGCATAGCGCTTTTTTGTAAACGTAGTGCGTTTTCGTGAGGAATCAAGCAATAATGATTGATCGTTGGTGCTTAGCAGAATAGGTCATTAAGCTATCTGGGAACTTGTTCACAAGTAGATTAAGGAGCTATTACGTAAAACGCGATAGCGTTGCAGATTCCGTGTTTTTGATTACAATATGTCAATGTTCGTTGGGTTAACTCGGACTTGCGGGGTTCCGGCACAATTACACACATTACAAATTGAGCGTGCAAAGGTACGAAAAAAAATCCATATATACAAATATATGGAGAGAAAAGTGCAAAAATTATGAGTTTTGTAAGGAAATTGGGCGGTTTTGAAGTTTCTTTATGAATATTTCACGAACGAACACGAAAAAAAACGCAACCGGATGGCTGCGTTTGAACAATGAGATGGGCATGGGGACATCATGGTTATCTGTGGTTTAGCCGGCATAATTGCTGCGATCGAGCGAACGATAGGAGATGGCTTCGAGCATGTGCTTCTTCTGGATGTTCTCGGAGCCTTCCAGATCGGCTATCGTACGCGCGACTTTCAATATACGGTCGTACGCACGCGCAGAGAAACCCAACTTGGTCATCGTGAACTCCAGCAACTTGTCTGAATCGGCATCCAAAGCGCAGTACTGACGAACCATCTTTGAGTTCATCATCGCGTTGCAATGGATGAGTTTACTATGCTTGAAACGCTCGGTCTGAATAGCTCTGGCGCGCAGCACACGCTCACGGATAGCCGCTGATGTCTCGCCGGGCTGCGTGTCGCGTAACTGCTCATACGGCACGGCTTCGATCTCACATTGGATGTCGATACGATCCAACAGCGGGCCGCTTATCTTCGACATATAACGATGCACCTGCGCGGGTGTGCAAGTACACGGATGAGCAGGGTTATTTTCCCCGTAATGACCGCACGGACAGGGGTTCATCGCCGCCACCAGCATGAACGATGCCGGGTAATCGACTGTCTCTTTGGTGCGCGCCACAGTGATATGCCGATCCTCCAAAGGTTGCCGCATCACTTCGAGCGCAGAACGCTTATATTCAGGCAGCTCGTCGAGGAATAACACTCCGTTATGCGCCAGACTGATCTCGCCGGGATGCGGGTTCTGGCCGCCCCCCACGAGCGCCGTGTCGGTGATCGTGTGGTGAGGCGAACGGAATGGACGCTGCACGATGAGCGAACTGCTGGCACCTTTCTTTTTGTTCGTCAGACCCACAATCGAATGGATCTTCGTGGTCTCCAATGCTTCTTCGAGCGTCAAAGGAGGAAGGATCGTCGGTATGCGTTTGGCAATCATTGATTTACCGGCTCCCGGAGGACCAATCATGATCATGTTATGTCCACCCGCAGCAGCTATCTCCACGGCTCTGCGCACCTTGAATTGTCCGCGTACGTCCGAGAAATCCACGTCTGTCGGGAATGCCAACTCGTCAAACAGCGCTTGTGTATCGACCTTGGTCGGCAGCCACGGTTCGTCCGGTTTCAACTCATCTTTCGGCTCGCCATTCAGAAAGTGAATCACCTCTTTCAGATTCTTCAGACCATACACTTCCAAGCCATCCACCACAGCCGCTTCTTCGGCATTCGCTTCCGGCAAAATCAGCCCTTTGAATCCTTCTTTTCGGGCGCATAAAGCAATCGGCAACGCACCGCGAATAGGCTGCAACGAACCGTCCAACGACAACTCACCGACCATCATATAGTGCTCCAGCTCTTTGGATTTCATTTTCTCTCCTCCAGCCAGCAGACCAATCGCCAAAGGCAGGTCATAGAGCGAACCTTCTTTCTTGATATCCGCAGGAGCCATGTTGATGGTGTACGAACGATGGAGAGCCTCTAACCCATTGACTGTCAGAGCCGCCATGATGCGTTCGTGCGACTCTTTGACGGACACATCCGGCAGCCCGACCATGATAAATTCAAAGCCGGGTTTGGAATGCACCTCTATGGTCACTTTCACCGCATCAATCCCCACCGGGGCAGCACTATAGATCTTGATTAACATAATATGCAAATGTTTACAAATTCGGTGCAAAGGTACAAAAAATAAATGAATTACGCAAGAGTTCTGTAAAAATAAAGACAAATAAATAGCAAATTTTTACAAAAATAGGTTTTAAAATCAATACAAGAAGCCAAGTATCCAAAGTGGTAACTTGTTTCCTATGGGAAATTCAATGTCATCGGCTAAGATATAGGCATTGGGGACATTGGCAATTTGTTTAGTAGTTTTGCCTTGTCCGCCCACCTCGATTGTGTATTTCCCATCCACCACAAAATCGCCTTTTTGTTTGCCATATTCAACTGAATGCTTGAATGCTAAATGGTTGATTGCAAAGGTTTCACGCAAAGTACCTTCTTTGATGGGATGAGTAGCCAAAGCTTTCAGCATATTAGTGTTTTCAATATAGATCTTGTCCGGTTTTTGCATTTTCTTCACATTGATATAGTCGCTATATAGCAGATTGACCAGTTTTGCATCGGACAAGTACTTCAAATACGTCAAAATGGTTTTTCGTTGCAGTCCGCTTTGTACAGACATGCGCGAAATATCCACCTCATATGGCTCACTGGCAGCAAGAATATTCATTAGTGCGCGGATCTTACGGGTATTTTCCAAATCCACACCGCATATTCTCGGCAACTCATCATCAATCACATAGCCCATAACGGAATTAATGATAGAATAGTAATCAATTTCATTCTCCATAAAATAGGGGTAGTAGCCATATGAAAGGTAGTCGTTGAAGTATGCCATGGGTTTGCATTGGGCGTACACGCTCTCAAGGAAAGGATATGGATTTTCCAGCATCTCTTGCAAGGTACATATGGGCAAATCAATCCCTTTGTAGAATTGCAAGTATTCCCGGAAACTAAGACCCTGAAAATCATGGTTGATGCATCGTCTGCTTAGGTCGGCTTCTCCTTGTTGCAAACTCAATAAAGAACTACCGCTAATCACGACTTGCATATCCGGATAGACATCGTATATCTCTTTCAACTCGCGACTCCAATGAGCATATTTGTGTATTTCATCTAAAAACAGATGCTTTCCTCCCTTCAAATAAAACTCTTCAGCCAGATTCAATATGGAATGGTCTGCGAAATAGTTATTATCCAACGAGCAATAGAGTACTGTTTTGTCACCGGTCTTATAATGAAGACGAATATATTGCTTTAAAAGCGTTGATTTACCAATACCTTTAGGTCCTCTGATTGCCATCATCCGAGCATTCCAATTGATATCCATGCCGCACTTCCTAATTATTTTCATAGGAGTTTGCGACAGTAAACGGTCTTGTTGAGCAAATAATCTATTCATATTAGGCGTGTATTTAGTTGTACTAAAAAACAGTTATTTGTATTGTAAGAGACACATAATTACTTGATTTTTGTTCCCTACAAGAAACATAATTCCATTATTTATGTGTCATGTTTGACGCAAAATTCGCTGCAAAGGTACTACTTTTTTTTGAAATAGCAAAATTTATTTTATAAAAAGTGCGTAAAATCGCTTTTTTTGATAGAAATAGAAAAATATGTCTTAAAGCATGTCTATCTCTATCGTAGAGCGAAAGTCTAATAAAATGCTATTTTTTTTACCAAAACTTACTTTTTATTTGCATATATGACAAAAAATTTGTATCTTTGCAGCAAATTTAATCGCTATGTATAGTTGGGAAGAACCGAAACAGAAGCCGTACGCCATGTATATTCATGGTTTTGCGTCGAGTCCGAAGTCCGGCACAAGGGCTTCGTTGGCACGTGCGTTGCCGGAATATGAATGGCTTGCTCCGGAAGTGACGCATGAGCCGTTCGAGTCCCTCGCGATCCTCAACGAATGGGCACGAACGTTCGAACCGGAGGTGATTATCGGCACGTCGATGGGCGGTATGTTGGCGCTATACGTGGATGCACCGAAAGCGACGAAGTTGGTTCTCAACCCTTCGTTGGAGATGGACAGGACGCTGCGTAAGATGGGTTACGGCAAGCACCCGTATTTGCAGGAACGCGAAGATGGTGCAAAAGAGTTCATCATCGACGAACCGATGGTTCAGCGGTTTGTGGCGTTCAAGAAAGAACACACATTTATTCCGGGTTCGCGCAACATCGCACTCTTCTCCACGGATGATGAGTTGCTGGGGCACGAGATGAGCAAACGCAATGCGAAGGCGGTGGAAGAGGCCGGATGGCAAGTCTTCTGGTCGAATAAGTTCGGTCACCGATGCAACGACAATGCTGTAAAAGAGATTGTCAAACAACTGAAAAGTTAACCCCGTCGTGCCTGCGCGTATTGCGCACGCGCGAATAAAATAAGGAAATATCAAATATCAAATCTAAAATCTAAAATCTCAAATAATTATGTTCCCTCTCTTTTTTACCCTCATCACTTTGCCGTACGCTCCGAATGCGTTGGAGCCGGTAATCAGTCAGGAAACCATTGAGTATCACTATGGTAAGCACCTGCAGACCTATGTAGACAACCTCAACAAGCTCATTGCCGGAACGGAGTTCGAGTCTATGCCGTTGGAGCAGATTGTAGCCAAATCGCAAGGCGGAATCTTTAACAATGCCGGACAGATCCTCAACCACAACTTGTATTTCTTGCAGTTCTCTCCGGTGGCAGCCGACAACCACAAGCCCCAAGGAGCGATCCTCGAAGCCATCAACCGCGATTTTGGTTCGTTTGATGCCTTCAAAGCCGAGTTCGAGCAGAAAGGTACGACGCTCTTCGGTTCAGGTTGGGTGTGGCTCTCTGCAGACAAAGACGGCAAACTCGTCATCACGCAGGAGACGAACGCCAATAACCCTGTTACAAAGGGTCTCAAGCCGCTGCTGACAATGGATGTGTGGGAGCACGCATATTACATTGACTACCGCAATCGTCGTGCCGCGCATCTTCAGTCTCTCTGGCAGATCATCAACTGGGACGAGATCAATCGCCGGTACATGGAGTAGAAGGTCATGCGAGTAGTAGTACAACGTTGTTCCCGCGCGAAAGTGCGGATTGATGGCAACTCGGTCGGTAAGATCGGGCAAGGTTTCATGCTTCTGGTGGGTATTACCGAAAACGACACCACCGCCGAAGCGGATCTCCTGGCGAAGAAAATAGCCCAACTGCGTGTCTTTGAGGACGAGGCTGGTAAGATGAACCTTGCTATCCGCGATGTGGGCGGGGCTATTCTCAGCATCTCGCAGTTCACGCTCTATGCCGATTGTCGCAAGGGAAACCGGCCTTCTTTCATTCGCGCCGCACGTCCCGAACAAGCCTCTCCGCTGTATGACTATTTCAACGAGACGCTTCGCACAACGTACGGACTCACCGTGGAAACAGGCCGTTTCGGAGCGGACATGAAGGTCGATTTCATCAACGATGGTCCCGTCACCATCCTCCTCGACACAGACGAACTGAAGTGATAAATACTTAAAACCAATACATTATGCTACAAGTTGGAGACAAGATGCCGAGTTTTGCGGCAGCAGACGAAACCGGCAAAATGGTCACAGACAAAGACCTAATCGGCAAGAAAACAGTCATTTATTTCTACCCGAAGGACTCGACTCCGGGCTGCACGGCAGAAGCATGTAACATCCGCGACAACTACCATGCTTTCCTTGCGCAGGGTTATCAGGTCTATGGTGTGAGCAAGGACAGCGAGGCTTCGCATGTCAAGTTCAAAGAGAAATACGCTCTACCCTTCCCGCTTCTGAGCGATCCGACAACCGAGATGCTGCAAGCCTTCGGAGCATGGGGCGAAAAAAAGAACTACGGCAAGGTGTCGATGGGCACATTAAGAAAAACCTTCATTTTCAATGCCGAAGGCGTCTTGGAACGTATCATCGAAAAAGTCGATACAAAGAATCACGCTGCGCAGATCTTATAATCTTGCGCAGCGTGACTTATTTTCAATAGATCTACTATTAGTAGTTTTCCGCGAACAGCTGGAAGTAAGCCTGTGCGTGGTGGCAAACAGGGCACTCTTCCGGAGCCGCCTTGCCCACTACGATGTGTCCGCAGTTGGAGCATTGCCAGATACAATCACCCTCGCGCGAGAAAACCACCTTGTCTTCGATATTCTTTAGCAACTTGCGGTAACGCTCCTCGTGGTGTTTCTCAATCTCACCCACCATCGCAAACTTAACTGCAATCTCGGGGAATCCCTCTTCTTCTGCCTCTTTCGCCATACGAGCGTACATGTCGGTCCACTCAGAATTCTCACCGGCAGCAGCCTCAGCAAGGTTCGCAGCGGTGTCGCTGATCTGGCCTCCGTTCAGGTATTTGAACCACAACTCTGCATGCTCTTTCTCATTCGCTGCTGTCTCCTCAAAAATCTTACTAATCTGCACAAAACCATCTTTCTTCGCCTTCGATGCAAAATACGTGTACTTGTTACGTGCCATTGATTCACCCGCAAAAGCCTCCATGAGGTTCTTTTCGGTCTTTGTTCCTTTTAATTCTTTCATAATAATCAATTTTTTAGAGTTTCATTCTAAAAGCAACAAAAATTATGCCATTTGTATATTTTCACGCGTTTCTTGCAAAAAAAGTCATTTAGCGTGCGCAAGGGTTTGTGTCTTTTTTTGTGAAATCTCCGGTTTGGTCGCCTTGCTGCGAATATGCAACATGCAGCGGTGGCGTTATGCAAGTGTCAGAACATCGGGCATAAGTTATTTGAGCTTCTTCGTTTGTTGCTCGAGAGATTTGATAGTCTCCAAATATGCCTCTTCTACAGGCGATAGGGTGTTGTTTTGCCATTTACGATATTCTTCCGTTGCTTTGTCTATCGCTTGCTGATGGCTGACCTGCCCTGCATTATCCAATAGTTTTTGTCCTGTTGATGAGAGAATCGAATCCAATTGCTGTATATAATCGCTCATGTACATCGGCACATGCCGCATCGCTTGGATTTCCGCAAAGTCAAAATATCCGGAAACAAGGTTGTTCAACACTTTCAGTTCTTCCGTTGAGAGATAGTTCTTGGCAATAAATGCCTCTTTGAGAGTCGGCCAATCGCCCTTAAAATTGGTCATGCCCATAAAAGGCTGTTCGCTATCCGCACGCTGATAGATTACCTCTGCCGCTGTGTGACCATGTGCTGCGAAATGCAGTTTGTTCTGAACAATCTTAAAGAACTCGATTGATAATTCGCTTTTGGGGTTATAATCCACAGATGTAGCATACAAGTCAAGCACTTGTCGGTATAATACTTTCTCCGACGAACGAATGTCACGGATACGATCAAGCAGCTCTTTCCAGTAGTTTCCACCACCCAAGTTCTTCAGCCGCTCATCGTCCATTGTAAAGCCTTTGACGATATATTCGTTGAGACGTTTGGTTGCCCACTGACGGAAGCGTGTAGCTATAACAGAACGGATACGATACCCTAGCGAGATGATCATGTCGAGGTTGTAGAAAGTGACCTCGTGAGATTGAGTTTTCCCAGTAATAGCGCCATGTTGAGTGGTTGTTCGGAATTTCCGAACTACCACATTTTCGTCCAATTCTCCGTCCTCAAAAATATGCTTGATATGTTCACTGACGTTAGATTTACTGGTCTGGTATAACTCGCACAACTGTTGTTGTGTGAGCCACACGGTCTCTTGTTCCATACGGACATCAATATGCGTCCGTCCGTCCTCACTCTGATAAATGAGGATGTCTCCGTTACCGAGATTTTTACTAATATCTTGTGTTTCCATATTATTCCTTTTTATCCATTAACTCGCCCCAGGTCATGAAATCAGATTTGGTGGTTAGGATTTTAGTTCTTCTATTATTTCTTCGTCTGCCGGTAACCACTTCACAGAGTCTAACTCTTCCGGTTTGAGCCATTTGGCGGCTTCGTGCTCAAGGAGCGTCATGTGGTCATCTGCTAGTTTGCACTTGAAACAATGCATGGTAAGATGGAAGTTCGGGTAGTCGTAATCAATTGTGCGCAATAACTCGCCCACCTCTATCGCTGCGTCCAATTCTTCTTTGATCTCACGCTTCAAGGCTTGTTGAGGTGTTTCTCCTGCTTCCATTTTACCTCCCGGAAACTCCCACCAGTCTTTCCATTCGCCATATCCTCGTTGCGTGGTAAAGATTCGTCCTTGCTCGTCAAAAATGATGGCAGCGACAACTTCAATGGTTTTCATTCTTATTCAAAATGATTAATGCGCCAATCACTC
>OCVV012845558.1_pt1 | contig 14038 bp, 12 predicted proteins | sample 1539721 | NCBI WGS metagenome assembly OCVV01 (sample SAMN02144230, study PRJEB22623) | gut metagenome | biome: sheep rumen | host: Ovis aries | place: New Zealand
GCGCACAATCGTAAAGTGTTTCCCACTCATTCAGAGACTCGTCAAGTTTCTGACTCAACACCTCCGGCTTGTCATACTTATTCGTATTCAAGTCAAGATGAAGCACGGGGTGCACTGCCCAGTCCCAGTCCTCCTTCTTGTCTATTGCCAAGCCCTTGAACAGCTCGCGCTTGCCGAGGAACAGGGCCTTAAGAGTAGAGATAAGCAGCGACTTGCCGAAGCGTCGCGGACGGGATAGGAAGTAATAACGTCCCTCAGAGGCGAGGCGATAAACTTGCTCCGTCTTGTCAACGTAGAGATAGCCGTCCTTACGGAGGCTCTCAAAGTCTTGTATGCCAATAGGTAGTTTCATATTGCAAAGTTACATATTTTCCGTGAAATTACAACTTTTTTCCTCACAAAAAATGAAATCCAACAAAAAAACAGTGTCATAACACTCAGTATGCCACTGTTTTCTATTGAATTTATCTTTCTCCTAAACTGTTCAAGATAGAAATGCTTCAGACATCTGTAGCCAGACGAGTGAAAAAGTATCATAAAGAGATTATCCAGAAAAAGCATTGCTTTTACCGGATAATCTCTTTGCTTTTACCTAGTAATCAGTGTGTGTTTACGTGGTAATTAGTATGCGATTACTCTTTATACTCCATAGCCACGTCAACCACGTTGTAATCATAACTTTGTATATTTATCGGCAACTCATGCCACTGACGCATACATCCGTGCTGCATCCGCGTTTCGTCCTTATGGTACACGTCACCGTGGCATACATAGCCCAGCACCTCATGTGATGCCTGCCAGCGCAAGTGTTCCATACGCGCAAGGACGTGCAGTATCTTCGTAATCCGCTTGTCAGCCGATGCCTCATACTCCACCGTTCCCATTATGCGGTGTGGCGGCGAGGCAAGGAGCCGTGCATAGAGTTCCTCGCCCAGTGTACGCTTCGCTATGATGCGTTTGGTAAGGAGATGGAAACCATTCTGCAGGTTCTGCGTCTGCACCCTGCGCAGGCGCATTATGGCCGTGTATGTAGGTGCAAAACCCTCGTAGCGACCCTCGGTCTGCATGAGTTCATTGCGCTCCTCGTCCCACGTTTGCACGGGTTGCGGCTTCTCTCCCTGCTGACTGCGCCACGCATTTACCGACTCGTCATATTTTCTCTTATACAACTTTGCCACGCACAGCAACTGCTCCTTTACCACATAGTCGTAGGTAAAGATGCGCTCCTCCTCTCCAAACAGCACCATCACCGGCTGCGTCACCGCGGTATCACGCCTGACACTCAACTGGTGTATGCCTCCGCCTGCAGTTTGTCGTTCTGCTTCTACGAGAATATTGTAATGGCGTATGGCAGCATGTATGTGTCCGTCAGCGTCATGGCGTACCCTTATGGCTATGCGCAGGTAGCCTGGCTGCATCCTGCGACGCATGGCCATGCGCAGTATGCGCACCGCCGTATGCAGGTTCTCCTCATCATTATCGGTAGCCAGCACAACATAGTTCAGCGTTTCAATCCACCTTCCCAGTGCCTCAGAGAACTCACCGCTTCGACAATCCGTACCGTGCAGCGTCACCATCGACTGTTCGCTCCGCGATATGTCCACCGCAGGCATCTGCTCCTTCAACTGCCCCTCCACGCCATTAACGTCCGTGTCCACCACGTCGCAATGGAACGGTGAGCGGTGTATGTCATCCTCCGTGCATCCTGAAGCCATGAAAGTGCCAAACTCATAGAGAAACTTCAGGGCTGCCATGCCCGTTCCGCCCATGCCTACCACGAGTGCGTGGAAGGGCGAAGACACCGTGGCATCGGGTTCCACGCTGACGAAGTTGACCGGATGTGCCCCGGCATCCTGTTTCAGCATATCGACGCTTATCTCTGCAGGATCAATGACTTTCACGATGATATGCTTATGTGTTGTCTCGTCCTCCACCACCCTGCTCACATCGTTGTAGTGTGCGCGGCAGTATATGTATGTCTCCTGTCCTTCGCTGCTCTGCTGCAGCGAGAGGTCCTTTTCTATGTTTACCGCCGCCGTTATGTTCTCCTTCTCGTCACCGCCCAGGAAGAAGAAGTACTTCTTGTCCCCGGCATGGCGTATGAGACGATCGAGGGAAACCAAGCCGAGCGTGTCGCGTATCACCTTTGTATGGTTGGTGAAGCCTCCTGCCGCCATACTCTGCCGCGTGAACATAATCAGGTATCCGCGTCCGCGCAGGCTGTCGGTGATGCTGCGCTGCATCTTAGCCCTGCCCATTATACGCGAAATTCCTACCATCGAGCCCTGCGTATCGTCGTCGCTTACGCTCTGTATCACGACAATGTCGCCCTGCGGGTCACTGCGGCTGATGCTCTCGGCCATGCAGAGCGAGCAGTCGTCAGTGCCGTATATCACATACAGCTGCCTCTTCCCACGCTTGAAAGGCCATACATCAACCGCCGACAACACGCCCGCAAGCCATACATGGAGTTTCTCCATCAGATAGAACCCGAAATGGCGTATGACAAAAATCAGCGAGAACAAGGCTGCGGTGAGGTGCAGCGTATAGAACACTCCCATGAACAGCGCATTTCCCTTCAGCGAGTTATGAATAGAAGGCAAGTCGCTCGCAAACACGAACATCTTCGTTGCATCAACTATGGCCGACGGCACTATAGCCCAGAAGTCGCCCCTGTCGTCGGCTGCCGGAATCCATCCTCCCATGGCATATACCACGAAGCCCATCATCCACAGCACGATGAATACTGGCATCAGCATATGGTCAATCATAGTCCACAGACACGCTTTACTCTTCAGCGGTATGAACTTATACAGCAGGCACATAACAAATAGGATGGCGAGGCATACGCCAAGCCACAGCAGCGATTTCTCCAGCCGACCACAGGTCAGCATGTCAGCAGCGTTTACAACGTCATATCCACTCATAATCCTTACGGTTTTGTTCTTATTATGTCATTCTCACCACACGGCACGCTTATCCAGTTGCGCATCAGCCTTATACCGGATGCCTCTACAGCATAGTGCATACGCTGCCGCGTGAGAGGTACGTCGAGGGCTACGCGGCCAGCGACATCCGACCTTACTGTCTCGCCTGCCACAATCAGTGGAGTATTGGCGAGAGGCCGCTCACGTCTTGTGTCCCACAAGAGGAAGCGCACCTTGCCGTAGATAGCAGCATCGCGATAAACCGACAGACGCACCTTGCGCTGCATGGCAAGCACCGTATCAACGGGATGGAAACCGCTGCACCTCACCGTCATGCGTACCTCCTTGCCGATATAACGCTGCGGCACGTTGGCAAACACAGCCTCACCGCCAGCCATGCGGATAGTGTCAGTCTTCTGCTCGCCATCCAGTTGCAACGTGACCACGGCATCATGCAAAGCCGGCAGACTGTCGTTTCGCACGGAAGCCTCGCTCAATGCAGCCACCACGCTGACGGGCTGATTAGTCAGCCATACACCAACCAAGGCGGCAACCACCAGCAGCACACCAAGCGTCCACGCTATGACACGCTGTATGAGCATACGCTTGTGACGCTGCCAGATGGAGTCATACTCTACGCCGAGCAATTTGGAGATGAGCTGCACGTAGGCCCTCTCCCTGTTGAGCCATGGCAAACTGTAGATTTTCTCATGGATGTTGTTGCCAAGAATCTCCGGTATGCCAAGTTCCTCAACCACCTTGTTAAAACACTCCGTGTCGGGGTCGCCACTGTGAGGTATGCCGTCAACGATGAAGAAGTGTATGCTGTCAGTGCGTCCGAGTTCATGGAAGAACTTAATCTCCTTGCCCACCCACTCTGACTTGGCCGAGTTAGGCGAACATATCACTATCAGGTTGCGCGCCGCTTGCAGCCTGCCCTGCAGTTCCGCACTCAGCCCTCCGCCCTGTATGTCGGTAGGGGCGAAGAAGATGGGGGCTATAGGCGTGCGCTTCCATCCACGCTTGCTGCACAGCTCGGCAGGCATACGGTAGCGTTCCAGCTTGCGTTGCACGCGCCTGCCCCATGCCATGTCCTTGGAGTTGTAGCTGATGAAGGCGAAATATTTATACTCTTGTGCCATGATGTCAGAAACTTCTTTCTCTAAGTGAACTACCCTCGGTAACCTTCACCGTTGGTGTTTGCCCCTTCTTCAAGTCGAGCTGGGGCGCCGTTTCCTTCACTCCCCGTATGATATGGTCGGCAAGCCGGCTGTAGGATATCGTGCCCTTCGACTGCTGCAGTTCCTTGAGCAGATAGTAGGTGAACAGTCCATGACCCTTTTCGTAATAACCTTGCGCCGTCTCATTGCCCTGAGCGGCGCAGAACACCACCATCTTGCCCTTCTGGGGCTTGGTGTCTTCGGCCTCCACTTCAGTGCCGCGCTCACCGCTGTTGACCGACGCATGGTTGCGATCTACGCCACTGAAGCAGGCATCAATGAACACTGTGACATCACTGAAGCCCAAGCTGCCCAGTTTGTCGTAGAACAGGTCGAGCGGTATGCCAAACTGTGGTTTGGTGCTATATACGTCAACCGGCAGCAGATACGACTTGTTCTCGTGCTCCGTGTCAGGAATGCCGTGACCGGCATAATATACGATAAGCTGTTTCTGCTCACGGTCTTTTATTTCGTTGGCAAGCCAGTCGTCGAGTTCCTGCTCCAGTATCATGTGCTTCGTGGCATTCTCAAGCAGGTGGATATTACGCATGGGTATGCCAAGGGTCTTGTTGCAGTACTCGGCAAATACGCGCGCGTCATTCTTCGCAAACGGCACGTTGGGCGCAAAACGGTAGTCCTGATTGCCAATAACAAGGGCATAGTAGTTGGCATGAGCTGCATCTCCCGTAGGTATATATCTGTCAACCGATGTCGTAATAGCGTGCTCGGTCTCCTCCTCAGACATATCCTTGCCACGCTTACTCTCTATATATGCCGTCACGGCACTCTCGGAAATGCCGTAAGCCTTGCTGTTATTGGGCGTTATCGACGTAGGCATACTGCGTATCATACCGTTATAATACACAGGTTTTTTTGCGCCGCCATCGTTGATCTCGCCTGCAAACACCGCCTTGCCGAGCATGACCTCCGTCGACAGTTGCAGTACGTTGATGCCCGTGCATGAGAAGAATGAGTAATCCTCAATCTTCGTCTGGCCGGGAATGTTCAGCGAGCGCAGCGAGGAACAGTTGGCAAAGGCCATCTTCTCAATCTTGCGCAATGAGGACGAAAAGGGGAAGGTGAAGAGCTTTTCGCAGTTGAGGAAGGCACCCATGCCTATCTCGCGTATATGGTGCTCATTCTCCAGTTCCACGTCTTCCAACTCCTTGCAGTTGGCAAAGGCAAACGTGCCAATGCGGCGTATGTTGCGACCAATGCGCACCTTCTTTATCCGCAGTCCGCGCTTCACCCACGGTGCCACGTTACCCTCGGCATTATAGTCGGGAATGGAGACAATCTGTAAGGGGTCTGACACGTTGGTCAGGATGAGCGTCTGCCGGTCAAACTCCCAAATCAGATCGCCATCGCACTTGCCCTTGGCATGTTCCTGTGCCCCGGCTCCGCATACTGCGAGCAATGTGAGGCACAGGATGATGATGTGTTTTTTCATAAGCATTATTGTTGGTTTAGAATCTGAATTGCAGGAACAGGCGGCTTGACCGCGCCTTGCTCTTGAAATTACCAGTATCATAATCCTCGCTGAAGGTGATATTGGTCAGCTTCGACGCATTCCAGATCTCGTAGCCCAGACCCACGAAGTCCCATGTAAGCGAAAAACCGAACTTCGTAGTCATTCCGTGAGCAAAGGTGTACATAGTCTTCGTCGCATCCTTCGATGGGTTGCCCAGCACATCGTCAATGATTGTGAGTCTGGCATTATAGCCTATCTGGAAGTACATCTGAAAGCGTATCTTATCAGTTGCCAGACATCCCAGTGGCGCGAATGGATATACGGTGACTGCCGGACCCAGTGCCATGCCGTAGTCCACGGTCTGTTTCTTATTGTACCATCCTACGCTGTAGGGCGCGTCATCACCCTGATAGAAATTCTGCGGCATAGGTGCTGCGTCATACTTGGCATAGTTCAAATCAATGCCAGTATAGTTCATACCGATAAAGAGCATGTTAGCGATAGGCTTTTTGTGAAAGTCATACGTGTGACCGTACTGCAGGTTTATGCCAGCCTTGCTCTTGTAACTGGCATCATACGCACCTTTAGCTGAAGGAAATTCAGAGGATTTCAGAGTGTTAGATGTATATGAGATGTCAAGATAGGAGCGCTTGTCCCATAGTTTCAAATGCTCTGCATCATTCTCCTGTTGCGACTTAGTAGCAGTTTCGCGCTTTACTATATCATCAAAAGACTCAAATGCCACTGTGTCGGATGTCTCCTGTGCCTGCGCACCAGCCGTAATAAGGACGGCAGCCATGAGTGTAATGTAATTTTTTTTCATAATACTTAGTGTTTTAGTGTGGTTTATATTATTATTCTGGTTTTTGTATTTTGTTTCCGTATCTGTTCATTTCCTAAGCATCTCCTCCACCTGCCCGACCTGCTCCATAGCCTCTGCGGGAATTATGCCACGCTGCCTGAATGTCTGCAGGTCATCAAGAAACGATTGTCTGAGCGCATCCTTGTGTTCATCATATATCTGCATGGCTTCATCAAAGCGTCCCTGCAACAACAGCGAAGCGGCAAGATTTGCATAGATGAAACGCTTCTGCGGATCCGAGGCAAGTCCGCGTCGGGCATAGTCCTCCGCCTCGGGGAACTGCTTCCCCAGCAGTAAATGGTAGGAAATATTGCCCAAGGCACGCGCTACGTATGCTTTGTATTTCTCCTGTTCTTTCTCAGCCAGTTGCTCATAGATAGCAAGTGACTCCTTATAGAGGGCATCACTCTTCTCCGACAATCCTTCCTTGTCATACATATCTGCCAGTGTATTCATCATCTGCGCTGCCTCGGGAGCGTAGTACTCTGGCAGGTTGCCTGCCAGCTGACGATATACGGCGAGGCGTTTCTCTCTGCACTCTATATCATCCGCATCATATATCTCAAACAGATTGTCAAGGGTGCTCTGCAGATATGGTCTGTACCGTTTAGGAGAGCTCTGTGTAAGAATACTGTAAGTCGTAAGAGCGTCCCACCAACTGCGCTCGCACTCCTGTAGGTTGCCTTGCATACGGTGAGCAGCCGCAAGGTTGTTAAGTATGGAGGCACGGTCGGCTGCGTATTGCTCAAAGCCCATCTGTATCAGTTCGTTGTACGTCTTTACTGCCTCTTCACACAACATGATGTCTCTGTCATACTGTTTCATACAGGCATATACCAATGCCAGGTTGCCCTGCGTGGCAGCCTTGTCTGCAGCATAGACGGCAGGGTCGGTTTCCGCCAGTCTGCGACGTACTCCTAATGCTCCGGAAAACAGTTTTTCGGCCTGCTTGACCTTGTTGGTGGTAAGATACAACACGCCGAGGTTGTTCTGTGTCTGCGCCACATAAGGCGCGAACACTTTTTCGTTATTCATAGCCAGACGCTGGCGTATCGACAGGGCCTCACGGTATAGTTGTTCCGCCTCTTGCATCTGTCCGCAATCGTTGTATATCATGGCACGGTTGTTGAGCACCGTGCTCAGCGTGAAATCATATACTGACGGTTCCGCCACAGCAAGTGGTTTCAGACGTCGTATGAGTCTGTCATATATTTCAGTGGCACGCTTCATGTTCTTTTCCTGTAGATGATATGCGGCGGCATCCATCTGCCATGAAATCTCATTGGTGTCAACGGAGGCACGCAGTTCGATGTAATCCTCGGCACGGATGTCATCAAAACACATACGGGCAATGAAGTAATGATCGAGACACAGCATCGCGAGTGTGCCGCCTTGACCCTTGTGTGAGTAGAGCATACGCTTGTATTTCTCTACTTGGTCAGGATGTTTCATCATCTCACTGGTCAGTAGTGCCGTCTTCTTACAATGCTCACTGACAGCATTATGCAGGTCGCCTACCGTCTGAAGCAATGAGTCTGCGCTCTTTATCTGACCTTGCTCGATGAACCAGCGTACCCGGTTGTCAAACTCGGTAGCCACCTCGGGGTCGAGTTTGCTGAGTTTCTCTGCCAGTTCGTCAGCGCGGCTTTGTATCTTCTCCACCGCCAGTGAAAGTTCCACGCAGCGTCGCTCATATTCTTCACTGCTTATCTTATGCTCGCTGAGCAGTCTGTCTATCTCTGACTGCTTCTGCCTCAACTCGCGCTGCATCGCCTGTCTGCTGGCCTTCATATCTGCCAGACGCTTCTCTGCTGACTGCGCTATGTTTACCATTACTATCTCATGGGCATTTTCGCTGTAGTAATATTGTCGCGTGAGCACCTCGGGGTCAATCAGTTTGTAACCCTGTTTGTATATTTCCTTAAGAAAGTAATTTTTACGGGATACCATCAGCGTAAACTCGCCTTCGCTGTTGCTCTTCGCCTCATTTCCACAGTCTGGCTCTATAATCACGTTCTGAAGCCTTTGCCCCTTGACATAGCTGCCTCCCACGGTCTCTTTACCAACCGTGCGTGCGATGCCCTTCTGCCTCATCTGAGACATAACAGTAAGTGGCACTGCCATCAGCAACATGATTATGATATTGCGTGGTTTCATGGTTCTCAATTAGTAAGTATATTAAGGTCGTGAAGATGTTGCAAATTTACGTTTTTTAATTTATATCTCCAAATTTTTCATGAACTTTTTTATTAGTAAGTGATGTGTGTGCGTACACACTGAGAATATGTAAAAACAAAATCTCCCACATACTTATGTGTTGTGGGAGATTTTGTTTTATTTCAGGATTTACTGTTTTATTTTACAGCTACGTCTTTATTTCATTATGTTACCCAGAATGTCGCGCGTGATAGTGCGCGTCACAGAGCCTGTGGCATTCTTGGCTATGCGACCGGTGATAGAGGTGTTTGACTTTGTCTTCTTACCCGTAATCTTATCACTGACATAGGTGCCAAGAACGGCTGCCAATGTGCCGGTGATTGCCGTTACGATGCCTTTCAGTATTTTCTTGAAGAGGCCTGGCTTCTTGGCTGCTTTCTCTGCCTCCTTTGCATCTGCTGCCTCCTGTGCGGCTTCATCGGCTTCCTTGGCGGCAGCATCGGCTTCGGCCATGAGGACCTCAAAGGCACTCTCACGGTCAACAGGCGTGTCATATTTGCCTGCCACTCGACTCTGCTTGATGATGTCGATACGCTGACCTTCGGTCACGGCTCCTATCTGCGACAGAGGGAAGAGTATTTTGGCTCGCTGCACAATGTTGGGGGCACCTTTCTCGTCGAGGAAGCTGACGAGTGCTTCGCCTGTTTCAAGGTTCATGATGGCTTCGTCGGTCTTGAAGGCTGGGTTGGCACGGAAGGTGTCAGCGGCGGTCTTTACTGCCTTCTGGTCTTTCGGGGTATAGGCTCGCAGGGCGTGCTGTACGCGGTTGCCGAGCTGACCGAGTATTACCTCGGGTATGTCCGTAGGACTCTGTGTGATGAAGTATATGCCTACGCCCTTTGAGCGGATAAGGCGGATGACCTGCTCAATCTTGTCGAGCAGTGCCTTGGAAGTACCGTCGAAAAGCATGTGGGCTTCGTCGAAGAAGAATACCAGCTTAGGCAATTCCATGTCGCCGACCTCTGGCAGTGTGCTGTAGAGTTCAGAGAGCAGCCATAGCAGGAAGGTAGAATATAGCTTTGGCTGCATCATCAGTTTGTCGGCAGCCAATACGCTCATTACGCCCTTGCCGCCCTCGGTCTGCATGAGGTCGTTGATGTCAAATGATGGCTCACCGAAGAATTTATCGGCACCCTGGTTCTCAAGCTGCAGCAGTGCGCGCTGTATGGCTCCCACGGTCGTTACTGATATGTTGCCGTACTTGGTGGTGTATTCCTTGGCGTGCTTTGATACCCAGTCAAGCATTGAGCGCAGGTCTTTCATGTCGATGAGCAACAGTCCGCGCTCATCTGCTATGCGGAAAACGATGTTCAATACCCCGTCCTGCGTCTCATTCAGTCCGAGCAGTCGCGAGAGCAACTGTGGTCCCATCTGTGATATTGTGGCGCGCATAGGATGCCCCTGCTCACCGAATACGTCGTAGAACCTTACCGGACAAGCCTGGAACTCGGGGTTTTCTATGCCAAACTCAGGCATTCGTTTCTCAATGAAACCGCTGAGTTTTCCTATTTGTGATATACCGCTGAGGTCTCCTTTCATGTCCGCCATGAAACATGGTACGCCAGCCTGGCAGAATGTCTCCGCTATGACCTGTAGCGTTACCGTCTTGCCCGTGCCTGTGGCGCCGGCTATCAGTCCGTGGCGGTTGGCCATCTTGCCTGTTATTGACAGTGCCCCCTCGTCGCAGTGGGCTATGTAAAGTCCTCTTTCTTTGTCAAGCATCGTGAGAATTAAGAATTAAGAGTTAAGAGTTGGTGAGTGAAGAATGAAAAAAAAATAGATTACCGTCAGACAGTATCTTTCAGGTGGGTCTGTTATGAATTGGCAAACTCCTTTATCTGCTGCATCATCCCTCGTGCTATGTCGTAGCCCTCCTGATGTACGCGGCGCATTTTCTTCTCGCTGAGTTCTGTGCGTCCTATGCGCAGTGGCTTGTTGGGATAGATAAGCAGTGTGTTGCCTAAGGCAGCCTGTTCGGTGATATAATGTAGTTCGTCGTTGTACATAAGATGTCGGCGCGCCATCACCTCCCTGACCATGGGATATTGTCGTGTCATGCGACCGATGAGCCATGTCAGTTTCATGCGCTTCTTGTAGTAGTCACGCGGCTGTGTCAATACGACCACGTTGCGCTTATAACCCATCTGCTGAAAAGCCTTCAGCGGAATGGCATCAACCATGCCGCCGTCGAGCATTATGCGACCGTCCAGTTTCACGGGGCGTGATACTGCGGGCATCGATGCTGAGGCTCGCATCCATTCCAACTCGCGGTGGGTGAAGTCATCCATGCGGTGGTAAACGGGTTCGCCAGTTATTATGTCGGTAGCTACGAGCCAGAACTCCATGGGGTTGCTTATGAACGCCTCACGGTCGAACTTGTCGATGAGGAATGGTACCTCATGATATGAAAACTGTGCCCCTACTATATCGCCCGTCTTCATGAGTGTGCGCCATCCCATGTAGCGTGGGTCTTTGCGCAGGGCTATATTGTAGCGCAAGGCACGTCCTTGTTGTCGGGATTTGAGATTGCATCCGAACAACGCTCCGGCTGACACTCCTATCATTCCGTCGAATGTCACGCCGGCCTCCATCATTGCGTCAAGTACTCCGGCGGTGAACATACCTCGCAGTCCACCGCCTTCAAGCACAAGTCCTTTTTTCACTATCTTTATTTCTTTATCAGACTCCAAATCCACAATATCACTGCAGCACCGACTACAGCGGTTATGAATGGGTCAAGCCACTGGTTTCCTGTAAGTGCACCAATGCCGAGCAGACCGAAAAGCCATCCGCCTACTACACCACCGAGAATACCAAGCACGAGGTTGATAAGCCATCCGCCACCGCCGCGGTTAGTGAGTTTGCCAGCCACGAGACCGGCTAATATGCCAGTGATAATGCAAACAATAAGTGAAATCATAGTTGTTTAAGAGTTTTTTTTATGTTTTGTTTTTTGTTTGTTGATTGTGTTTTTTCTTGATTTCGTGATATACCAGTTTTTGCATCATACGTTATGTTGGATTGCCCACAACCTTGCGGGCGCGTGGCAAGTCGCCATCGTCAACAAATACCGCACAAGCACTCAATGGCGGGTAGCCCCCCATTATCTCGTTTTTAATCAATGACCTAATGCCCAGTTTCTCCAACTTACTCTGCAGCACGTTGGCATCAAATCCGTTGCCGCAATTGGTTAGTCTCATAAGTTTCATAATCGTTAGGTTTTAATAGATTTATTATTATTGATTGAGATCGTCTCGCTTTTAGTCATTGGCTTGTTATCATATATAGCAATATATTTGCCAATATGAATTCCGTTATCATGATGGCTGGTACACCAACGGTGAACTTTACGTGCTTCGTCTTATGGCGGAAGGCCAGCATGCCCGCCAGTGCGCCGATGCCTCCTCCCAGGGTGACGAGCCATAGCAGTGTTGTTTCTGAAATGCGCCAGGAACCACGTACGGCAAGCCATTTGTCAATGCCATAGGCGACAAACGTCAATATGTTGACTATGAGCATAGTCCACAGAAAGAGGCTTATAACATTCATAGCGCAAAGGTACGAAGTTTTTTCTTATCTTGCAAATTTTTTCTTAAATATTTTAGGTGGGTTCTATATAATTACCACCTATAAGGAGTTAGAAGAAACAAAGGTGAGTATGCGGTGTCCTTCAGCATCGTAATACTTTAAGGTGACCTTCTCGCTGTCATTGCTGGTGCAGTGTAAGTAGATGCCCTTAGCTGAAGGTCGTTGCTTTCAATCCTTCAATTCTTCAATTTTTCAATCCTTCAAAGGCTTCTCACCTTGTGGTATTTTTGTCCAAATCTATACTTTTTACCCACATTTGGACAAAAATCGCTTTATTTTCATCCAAATCTCTACTTTTTACCCACATTTGGACAAAAATCGTTGGTAGTTTGTTGAAAAAGAATTAATTGTATATCAAAACATAGACAATAGCCATATCTCACCTTATGACCTTATAACCTGAAATCTTATAACCTAACAAATTCTTCGTCGAGCGGAGCATTTTTTATGGGGGGAATAATTCAAAAACCAGTTTCCAAAATTCTATGCGTTTTATTTATTCTTCAATCAAAAAAATAGCGGAAAATTTTGTTCAATCAGAAATTTTTTCTAACTTTGCTCTCGAAAGCAGTTAGTCCACATAGTGGGCAGTGTTTTCAAGACATATCGAAGAAAGCGCATTTCGCTTATTCTGACCCTGTGAACTTGGACACTTCACGGTTTGGCGCAAGCCTACGTAATATCAGAATAATGGGAAAGACGCTCTTCTTGGTGTTGTATATTCGTATTCTAACGAAATACAGCCAAGTGGAGTCGAACCCTTAACTGTATTACGAGGAGTCCAAGCCTCACAGGGAAGTTCAAGGGAATGTAGGCTCCGCTTTTCTTTTTATATGTACCTTATTTTAATTTAATCATAAAACCGCACTATCAGGGCCGAAGGTGCATAAATTTATAAATGCCTATGGAATATCACAGTGTTATCCTTTTGTACACCTTTGTAGACAACAAAGAACTGAATTCTGAATTTCTTTCACTTCTTAAGAACGAATACGAATACATTCGGCTCAATGAATCGACTTATGCTCTCAAAAGTATTGATTACATAGAGATTGCAAAAAAAGTCAAGGATATTTATAAAAAGGCGATTAAAAAATATCCTTCCAGAGGTGAAGATTACATAAGCCTATTGTACGCAGCTGAATTAGCAGACGAAAATAATAGAGAGAGATTTGACAGAATTGTAGAAAATCGTATAATCTAATTTTAATATTATGAAACATACAGGTATATGCAGAAACTGTAGGATGAAAATTCCTGAGGGAGCAAAAATATGTCCATATTGTCATACGGAAGACCCAGACTTAGAATGTAGCACAATGGAAGAAATCGTGTTTACAAGCATTGCGGTGGGACTTCTAATCCTATTGGCTATCTTTGTCATATTTATAGCAGTACATTAAACCATTATATTTGTTCATTCTCCATAAAATGATTTGCAAACTAATGGTAGTTTAGCAAAATAACGTGAACTCAATGAAAATATGACAAATAATTAAGGTGTGAACCCATTATTTGGATTCACACCTTAATTTATATACAGATGCCTTTGCGAGCCATTTCAGATGTACGGCGTTGTCATCCCTGCGCAGCGATGTTGGCGACTGCCTCTGCCTCTATACCGTCGAGGATGAAGAGGACGGTAACGGGTTCGTATATCATGTGCTTGAACTGCAACAGCTGGATGGCGGCAAAGGAACCGTCGCGCGAGCGGCACAGCTCAAGCATGTAGTTGCCGTTTACCGTGGGCTGT
>OCVV012841011.1_pt1 | contig 14035 bp, 7 predicted proteins | sample 1539721 | NCBI WGS metagenome assembly OCVV01 (sample SAMN02144230, study PRJEB22623) | gut metagenome | biome: sheep rumen | host: Ovis aries | place: New Zealand
ATTTGCTATATTATTTGAATCTAATATTGAATTATTATTTACTTTAATACCAGCTACTGTTCCTGTAATGCTTATATTTCCACTTCCTAGTAGTGATTGATTATTTATTGTCTTTATGTTATTTCCACTAACTAATAAGTTTTGCTTTGCACTATCATGATATGAATTATCTATAAAACCTGAATCGTTTGCTAAATCAGATGTTTTTGTAGGAACTATTATATTTGCTGTTACATTTGTTGATGAGTTTGCTGTAAATGTTCTAAGTGTTGTTCCATTTCTTTGAATTGTTAAAGTTGCATCATTTACTGTAGGTATAGTTGGTTTATTTGTTAAGTCATTATAGCTTCCTGAAGTTGCTACTGTAGACAATGAACTAGCATTTGCTTTAGCACTTAATAAAGTATCAGTATTTGTCTTTGTATAGTAATTAGTTAAGTTACTTACTGAGTTTGTGATAAATCCAGAATCATTAGTTAAATCACTTGTTTTAGTAGGTATTGAACTAGAAGTAATAAATCCTGAGTCATTTACTAAATCTGATGTTTTAGTAGGAATATTATTAATATATACTTCTAAATCTAATATTACAGGTAAATCACCATCTACTGATATGTTAGTTTGTCCTTTATAACTTCTAGCATTTTCTAAAGCATTTAATTGACTTATTAATGTAGTATCAGTTATTTCAGTTGTTGTTGGTGTTGCTAATACATAATATACTATTGCATTGCTATTATTTAAAATAGACTTAAATGTTGCTAAATCACTAGCATTTTTTAAATAAGCAATAAATTTATTATTAGAATAAGTTGCTATACAATCATAAGCTTTATTCCAAGAACCACTATATTCAACTCCTACCATATTATTTGCCATAATAGTATTTCGGGTAGAATTATAATATACATTAGAACTACTTACCATTGCTCTACCTAAACCACTTGGCTCAATATTAAAATTGCCCCAATCTTCACTACCATTTAAAACAACTTTACCAATTTGTTTTTCAATATACCATTTACCACTATCTTTATATATTCTATCTTGATAATCTCCTATTTTACATAATTCTATTGGTGCTTCACTTATTGTTTGTGGTGTAGTTCCATAATTTACTATTAAATCATTTTCTATACCACTCATATCCATTATTCCAATAATAACTTCTTTTTTAGCAGTAATAGTTCCTTCATCAAATTGTTCTGTATAAGAAGCTGAACTTTTGTAGTATTCAGTTTCTCCTTTATTTATCATTCCAATAACTTGGTTTGTATCTTTATCAATATATCTAACTCTACCCATTGATGATGTTGAACCACTTAAAGTAATAGATTGCCCTGCTAATAAATTAATCAGAACATATCTTGCATTTGGATATGTTGAATTTGTTGTTGGATAACTACCACTTTGAGGTAAGAAACCTGTTATTTGATTTTTCCATAGGTTTTCTACTCCTAAATATATAGGGTATGATTTACCTTGATATGGTTCATAGGTTGTTGCAGTTGTTCCTTTATGCACCATAATATTATTTGCATCTACTGAATCCACTGGATATGAAAATCTTAAATAACAAGCATTATTTGGTGTTGTAAATGTTCCTTCATTACCACCTATTGATATATCTTTATAAGTTGTTGTATTTAATGGTTGCTTATTACTATCATAATATTTTGTTCTAGGGCTATCAGTTCTTGTTTTATAATATGCTGTATTTGGTTGAATTGGTATAAAATTACTTGTTCTATAAGCATTTGTATCTCCACCTATTGTTCCATTAGAATTTATAAAACCACTTACCACACTATCTTTATCAAATAAATTCTTCCCACATATATCTATTGTATTATCTCCACTTACTACATTAATAGGTATAGGTGCATCAGGTGTTGGTGTTCCTTCTTGTGTTGTATTTCCTTTTAGTTCACTTGATATTGGTCCTTCTATTGTGTTTTCTATTGTTACATTTGTTCCTTCTGCTTGTGTTGTTGAACCGCTAAATTGTGTGTTTGATATTACTCCATTTGTTATGTCTATTCCTGCCCCTGCTGTGAATGAGTTCTCTCCATCTAAAATTGTTGCTGTTTTTGTTCCTTGAGCATCTGTTATTTCTATTGTTGTTGTTCTTCCTTCTTTTGATGTTGTTACTATTGGTGATACTCCATCTTCTCCTGTATCTCCTTTTTCTCCTGTGTCTCCCTTTGGTCCTGTTGCACCAGTTGCTCCTGTATCTCCTTTATCACCCTTTGGTCCTTTTAATGCTGCAAGTTGTTCTGGTGTAAAGTCGCTATATGTAAAAGCATCACCTTTATCACCTTTATCTCCCTTATCGCCTTTTGGTCCAGTTGGTCCTGTTGCTCCTGTATCTCCTTTAATTCCTTGAATACCTTGTGGTCCTGTATCTCCTTTTGGTCCACCTGGTCCTTGGTCTCCTGTGTCTCCTTTAGGCCCTTTTAATGCTGCTAATTGTTCTTGAGTGAAATCAGAATAAGTGAAAGCATCTCCTTTTGGTCCTCTTTCTCCTTGAGGTCCTCTTTCTCCTGTGTCTCCTTTATCACCTTTGATTCCTTTTGTTCCTCCTGGTAGTTCTATTTCTATTAGAGGAACACTTCCTACATGGTAATTATCCATTATTTAACACCTCGCTTTATACTAAAATATGCAGAGTCTCTTCCTCCAGGTATTAGAGAATCTACTGTTCCATCCTCTCTTATCATTTTTAAATCATAGATGTAGTTTCCTATTTCAAAGTTTGCTGTATCACTAGGATTTATGATTACTTCAGCTTTACCATCTTCAAACTCTGTAACGTCTTTTTGAAGTAATATCGTTTGGTCTTTGATTTTTCTTACGGTAAACCATAAATGGTCTCCGTCTTTTAGAACATACTCGCCATTTATTTTAGGGCGAACAGAAAAGGTTCCAGTATCACCTCGAACCATTTCTGCATTTAATGAATTTGGGTCTATTCTAATCATTTAATCACCTCTTTTATTTTATTTTTAAGAACTTTGCTAAAGATTCTTTTTCTTCTTTAGATAAATTACTATTTTCTATTGAATTATATATTGTTCTATCAGCATTTCTATAGGACTTATATTTTTTCTTATACAATGCTGCTTTTTGAGTTGCTGATATTGGCAAACTTTCAATATATTCAGTAACTTGTCTTTTTGTGTCATTACCTGCTTTTATTTGATTTATTTCATAACTGTATTTTTCATAATCACTAGGGTCAAATCCAAAAGCATCAACCAAAGCTATTTTGTTTTTAGCGTTTTCTCCATCAACTATAGAAGTTGTTTTACCGTCTGGCTTCTTAAAAGCTTCATCTTTTTTATAGTAATAGTATTTTTCAACACTTAATCCTAATTCATCTCTTTTTGATTTTGTTTTATCGCTTTCTTTTTTCCATGTTGTCCTTCCATCATAACTAGATTTATAGTAAACTTCATCTCCTATAGTTGATACTTCTTTTCCTACTTTTTTATATGTATTTTCATCTTCCAATGCTTTCTTTTGCAAGTTGTTTATTTCTTTTTGTAATTCTCTTGTTTGTTTATATTTTTCATTTTTGCTTAAATCTGATGATTCTATTTCTTCTATTTGCTTTCTCTTATCTGCTATTTCTCCGCTGACACCGCTTAAGTAACTCTTTTTAACTAAATCTGCTCTTGTTGCTGTTTCAGCATCAACTTTTTCATTATATTTATCTATTTTATCGTAGAACTTATTTGATGTTTTGTTAGATACTACTGTGTCTGTTGTGAATTTACTTGTGATTGGATTGAATATTCTTGCAGCGGTAGAAGGCCCTGTTGATTTAGGAGTAAATATAGGTAGAAGAATATCTCCAATTATTCCTGAGTTTTGGTCTATTGTATAATTCAATTTCTTTGGTGATATTTTTATTTTTCCTCCTGTAGCTTTTGAAACACCTTTACTTATAGCCTTACTAATTTCATCAGTTTTACTATCGTATCTTTCTGTTACTTCTTTCTTGTGTAAATATGAACTTTCTATTTTGCTTCCGTTCCATGATGTTCCTTGAGATTTATTATCAAACAAACCTGATTGCCATATTTGTAATATAGCATTACTGCTTAACGGATTGGATGGGCCTACTTGATTTAAAACAGAATTTACCATTTCCCCAAATGAAACTTCTTCATTTTGAACTTTATTTTTTGCTGCGTTATAAACTATTCCTGGTATTGAAGCAACTCTTCCTTTTGGTATTCTCATGAATTTTCCATCACCTATATACCAAACTAAATAATCATCTTTTACATATTGAGGTAGATTTTTATATGCTTCTGCTGCTTCATCTTTATCATCATCGTCTCCAAATGGATTAGCATACATCAATCCGTTTATTATTGCTGGGGTTAATCCTATTGCTAATGATTTTGCTGCAAATCTTGCATAAGCTCTTCCGCTAGGCTGTTGTGTTAAGTTCCTTACTTGTTTATAGAAACCTGCCATTGAAGCACTAAAGAATGTTGTTGCTAATTTGTCCATCTTCTTTGTTAATACTCCAGACCTCTTAAAGTTTGTTGTTACTTCTGCTGCATTATACATTGCCTCTGTTAAAGAGCCACCATGTTTTAGTGTTAATTTGAACTCAGTAAAACGTGGTATTTGTTCTATGAAATCGTTCATATCTCCTATTTTTGCTAAGATTTTTCCACCAGCTTTTGGTTCTTTAGCAAATCCTGTTCTTTTATCAAAAACTGTATTACTATAGCCACCCATTGCTAAGTATTGGTTAAACAAAGTCTGTTCTTCTTTAGACATCTTCTTATTAGATAGCATTTCTTTTATTGATTTTGCGTATTCTGCTTGATATTCTATAGCACTGAATTTTGAATTTATTATTGCATCATCAACATCTTTTTTGGCATTTGTAATTGCGAATATAGGGTTGTATTCTGTTATGACACCTCTTTTGAAGTTATTTATTGTTTCAAGTATTTCTGCAACGCTACCATCTACTGTAACTGGTTCTAATGCTGTTTGTATTCCTTTATCTATAGGCATAGTTACTTTATGTCCATTGAACCATACTGTTGCTACTGGCTGTCCGTTTACTTTATCTACTTTAGCATTATTTTGAGCATAATTTTTTAAGTATTCATCTAAATGTTCTTCGGCTGCTTTATAAAAAGCATCTGCATCAATAGGCTCTATATTAGTGTCTGATTTAAGACTATTCATGCCTATTTTCTTCAATTCATTAATGTCCCCAATGTCTTTATATAGTTGTTGTAAAAACACGTTCATCCTTGCTGCTTTGAATATGTTTTCTGTCATTTGTGCTTGAACTTCTTTTAATGGTAAAAGATTTTCTGAACTACCTTTTGCTGTTTTTATTTGATTATTTACTGTAACATTTCCACCATAATTGCTCATAGCTTTTATGCCAGTATTGTCTTTATCTCTCCAAGTAGGAACATAATTTTTGTATATTGAATCAAGTTTATCACTTTGACTTTGGCTTTGTAATCCACTATCTACTAAAAGTTGCTTTAAATTCTTTTGATATTGCAATATTGGTTTTGATAATTCCTCTAATTCAGGATGTAGTCTTAATAAATCTGCTATGTTTTTCTTTGAAACTATATCACTATGTTCAGGACCAAACACATACTTTCTTGAACCATCTTCATTAAGTTGATTCCATCTATCTAAGTTGTGTTGTTCATATAGATATTTATTCATTTCATAAACTAAATTTTTCTTTTCTACTTCTTCCCATACTTTATTTAAACTTTCACCAACTTTTTCACCTTTAAGGTTTGTTTGGTCTGCGTTTATACTAAAGTCTGCTGAAGCTTTAGATGTTTGAGCTAAGTCATATAAAGGGTATAGTTCTGCATCGTTATGTCCTTTACCTATACGATATATTTCTTCGCCTTTATCAAATAATGCTCTTGTTGTTTCGTGCATTACTGTGTCTATTTTTTCTTTAAAAGGTTTCTTTTTGTTAGCAATTCTTTCATCATAACTTCTTAATATATCTGCCTCAACACTTCCTTTTTTAGGTTCAGGCTGTTTTCCTAACGCTGTTGTGTTATTGTTGCCTCCTCCGTTGCCTCCATTACCACCATTATTTTGTAAGAACGGAGCCATAACTGGATTTCCTTGTTTATCTATTGCATTATTATCTCTATTTGCTAGTGCATTTTCATTAGAAAAAGAACTATCGCTAGTTCCTCCTATTTTTTTGTAGGCTTCTTTGACAAGTGAGTAAAGCTCCCTGTTTTCTTTTCTTCCTTCATTGGCTTTAAGCCACGTTTCATAAATTCCTTTTCTAACATCTTTATCAATGTATTCGCTTTGGATTCCTGTGAATTTTGCATCCGCTTCATTACCTCCTAATTCTTGAACAATATCAGTAATTTTTTGAACAGTATCATAAGGCTTTTCTAAATCAAATTCTAATAGATTTAAAGTTTTGTTATTTGTATCTATAGTATAATCGTGTATTCCTAATTTGTCAAGGGCATCCATCAACTTATCAATGTCTTGATATTTTAGTCTAAATTCTAAAGCATTTGAATTATTTAAGTCGTTTTCATAAGTTGAAGAAATTACAGCTTCTTGTTGTTCGTATGCTAAATCTCCCATTAATGAAGAAAATAGCATTCCATCTTCTTTTGACATATTTTCTAACTCAAAAGTATAACTTAATTCTTTTACCCAGTTACCTGCATTTTCTCCTTCAGAAAAAGTAAAACCTCCTATGTTGTTTGTTGTATCTTTGATTTTTCCACCTAATAATGTTACTAGATTATTTGCCGTTTCTCTAAAAGTTGTGTCTACAGCATCTTTTATTTCATTATAATTTTCTTTTGTCAAAGGTGTGTCATAATATGGTGCTATTGTTGATTTTATAGTGTTTATATTTATCTTTTCTTGCATTCTATTCAATTTATTTTTTTCTTTTTCATTATTTTTCATGTCGTAAACCACAGTGCCATAAGTTGTATTGTTTAACCTATCCAAGTGTCTTACATCAATTCCTTCATAGCCCAATGCTTTCATAAACACTGTTGATAAACTATCATCTTTTACCTGCTGGTCAATATCGTGTTTATCATATTCTTTTTGTGCTTCTTTAACTTTTTCTATAGCGTTATTGTATTGCTCATCTGTTATGTTTAAAATTCTCTTTAAGTCCTTCTCGGCTCTAATGTTATGGTCATAGTTATTTAACACATCTTTTATTTTATCTTCTAAATATCTTTCGTATTCAGAATAATTTGAACCATCAAAATCATCTGTTTCTACTCCTGCATCTTCTAATAATTTTCTTATGTTTTTATAATCATTAAATGACTCTTCATCTAATAAATTATTTGTTGTTCCAAAAGAAGCTTCATAATAAGGGTTTAATTGATTGTATAATTCATCGTTTATTCTTGTGTTATTGTAATTTATCTCCTTTAAAGCATCGTGTAAATCAAGGCCATCGTTTTCATTTGATGGTTTAAATAAATTATAATCACTTAAATTTGCTCTACTAACTGGTCTTTTATTATATGAGCTTGTTTCTCCTGGTTCGTAATTTTCATCAACAAAATATGTGCCAGTTCCAAAATGCCCTGTGCTTCTTCTTGAATTTGACATATTTAAATAGTTAGTATCTCTGCCCTTTCCTAAATCACCATAACTCTTAGCGTTTGTCTCGCCTAGCTCAAGTACATCGTTTTTGTCGTTTTGAGCAACGTTTTGTGTTTCTTGAGGAATTGCACTAGGTTGTGCTGTTTCATTTGAAATTTGTGTGTTTCCTACTGTCTGAGGTGTTCCTTTTGAATTTAGATAATTTAATGTTGCTCTATCTTGCTCGTTTAGTTGTTCTCCACGTTTTAATTTTTGTGTTATTTCTGATAATGCGTTATATTCTGTATCATTTAAACTTTGAACTAAAGATATTTTATCTTCTATTGTAGATTGATTATCTAAGTTAAATTGCATTTGTCCATTTTGGCTTTGAGTTAATTGTTGTTGTTGTTCTAATAATACTTGAGCATTTTCTTGGATTGTTTCTAGTAAACGTTGTCCTTGTTGTTCGTTTAATTTACCTTGTTGAACTTGATTTGCTACAGCATTTGTTGCACTTGCTACTGCTTGTTGTATATCTTCAGGAGATGTGTTTGCTAGTGTTTCTTGTATCTCTTCAGGAGTAGATATTTCTTCATTAGTTCCTATAGAATCATTAAGTTCTTGAGTTATTTGCTCTATTGCTCTTGCTCCATCTTCTTGACTCATTAAACCTCTATCTACTCTATTTTGTATATCAGCAACTTGAGTTTCGGCCATGCTTTGTAGGTTTTGATTATAAGATGTTTTACCAAAACTTCCACCTAATAAGTTTAATGTTAGTGTGCTTAAGTATGTCATCCCTGCTGTATGCAACCAATCTTTCGCTGTATATTTTGCATTTGGGTCTACTGTGTTCTTATCAATAAAATGTCCTGCTAAATCTGATATAGTTTCTTCTGCTATTTCTCCTAATGGTGCTGTTCCAAATTGTTTTACTAACCAGTTAGCAGCTTTGTTTTTAACTAATCTATTTACGTTGTTTTCTATAACATCATCTAAGGCACCTTGACCGTAAACACTCTTACCTTTGAATTTTATTCCTCCAGATAGTTGTTCTGTTCCTACTTCTATTAATCCTTTTGCGTTTCCTATTGCTGTTGCTGTGTCTAAATCAGCACCTTTTTGTAATGCTTCTTTAGTAGCTGAACCCTTAGCACCTTGGTATAAAGCCCACATACCTGCACTTGGATTTTTAGTTGCTATACTCATTGCCATAGATGGAACCATATTTCCTACTGTTTGAAAGTTTTCTCCTAGAACTTGAACTGGTTTACTATAGTTTTGATTTTCTTCTTGGAGTTTTTGAGCATATTCTTCGGCTGGTTTATCTATCTTTTCTTGTAGTTTTTCTACCTTTTCAGATAATTTTCCTTCTTTTCCTTTTGATTTTTTATAATCTGAATAAGCTTCTCCAAAGGCTTCTATTGATTTATATAAACCTTTTTTGCCACCACTTATGTCGCTTACATTTTTTAATCCCTTTAGTGCACCTTCTACGCCTTTACTGTCATCATCATCTTTAACAAATTGTGCTGTTATTGGATTTGATGATAATAAAGCATCTTTACCAGTGCCTAGTATGCTTTTTAATGTATCTCTTACACCAGTTGTTTCTTCAGCTTTCTTTTCACCTTTTTCTAAACTATTTCTTACTTCGTATAATTCAGAATCAGGAATAGATGTTACTCCTGAAAAAGCACCTGATACTAGGTTCTTTCCTACTTGCTTAGTATTATCAATTAGATTGTGTCCTTGTTTATCTTTAGCACTTGTTACTCCACCTGTTACTGTTCTTGCAACTGATGTTAGTGGCCCATAATTTCTTTCATCTGATATTGCTTTTGTGTTGCCACCTTTTACTATTCCACTAACTGTATTCTTTATTGTGCTTCCAATAGATTTCTTTTTATCACTTTTATTGTCTGCTACAGTTGAATTTACTTCAACTACTTGTGAATTTCCGTCTCGGTCGATTAAATTAATTCTCTGTTTCTTCTTAGCCATATTTAATCCACCTCCTATTTGCTATATTGAACTTCTTTTCCACTAGATGTTTTGTAATAATATTTACCATTCTTTTTATATAGCTTAACATTTGCTGTTCCATTTTTAGTTTGTATTTCTCCTACTGCTGGTAATAAACTATTAAATCCTTTCATACCATTTGCTGCTATTTGTGCTGCTGCTTGTGCTACAGCATTTGTTGATGTGTTTCCAGTTGAATCAGAAAATTCTAAACCATTATTTGAAGAACCTCCACTAGAACGCCTTGAAGAACGTCCTCCAGAACTTCTTCCGCCTCCACCACTACCACTGCTAAAACGTTGCTGTAATTGTTGCTTTTGTAGTGCTAGATTTTCATTGAATTGTCTTACACTCTCTTGGAATTGTCTTTCTTGTAAGTCTCTTGCTAGTTCTTGATTTCTTTGGTCTAGTAAGTTCTTAATATAGTCTGCTTCTATTTGTGCGTTTGCACTTGCTAGTCCTGTATTATATGCGTTATGTGCATCTGTTGTTCTACGATTAATGTCTGCTAATGCTGCTGCTTCACCTGCATTTAATGTATTAAGTGAAGTGTTTAGATTATTTGCATTTTGCATTCTTGCTTGTGCATTTAATCCTGAATTTGCTCTTCCTGTAGATGCTAAATATTCTTGAAAGTTTCTTGCACTCATTCTATTTTGTGCATTTGCTGTTGACCTTTGTTGATTATATGTTGCAGCATTTCTTTGTTGTTCTGCTTGTAAATTACTTAATGCTTGGTTTCTTGTATTTTCTAAGTTAGCAACTGCTGCATTTCTTTGTGCATTTTTTAAATTATTTAATTCTGTTTCGTAACTTGCCATTATTTTTCCTCCTTCCAACTATCGTTGTTTCTTATATAAGGTTTTGCTTCTTTCCACTCTCCATTTACTCGAACATAAGGAAAAGCATTTACCCACGAACCGTCTCTCATTACTTTTACTGGTTTTCTTACTATAGTCATAGTGTAGTCTTTATAACTTGCACTTAATTCAGTATTTCCATTCATAGCACATACAGTTTCTCTTACAGCTAATGTTTTACCATCGGCCGATTTACTTCTTAATAGTTTTCTCTCTGCATCGGTTAATTGTATTGTGTATGATTGCGAGTTTCTACTTGATAAATCTCTTGTTATTAAAGAAGTATTTCCTCCTGCTTCAAGTTTTACTCTTAGTGGGTATGTTCCGTATGCTGTTATATTCAAAGTTGGATTTGTTCTATCTGTAAAGTTCATACCACTATTCAATACAGGGTATCTATTTATTTTTGTTAATCCTGTCCATCCATTACTTACTCCACCACTATTTGGTGTATATGATGAAGTTCCACCTTTAGTAAAGTAAGCATAAGCATAACCTGATAAAGACCCGTCATCTTTATGTGTTACATTTATAGTTCCTTGTGCTGCTGCACTTGCATTTATACCTAAACTTGAGAGGTTAATACTTGCTACATATCTATCATAATTTTCTCTATTATCATGCCAATATATTGTAAGAGTTGAATTATAACTAGAACTCCATGCTGCCCCTTGAGAAGTTAATGTTGCCTTACAAGTGATATTTGAGGTGTTATTAGGTGTGCTTGTTGAATTTTCCCAAAACGATGCGTTTAATGTATACCCATGTCCACCGTTAGACCATAACGTTACACTATTTGATGCACTTGCCATTTAATCACCTCTATTCATATAAGAAAAATATTGAACCTTCATCTCCACTTGATGGTAGAGAAGTTCCATAACCTATCTTTAAATTAGTTCTTGCTGTAGACCAATTATCAAAGTTATTGTTACAGATTCTTGAATTAGTTAATCTTGAATCACTTGTTGTTACATAGTTTGTTGGTATTGTTGCTAATGCTTCATCAAGTTCTTCTGTTAATGTTGTATTCAAATAGTCTTTTATATCTGCTCCAGCTTTATCAAATTTTTCTTTTAGTTCGGCTGAAGTTAGTCCATCTATTGTATTTGGTCTATCTGATAGAGCTTGTATATTATTTACGTTTGTTGTCATCTTTGTTAAAGCCATATTATTACCTCCTTACTTTAATCCCATTTTATGAATTACATAACCTAGTAATGCTGCTATTATGAAGTAGAAAAGGTAGTCTATGAGTTTGTCCCATTTTCTACCTTTTTCATTGCTTTGATTATCTATTTTTTCACTTAATTTTGCTATGTTTGCATCCATTTCTTTTATTTGGAATTCCATTCTTTCCATTATTGAATAAGTCTTTTCTAAACTACCTATTCTCTTTTCATGTTTTTCAAGTTCTTTATCTACTCCATTTAATCTTTCTTTTATTACTTCCTCATTCATTTTTATACCTCCTACTTACTCTCACCAAAGCTTTCAACTCTTAATGCTAGTTGTAAGATTGTGCAATCTGTTTCTTCTGAATTATCTATTGTTATCTTCATATTAGTAAACTTCTTTGCTTTTAGTTTTAATCTAAATGGTTGAGGATTGTTAGATACTTGAAAACTGAAGTCATCAAACATTACATTGTCTAAAACTTGGATTTTATATTCTATTCTCTTCTTTACTGTAGATTCTTTTCGGTTAGTCACATAACCTATCTCTGCACTTGTAGTCGCTTGAGGTTGCATTAATACCCATAATCTTGTCATTGTCTTTCTTAGGTATGCTGCTCCAAAGTCGCTGAAATTCATCTCCCAATGGGCTACTATGTGCGTATTATCAAATGTTTGAAATTCTTCTCCCCATTTTACTATTCTTCCATCTTCTAATCCCATATATACTGAGTTTCCTAGATTAGAATAACAAGTAAATGAGTCTGCAATCTTTATTCTTGAGAATGTCTTATTATAGTAATTATAAATATATATTCTATTATCATAACCAAACCACAACTGATTTTCAGGTTGAAAGTCTAATGTATTTATTGCTCTCATATTCATATCATTTAAATCACTCTTGATACGTTGCGATATATCTTCCATGTTCTTTTCATCACGGACATTAGTTGCTTTCCATAGAGTTAATCCTGTTTTATCTATTGTTACTGGGTAGTTATCTATTAATTGTCCTTGTCCTGGTGCCATATTACCATGTATCTCATTTAATGGGTATGTTGACACAGCAGGAACATATCTTTGAACATTAGAGTTATCTGTTAATGTTACATTTAATTGTTCTGTTGATATTGTTAAATAGTATGCTTCTGGTCTATTTGTAGTTGCCAAAAGTCTATCATATTGCCTTGTTAAGTCTGTTAATTCAAAGTTAGATGGTCCAATGTCTACGTGTGCTGTTGCTGGGAAGTATTCTACACTTGGTCCTTTTGTTGCTTCTATACCACTAAAATACGCTCTATTTGGGTAATTATGGTTTCCATATAGGAATACCCTTGTATCTACATCTCCACCAAAAACTGTGCCGTATTTCATGCCTTCAATGATGTGTCTATCACCATCATCTAAAGTCCAGTAAATATCTACGTTGTCCATTCCTTGAGGTGGTGCTGTATTAAATGTTACGGTTCCGTTATGTGTATCTACTGTATAGTCGCTTGTTGCAAGTTCAGTAGTTCCTACTATAACTCTATCAACTGAAGTTAAATCTACATCTGATGTGAAATAGTTTTGTGCTAGATGATATACAGTTGAAGTTCCATCTCCATTAAATGTTTGGTGTTTTTTTGGGCTTAACATATTTATCTCATCATAAATAAGTCCTCCACCTGATGGTGGTGTATTAATAAAAACAAGAGGTGTATAACCTTCCACCTCTTCTAATGTTGTTCCATCCCAACTTTGATATTTACCACTTAGAATATATACTTTTTTATCAAACGTAAAGAAAGATACATCTGTTGCTGTTCCTATTGAACCTATTTCTACAGGTGTTACACTTTCCCAGTTCTCATAATCTTCTATTTGGGATTTCAAAAAATAATATAATTTGTTATTTGTTGCTACTAAAAGGTATTCTATTCCCCCTAAATTAGCAGGGTATGTTGCTCTTATTGGGTGCTCGAAGTCCCAAAAAGTTCTATAGCCATACATTTTTCTTAGTTTCAAGTCATTTGTAATATAGAAGTTCTCCATATTACCTGATTCACCTAATTGTAATTGAGTATCTCCAGTATTTGCTATGTTTAATCCTAAGAACTTATCTACTATTGTTGGAGTTACATCTTTTACATTTGCTATTTGTGCCATATAAATCACCTCCTAGTAATTTAGTGTTGCATCATATACATCTTCTCTTGTCTCTGGTTTTCTTGGTGTAGGTTTGATAAACATACCTTTCATCTCTTGGTATCTTTGCTCAAAGTAATTTGCTAATGTTTTATCTTCATGCAACATTAATTGTGCTGCTAATCCATTTGTTAATAGTGTTTGTGCTTTTATATCATCAACTTGTAATGGTTG
>OCVV012852695.1_pt1 | contig 14034 bp, 16 predicted proteins | sample 1539721 | NCBI WGS metagenome assembly OCVV01 (sample SAMN02144230, study PRJEB22623) | gut metagenome | biome: sheep rumen | host: Ovis aries | place: New Zealand
CGTTGCAATGATGTAGCATCGACAATAAGTGTACGCTTGCCACAAAAAGCAATGGTTTTGCCAACGTTTAAAATTATGTCCTTTTTGTCAAAAGCACCTATAAAACCTATTTGTTCCAACTCTTTTATCCTTTGAATAAATTTGGGTTTTTTAATGGAACCCATTAACCATTTTTATTCTATTAATCTGTAGATTGTACTGTTGCTAAATATCCTTCTCTTAACTTGCTTTCTGTCTTTATTTCACTATTTGTACCAGAAACAACTGCATCTTGTTGATCTTCTTGATCTACTAAGCTAAGTGCATCATTGAAAGCAGTTCTTGAATTTTGATAGTTATTTGAATAATTTGTAATCAATGCATTTCTAGCTTCTTGAACAATGTTAGGATCATTTTGAATAGTTTGAAGAACTACTTGTGAAGGAGCATATGTTAAAGTTGCAGCTGTTTGCATTCCAGGATCTGTGTATTTTAATGCGTAGAATTTGCATCCTTCAATTCTGTAAGCATCAACGCATGCAGCATTCATAGTTAATATTTCACCTTCACTTAATGCTAGTTGTATTGTGTTTGAGCTATATCCATCTTCTGTTAATGGAATAGATACTCTCTTCTTAGCTAATACAATGTAATCAGCACCTGTAGAAAGTCTTAATCTTATATCAATTGTGTCTCCATTTTCCAAATCGTATGGTAAAGAAATCATACTAAATTCTATTGTTCTCATATCAGAAGTTATTTTTTCATCTGAAGCAGCGAACATAGATGGTGTAACAATTGTGTTTTTCTTTAAATCTATTTTTGCTATGTATGGCTGTTGAGTAAGATCAAGATCAACTCTTTCCTCTCTTCCATCAACTTGTTTGGTATAATAGTATTTATTACCTTTATCTGTTGTTTCTTTTTGAACTTCATATATCATTCCATCATCAGGATCTGGATATCCAGCATACATTTCGCCAGTTTCTTGTCCATTTTCATCAGTAACTTTTACCGCTTGTAATTGAACTCCATTTGAGTCAGTTAAATAAAAATTACTAATATAATCTTTCATATTTGTAGCATCTGCTGGTACTGCAGCTTTATCAAGTGTTATAGTAGTAAACATATCAGATGTAATTACATCTGTTGTTTGACCATTATCAGAACTTGTAGATGTAATCATACTTTCTCCTGATTTTACATCAGTCTTAAGAGCATAAACAGTAACAAGTCTAGCCTCTCTTTCCTCTTCTGCTTTATTCATAAAATAAATTTTGTATCCTAATCCTCCTGATGCTAATATACCTATTAATAGAGCTATAATAAAGCCCTTTATAAATGATGAACGAGCTTTTTGCTCTAATGGATTCATTGTTGCCATAATAAATAGCCTCCTTATATTTTCGCGCTTTTTTACTTTTTTCGCTTATTCCTTGATATTTTATTATAAAAAAAGTGCTTATTCAATATAAGATTTTACTTAAAAACTTAATTTAATAAGTGTGTAATATTGTAATAAAATTGTAACTTAAGACGTAGCATTATTTTCAAAAAAATAGAGTAAGCTTTTATTTTAGCTTACTCTGTCATTTGTCTATTATTGTGAATTACCTTTCAACACTTGATAAATCTCTATCATTTATGCCTGTCTCTTTGTTTATATTTCTCACACTACCATCTTTTATTCTTTCCTCTATAAATTTTATCGCTTCACCCCTTGTCTTTGAGGTTCTTGCTCTTATTCCAAGGCCTTGGCTTTGGGTATCACATAGAATTGTATAATGTTCTAGCAAACTTGTTATATCTGTAACTTTCTCAACACTACTTACTTGCTTTTTATCTGAAATATCTATTTCGGAATCTGATATCCATTCTTCTGAAAATTCAAATATAGGTTCATGAGTTCTTTGATCTAGGGTTAAATTACATACAGGATTAAACTTTTCAGGGCTTAAGTGATAAATAAAATTTGGCTCCCTTAGCATTGCATGTTTCTTACCTTCTGAATCTTCTTGAACTTCTATATTATCACTTCCATATATATATGCTGACTTTCCTAATCTAATCATTCCTGAACTATTACGAGCTATGTAAGGATTATTACCATCAACAGGCTTAGAAGATGCAAATACCCCATCTACTCTTTCAGTCTCATAATTATTTGCTCGATCGATAGATTTTCTTAATACTCCACCTTCAAGTCTTTCAGGAGCAACAGATGTTATATGTGTAAGTTCAATGTGATTATCAACAAAAATGCTTTTTATTGATTGTTGATACTCTTTCATCAATTCAAATATCTTTTTTGTTTCAGGATCTAATTCAATATCATCATTATTTCTTCCATGATTTTGATATCTCCTTTGTAAGAAGTCTAATGCATTATCTATCGTTTTTTTATCAAATTGTTTTAATTTTCTTGAATACTCTTCAGTAATTAATCTTATTTTGTCTTTATATGTATAAGCTTTAGTTTTTTCTTGCCATCCTTTCAATAAAGAATCAATTTCAGGATGATTTGCTTTTGCTCTTTCATATTGATCACTTTTTAAAACATCGCTTATTATTTCTTCTGGTGTCTTTGTAGAACTCTTAATATATAATGAGTTTAAATAGCTGTTAATTTTATCTTCTATAGATGGTTCCTTTTTTCTAGATACTACTTTTCCTTCTTTATCAAACACTAATTTATATTCTTTTACTTTAGTTTCTAATTCTTTAATTCTTTTAATTATCTCTTGAGATTTTTCATCTAAAGTTGGCTCGATAATAGAAGCATCTAATTTGTCTTTATCTCTTTCGCCTTTACTTTTTTGTAGATAAGTATACTCTTTTGATTGTGATTTTAGCTTTATACCTTTATAGTTAACTGCTTCTTTGCTATAAATCATGTCAAATAATTCTTTTGGCATTACTTTCTCAGTTCCTACATATTGACCTGTTCTTTCGTCAAAGGCATAACTGCGTCTTATCACTTCATTATCTTGTACCTTATATACAAATAATCCTACTCCTAATAAATTACCATTTTTTATAACAGTATTTATATCATGGCATCCTACTGTAAAATCTCCATTTGAATCTATTACATTATTAGTATTTATTCCTCTTTTGTCTTCTACTTTATATCCAATTTCTTGTAGCTTTTCTATTATCTTAGGTAAATCTGCTTCATTGCACATAATATCTATGTCACTATTTTTTCTATACAAATCTTGGTTTGTTTGTATAGCAGCAGAAATGCCTCCTACTAAAAATGCATCTATGTCATCTAATTCTCCAAATATTTTTGCTAAAGTATCATATGTACTATGATATTTATCATAATTTTCTTTGGAAACATTACTAAGCATTAAGTAGTTACTTTTTCTAAATATTCGATTAACTATTCTTTGAAAAATATCATTTATTTTTGGCATTAGAATTTCTCCATTACACCATTATCAATATTTATTCTTTATTATAGATTGTATATTTTATTTTTTTATTTTGTCGTTTTTTATTTATTTTTTCTTTTTTCTTTATATCTCTTTATTAACATTATTATTAAAAGTATGCCTAATAGTCCAAGTAAATTGCCTTCTGAATCTATAACCACATCTATAATTTGTGCACTTCTTCCTGGAACAAAGCTTTGATGTAGTTCATCACTTATTGCATATATTGTTCCAACTAATGTACCAAGTAATAATTTCTTTTCATCTGAAATATTAAATGTATTAAGAAATAGCATTTCCCATATACCAACGAATGCATATATAGAAAAATGAGCTATCTTTCTAATATATGGTTCTATTGTTTCCACAAACTCATTTCTTTTTTCATTTGATACATTTAATACTTTGGCTATAAATTCACTTACATCTGTTGATATCCCATGTGAAGCATTGCCACTTGATGCTGAAAATTTAAATATCATAATAAATGTTACTAATAACAATACTCCATAAATTATTCTTTTTATAATTAGTGTTTTTTTCATTTGTTTCAAAAAGCTCCGCTCTACTATTCTTCCACTTTGCTTGTTGTATAACCTGATTTACTTGCAATTCTTTGACTCATATCTTTAACAGTTTCAGAAGGAACATAATCACTTTGACCAAATACTTCTCTATGGAATTTTTGAACATTTGCTTCTAATGTACAAGGAATTCCATACCATACTCCTCCTATTGTTGCTCCTTGAGTTGCATATGGGAAGCCAATACTGTCTCCTACATTTGCTTGCAAAAGAACTGGGATCATACTAATAATCTCTGTACTAGTAATATTTGTCTTCACATGTGGCAATATTTTATTAGCTAAATTGTTTAATTGAGATATACTTAAAGTCTTAGCTTTCTCTGCCATCTTATTTAAAACTGTTCTTTGTCTTTCTGCTCTTTTATAATCACCACCAGAAGTATATCTAATTCTCATATATGCTAAAGCTTGTACTCCATCAAGATTATAATTGCCAGCAGCTGTAATATGTTTTGAATTATGTCCTGTAACTCTATTGTTTTCATCTATGTAGCCATTAATGTATTTAACTTCTGCAGATGTAATATTCATATTAATTCCACCAAGTGCATCTACACTATCTACTACTGCATCAAAGTTTAAAGTAACATATTCTTTAATATTTAAATCTAATGCTTTATTTAGTGATTTAATTGTATTTTCTGCTTGACCATATGAATATGCATGAGTAATCTTATCTAGTTTAGTAGTTTTCTTTTCTTCTACATCAACATAAGTATCTCTATATACACTTGTAAGTTTTACTACCTTTGTTTTGCTATTATAGCTTGCAATAATTATTCCATCACTTCTATTTCCAACGCCATAATCATCTGCTCTACTATCAATTCCAAGTATAACTATGTTTCTATATCCTGTAGCATCTAGAGATTTATCTACTTCTTCATCTATTCCTATATTGTTCTCATCTATTTGTTCTACTTGCATTTGATTGTATTTGCTAGTGTAGAAAGCATAGCCAACTCCTAAGGCCATGACAATTAATATAATTAGAAATATTAAAAAACCTCTTAAAAATCTTAAGAAGCCATTTTTCTTTTTCTTCTTTTCTTTCACTTTTCTTTTACCTTTTTTATTATCTTTTTTCTTTTTGCTTTTCTTACTATTGTCTTGTTTTTCTTCTTTTGCTTCATCTTTTTCTACTTCTTTGTTGTCAGCATATTCTTTTTCAACGTCTTCTAAAGATAATTCTTTTACTTCATCAATTTCATCATCAAAAAACAATTTTTTATTTTCTCTTTCTTTATTATTTTTTAAAATCTTACCATAACAATACATTATTTGCAATTTTATTAAATCTATTTATTTTTGTTTTGTTCTATGCTATAATAGAGTTGTAGACTTTTAAGAAGTATATATATTATTATTTGGAGGAAAATAAAATGTGGATTTGGATTTCTATAGCAATAGTTGCTCTAATCATTTTATTCGTTTTTATGAGCGTTAAAATAGTTAGAGAGTCTGAGGTATATATTATAGAGCGTTTAGGAAAATTCCATAAAGTTGCTAACGCTGGTCTTACAATAATCATTCCTTTTATAGATCATGTAAGAAGTATTGTTAGTTTAAAACAACAAACTATGGATATACCACCTCAAGAAGTTATCACAAAGGATAACGTTACCATTACAATCAACACTGTTGTTTTCTATAGTATAGTTAACCCAGCAGATGCTGTATATAAGATTCAAAGCTTAAAGAAAGGTATTGAATACTTATCAGTAACTTCTATAAGAGATATTGTTGGTAAAATGGATTTAGACTCAACTTTTAGTTCAAGAGATTCAATTAATGATAAATTAAGAGCTATCATGGATGATGCTACTAATAATTGGGGATGTAAAATCGATCGTGTTGAGATTCAAGATATTACTCCTCCACCAGATATTAGAGATGCCATGGAGAAACAAATGAACGCAGAGCGTAACAAGAGAGCTGCAGTTCTTCAAGCTGAAGGAGAAAGACAAGCTGCTATTCTTAAAGCTCAAGGTGATAAAGAAGCTGCAATACTTCAAGCTGATGCTGATAGAGAAGCTCAAATTAGAAAAGCTGCCGGTGAAGCAGATGCTATAAGAAGAGTTGCTGAAGCTAAAGCTGATGAAGTTAAAATGGTATATGGTGCTATGATGGAAGCAAAACCTGATGAGAAATTAGTACAATTAAAATCACTTGAAACTTTAAAAGATGTAGCAAACGGAGATGCTAATAAAGTATTTATCCCATTTGATGCAACAGCTCAACTTGCAAGCTTAGGTACAATGAAAGAAGTTGTATCTGATGAAAAAAATAAAGATAACAAAAATAAATAAAAAATTATAAGAGGTTCAATCAATTAGATTGAACCTCTATTTTTCTTTTCTTTTATTTTCTTTTCTTTTCTTTTATTTTATTTTATTTATTATTTTTTATTTTTTATTTTTTCTTTTTACTATTCTTTTCTTTTTTATTTCCTTTTTCTTGGAAATCACTTTGATCTATATTTTCATCTGGAATAAAATATTTTGTTCCTAATACCTTATCAGGTAAATATTGTTGTTCACACCAATGTCCTGGAAAATCATGAGGATATTTGTATCCTACACTATATCCTTCTTCCTTCATTCCTTCTGCTGGAGCATTTCTAATATGCATTGGAATAGATCCTGTATCTTTTTCTCTTACATCTTCTAATGCTTTATCTATTGCTAAATATGAAGCATTTGATTTTTTAGAATTTGCTACATAAATTGCAGCTTCTGCTAAAAGAATTCTTGCCTCCGGCATTCCAATTAGATGAACTGCTTGCATAGCAGCATTTGCTACTACTAATGCATTAGGATTTGCAAGTCCTACATCTTCTGATGCACAAATACAAATTCTTCTTGCAATAAACATTGGATCTTCTCCTGCATTTAACATCCTAGCTAAATATAAAGAAACTGCATCTGGATCAGATCCTCTCATAGATTTGATAAATGCTGAAATATTGTCATAATGAGAATCACCATTCTTATCAAAGATTGCTTTTCTTACTTGTACACATTCTTTAGCAATCTCATCTGTTATATGAATCTTGCCATCTTCTGATTTATCAGTAGTCAAAACTGCAACCTCTAAAGCATTATAAGCAGTTCTTACATCTCCATTTGAAGATTCTGCAATTTTATAAATTGTTTCATCACTAATCTCAACTGGAAAATCTGCTAGTCCATCTGTAGATTCTAAAGCTCTATGTAATAACACATCAATATCATCTGCAGTTAGCTCTACTAATCTAAATACCATACTTCTTGAAATCAAAGCCTTGTTTACTTCAAAATATGGATTTTCAGTAGTAGCACCAATTAAAATAACTGTACCTTTTTCAACATATGGTAAAAGTGCATCTTGTTGAAGCTTATTAAATCTATGAATCTCATCAATAAATAAAATACATTTACCACTTGGATTCATAAGTAAGTTTTCTGCTTCTTGAATAGCACTCTTTATATCTGCAACACCTGCAGTAACCGCATTAATTCTCATAAACTTATATTTAGTAGTATTAGCGATTACTCTGGCTAAACTTGTCTTACCACATCCTGGAGGGCCCCATAAAATAATTGAAGAAATTCTATCTGCTTTAATTGACCTATATAAAATCTTATCTTTAGCTAAAATATGACCTTGGCCCACATACTCATCTAAAGTTTTAGGCCTCATACGATATGCTAAAGGTTGATTAAAATCTGCCATATCTTCCTCCTATAGAAGTTCTAATCCTTTCTTGATAATATCTTCTGTGCTCATATCTTTTAAATCTTCTTGTTCAAAAGCTTTTTCAATAGATTTTCTATTATATCCTAATACTTGAAGTGCATCTATAGCATCTTGGACAGCTGCAGTATATGTTGGCTGGCTTTCTATATCTCCTTCTATTGCATCTTCAGTCTTAATCTTATCTTTTAATTCTAGTATTATTCTTGCTGCAGATTTAGGACCTATTCCTGGTAACTTCTTTAAAGCATTTACATCTCCACTTATTACTGCTAAAGCAAATCTTGATGGTGATATTTTTGAAAGAATAGCTGTAGCTGTTTTAGCTCCTATTCCTCCTACACTTATCAAAAGTTCAAACATCATAAGTTCATCATTTGATAAAAATCCATATAAAGAAATATCATCTTCCATAACTCTCATGTATGTAAAAACTTTAACTGCTTGTCCTATCTCTAATTTTTCTATTTCTGTCTCTGTCATAAATATCTTATATCCAATTCCAGAAACATCTACTATAACATAATTTTGAGCTTTTACTGTAAGCTCTCCATTTACATATCCAATCATTGTTTTTCTCCAATTTAAATTTGATGTAATTATATAATCTTATTAACGTTAATTCAACTACTTAATCTTATAATACATGCCTTGTTCTAAGTTTTCTTTAGCCATTCTATTATTAAGACCATTCATTATCCACTTTTTATGATTCATCCATAGTGGTGCGCTTAATAGATCTTTTGGTGGATCTCCCGAAAACCTATGGATTACAATATCTTTTCTTAAATGAGTAATTATATAAATTAGTTCATCCATGTATTCTTCAAATTCAAGCGTCTTATATTCTCCGCTTTTATATAATTCTTCTAGTTTAGTATTTTCTAGTACATATGTTGAATGTATCTTTATTCCATCTATTTTTTGAGAATTAATAAAATCTACAGTATTTACTATATCTTCATGAGTCTCTCCTGGAAGTCCTACCATAATATGTGTTACGACATCAATACCATTTGCTTTAAGTTTATTTACAGCATTTGCAAAATCCACATTTGTGTAACATCTGTTGATAACTTTTCCTGTATTTTCATTACTTGTTTGAAGTCCTAACTCTACCCATACATAATATTTAGAAGTATATGTTTTTAGTAATGCTACTACTTCATCTGTGATTTCATCAGGTCTTGTCGCTATATCTAAGGCAACTATTCTATCGTCTATTAAGGCTGCATCATATTTATTTTTTAGTTCTTCAATTGTACCATAAGTATTTGTAAAACTTTGAAAATATGCAATATATCTATTTGCTCTTTTAGATCTTTCTGATTTTAGATAGTCTTCTACTTGCTCTGTGATGTCTTTACATTTTAAATGGTCTCCACTTCCTTTAGATGAGCAAAAGATGCATCCTCCTATTCCTTTCTTGCCATCACGATTAGGACAGGTAAATCCTCCCTCAATACATATCTTAAGAGTACGCTCACCAAACTTTTCTTTTAAAAAATTATTTAAATAATTGTATCTATATTCCATAGAGCTATTATATCACAAAAGGCTTGAGATTTTTCTCAAGCCTTTATTATTTTATTATTTTTTATTTTATTATTTTTTATTTTTTATTTTATTATTTTATTGCTTATATCTAAAACTATTTTTAATTGCAAGTTCTAAATAGTTATCAATAATATTATTCAATACGATTGGAGTATTTTTCATATATATATCAAATTGATCATTATATGAATCTTGCAAAGATGAAGTACTTTCATCTATTGGGAAATCTGAGATTCCTTTTATAACCACGCATTCTACTCCATTTTCTTTACATATATATACTATTGCTGCAGCTTCCATATCAGCTATGGTAACCTTATTATCTTTTAAATCTTTATAATCTTGCCACATTACAACAGGCTTATCTGCTGTTGCTAAAGTTCCTGTATTAATACTATTTAAGCCATTTAAAGAATCAATATCTATTTCTACTGTATATGAATCTTTTATTAATGGCTCTGATTCTTTAACAGTACAATCATATTGAACAAACTTATTTGGAAAGAAAATGTCAAAGGTTTTATAAGTATCATCTATTCCTGCACAAGTTCCTACTACTACAATTTTACTTAAGTTATAATGATCTATCATATATTGAGTTGATGCTGAGCATTGCATTTTTCTAGCTCCACATTTAAAAAAGATTACTTCTTCTCCAAGTAATTTTGTTTTAAAAAATTCTCCTAGTGGAAACTCTTCTGGGTTTTCAATATTATATTTTTCTAATATTGCTTTCCATTCATTTTTAGCAGCAATCGCTATTCCTATCATATATTCTCCTCATATTTTTAATATTTTATAATACAAATTGCACCATTAATGCAGCTAAGCTACAAATTATTAGTGCTAAGAATTCTCCTATAAAGAAACCTTTGATATGAAACCAATAATTATGATATTCATCTTTCATATCTTCTGTTCCTTTAAACACAAAATGTGGATCATGACAAAACCATATAATGTCTAAAACTATGGCATCATATAGGTTTACTATTGTCCATAGCAAAAATCCATACTTAAAGCTTTCTAAAAAAGTAGTATATCCATTTATAAATCTTAGTATCAAAGCAATTATTACTAAAAACAAAATTGATGCAATTAGTTTAGCAGCAACTATATTCTTGGTCTCAGGTACTTTGTCTTTGTATTCATCTAGACTCTTTACTCTTTCTTGAATCTTTGGTGGATAATTATATAAAGTGTTTATTGGTTTTCGTGACATTATAAACACCATAAGTGTAAATAATGCACATAGAACTATACTTTCTATTACTATTATCATATTTTTTCCTTTTTACTTTACCATTTATTCTATATTCTTATATTGTTCTGGACTCCATGCTGGAGTGCATGTCATTGATACTTTGCAAAACTTCGTGTTCCAATAATACTTTTCATTAGCATCTATTAAAATTGCATCGCCTGATTTAAAATCAATTTTTTTATCTTCAAAAAAGATTTCGCCTGAACCCTCTAATACATATACTAGTTCTTTGCTCTTTAAGTTAACGCAAAAACCTGACTCAGGATATCTCCCTTTTATAGTTGCTACTCCTACATCCATAGCTTTATCTTTAAAAGAATATTCCATGGTATTACATATCTCATTATCAGTTCCTTGAGCTGCATCTTCTCTTTTTATTATTTCCATATACACCTTTTATTTTTATATAATTTAAATTCGTTATTTCCTATATTTTTTATTTAATCAAATCTAGATTTCCATTCAAAACAGTTGGATTAAATCCTTCTATCTCATCATATAACAACCCTTCTGGAATATCATTCATTAGATAAATCTTTTTCTTAAATCTAAAGGCATCATACATTTCTAAGAATGTTGCACCTCCTACATAGTTATTATATGTAACTCCATTCTTTTCTTTATCATAATTTAAAACTAAAACAGCATCCATGTTTTTTATAGTATCTTCACTTTTCTTAAACATTTTTGCTTTAAATTCTTGATGCTCTTCTTTCCCAAGTTTCCACATTTTAGCTTCCATTTGTGGATCATCATAGCAATTTGGTAATACAATTTCTATGTTTCTTCCTTCTAATTCTTCTTTTATCTTTTCTATCTTTGGATAAAATTGTTTACTGCATATTATTAATATCTTCATCTATTTTGCTCCTTTTATGTTAGTGGTCTAATAACACATTCATTTGTGGTTACTAAAATCTCATAGTTTTCAAATTTTAAGATTTCTCCAGATTCTTCTTCAACAACATTCCAAGCATATTTCTTCCACTCATCAATAGAAACCTTATTTTGTTCTATAGCATCTTTAATTGACAAGTTTTCTGCATTTACCGTTCTAAAGTTTGTCTCTTGAATATTTAAACCTTCTATATATACATCATGCTCTTGTAATTTTCCAATATATTCTTTTGGTTGGTCTTTATCTAAGGTGATTACTAAAAAATGGCTTACTCCATTTTCATTATATTGTCCTGAATATAGAAAATAGGCAATTCTTTCTCCAAATATAGCTAAAACTACTACAAGTGCAATAACTACACAACTTATAATAATTATAACTTTTTTCATAGGACCCTCCTACTAAGATATTATGTCGTAGCTTTAAGTCATAAAAAATCACCTCATGTTTTATGAGGTGATTATAGCATAGTTTCTTTTTCTATTCTAGATTTACGCCTTTATTTAATAGCTTCTTACAAATAATACTCATTATCCAAATGATAATAATATAAATGATCATTGATAATGCAAATAGTATTTTTAATGCTCCTGTTTCTAACAAAACTGTATTTGTAAATAATCCCATTACAGATTCATTAAATAGTCCTACTATAAATACTAATGCTAGTACAATACTTTGAGATGCAAAATATGCAATAAATCCAAATAATACTGAAAGTGCTACTCTATTATTGTTTTGTTTATATCCTAATATTATTCCAAAAAATCCACATTGCAAAGCATTAAACATCTCTAAAAATACTATTCCTAAAAAACCAGAAATAAATAGTCCTGAGCTAATCTCAAGTCCTGTAGTAATTCCTTTAATATAGTTCTTCAATAATTCCCATCTATCTTTATTTAGATATGCTATGGCAATACTTAAAATAACAATTACAAAGCTTACTATAAAGAATATTAAAGCTTGAATAAATTTAGAATTATATATTTGATTTTTGGTTACTGGTAAAGTGTTTGTTAAATATCCTTCATCTTTGTAAATTGAATCTCTAAATCTAACCCAACTTCTCATTAGAGTATTAATAATTATATTTGCAACCATTGCATACATGCATCCAGTAGTAATATTCTTAATTATTGTTGCTATAATGGTTTGCTCTACTGATAGAAGTATTCTTGTTATTATAGCAAATACTATTGCTAGTATATAGAAAACACTCATGTTTTTAATCATATATTTTAAATCATATTTTAATAATTTTCCTAACATTTGAACATCCTCCTAAATATTTCATCAATTGAGCCATTCTCTTTCTTTCTAAGTTGGTCACAATCACTTTGAAGTACTATTTTTCCTTTATCTATAAATATTACTTCATCTAATATTCTTTCTATGTCAGATATCAAATGTGTTGATATAATTACACTCGCATTTTCATTAAAGTTGGAAAGTATTGTATCTAATATATAATCTCTAGTTGCTGGATCTACTCCTCCTAAAGGCTCATCTAGTATATATAAATCTGCCTTTCTAGACATTACAAGAACTAATTGAACTTTTTCTTGCATACCTTTACTCATTTTAGAAAGCTTTTGAGTTATGTCTAAATCTAAGTCTTTAAGTAATTTTTCTGCTTTTTCTTTATCAAAATTCTCATAGAAATCCTCAAAGTAATTTAGAACTTCTGTTACCTTCATTTGCTTATTTAAATAAGTTCTCTCAGGCAAATAAGAAATTACTTTCTTGCTTTCTACTCCAATTTTGTTTCCATTTACTAAAATCTCTCCACTAGTTGGAGTTAATAAATCATTAATAAGTTTAATTAAAGTAGTCTTTCCTGCTCCATTTTTTCCAAGTAGTCCTATTATCTTTCCATTTGGAATACTAAAGCTTACATCTTTTAATACTTCTTTTTTATCAAAAGATTTTTTTAAATTTTTTACTTCTAATAGATTATTATTATCTTTACTCATCTATGCCCTCCAAATACTTAATAGAATCAGCTTTTCCAAGACCAATTCTTTTCATTCCTTGAAAGTAACTTTTAGCTAAAGTAGTTGCATACTCATCTTTAAGCTTTTCAATTAATTCAGTGTTTTGGGTAACATACTTTCCGTTTGTTCTTTCAGTATAGATTAAGTCCATACTTTCAAGTTCAGCTAGTGCCTTTTGCATTGTGTTAGGATTAACTTTAAAAGTTGTAGAAAACTCTCTAACAGAAGGCAACCTTTCTCCACATTTAAATACACCTGAAATAAGGTATATTTTCATATATTCCAACACTTGAATATATATTGGAATATTATTATCAAATGTCATTTCCATTGTTTCACCTCATTGTGTTACTTGCTTAATACAATAGTATTGTATATTATTATTTTTATAGTGTCAATACAAAAAAACAAAAATCCGATAAAAATCGGATTTTTGTTTTTCTTTTATTAATTATCTAATCAAGTCTAAATCTTCATTAATAATAATCGGATCAAAACCTGCTAGTTCATCATAAAGCATTCCTTGTGGAATACCATGATATAAAAATATTTTCTTATTATTTTTGAAAGCTTCATAT
>OCVV010968441.1_pt1 | contig 14030 bp, 13 predicted proteins | sample 1539721 | NCBI WGS metagenome assembly OCVV01 (sample SAMN02144230, study PRJEB22623) | gut metagenome | biome: sheep rumen | host: Ovis aries | place: New Zealand
TCCAGACCTGACGAGGCCTAGCTTCGCACTATCTATCTCCGCGGTGCTCGCCGCACGGCTAATATGCGACGTAATTTTGCTTAAAGCTTTTCCTGCCTTGAACGCGGAACGAAATAGTGCAGGCTAAAAAGCTATATTAATTCTGCACTAACTATTTCCGCGTTCAAGGCAAGAGAAACCTAAGCTAAACTATGACGCGTATTGGTGCAGGGTTTTCCCTGCCGTTTTATGCCTGCCCAGCTTTTTATTTTATATAATGTGATTCGATTATGTTCTCAATAGTCCGGTAAAGATAAGGCTTCAGCTCATCCAGTCCTACAGGCTCACTGTAAAGGATCGCCGAATAACAGGTTGAGCTTATAAGCTCTATTATCATAAATATCATTATTTCCGGCTGATCGAGAGGATACGGCGCATCTGCTATCATCTCCAGATAAATATCCTTGAAATCAAAATCCTCTGCCTTGCCGGGCGCTGTCAGTGCAGATTTGAAAAGTCCCCAGCTAAGGTTTTTAGAAATAAAGTTCAGCAAAGACTTGTTCTCTGAAAGCTGATCCAGTATATCATTTACTATAAAAATAACCTTTTCGGTATACCCGTACTTTTCTCCCGATGCTCGCATAGACTCAACCGCTGCCCTGAACAGCTGCGAGGACTTATGCGCTACAAGCCTGTTCCTTATATCGTATTTATCCTTGAAATACAGGTAAAACGTGCCCTTTGCTACGCCCGCCTTGCTTGCAATGTCCGATATTGATGTCTTGCTAACGCCCTGCGTCGTGAAAAGACCGAAGGCAGTGTTTAGGAGCGAATCCTCTTTCTTCTTTTTGTTGCTGTCCAGCTTAGTCATATTTGCCTCCTGCGAAAATTTCGTTGTCTGACCCTGTTTTCGTACCTTTTTTATTATAATATATTAGCTAAAGCTTGTCAAGAACGAAACTGACCAATAGTCAATTTCGTTCGTTTCTGTTTTTGTGCATTGTTACAAAAATATTGACCAATGGTCATTTTGGTATTGACTATTGGTCATTATTGTATTATACTATATCTATACTTAAAAATATGGTGAAGAGGTGGATATTGATGCACAAGTTCGGAAGAGCAGTTGTAAAGCTGCGCATACCGATACTCATACTGAGTGTCCTGCTGATGATACCTGCGGCGATCGGTTATATCAATACGAGAACCAACTACGACATACTTTCCTACCTGCCTAAGGATCTGGAAACTATGAAGGGTCAGGACATAATGCTTGATGAGTTCGGCAAGGGCGGCTTTGCGCTGGTTATCCTTGAGGATATGGACGAGAAAGAGGTCCAGAGCCTGAAGAAGGACATTTTGAAGGTTGACAGCGTTTGTGACGTTCTCTGGTATGACTCGCTGGCCGACCTGTCACTTCCTATGGAGATACTTCCAGATAAGATATACAATGTTTTCAATACTGAGGATTCCACAATGCTGGCGGTGTTCTTTGATGAAGCTACATCATCTGACGGCTCACTCAATGCAGTTGTCAAGATCAGAGAGCTTTGCGGAAAGCACTGCTTTGTCAGCGGAATGTCCGCAATCGTTGAGGACATCAAAGACCTGACGCTCAAGGAAACTACAATGTATGTTATTATCGCAGTAATACTTCTGAGTATTATACTTGCAGTAACTATGGATTCGTTCCTGATTCCTGTATTCTTCCTGATAAGCGTAGGAATGGCGATAGTTTACAATCTGGGTACGAACATATTTATGGGAGAGATCTCATTTATAACAAAGGCTCTGGCGGCGGTGCTCCAGCTTGCGGTAACTACCGACTACTCTATTTTCCTGTGGCACAGCTACAAGGAAGAGAAGGAAAAGAATTCCGACAGCCATGAAGCAATGGCAACCGCAATCGGCAACACAATAGTTTCTGTTGTATCAAGCTCGGTAACTACAGTTGCAGGATTTTTAGCACTGTGCTTTATGACCTACAAGCTCGGTATGGACATGGGTATAGTTATGGCTAAGGGCGTTGTTATCGGAGTGCTTTGCTGTATTACAGTGCTCCCTTCGATGATACTTATTTTCGATAAGGCTCTTACAAAGACCATTCATAAAGACGTTATCCCGAATCTTGATAAGCCTGCCCGCTTTATTGTAAAGCACCACTGGGCATTCCTGATAGCGTTTGTTGTACTGCTTGTTCCTGCGGTTTACGGTCAAACACATACAGATGTTTACTACAACCTGACTGATACGCTCCCTACTGAACTCAACAGCGTTGTGGCTAACTCCAAGCTTGCAGATGAGTACCACATGGCTTCTACACACATTATTATATGCGACTCGGATATGAAGTCCAAAGATGTAAATATGATGGCTTCAAAGATAGAGAATGTCAAGGGAGTTAAGTTCTGTCTGGGGCTTGATACACTGATAGGACCGTCTATACCGTCTGAGTTTATCCCGAAAACGATCAGCGGAATGCTCAAAAGCGGCGACTATCAGATGATGCTGGTAGGCTCAAACTACAAGGTCGCATCTGACGATGTAAACAAGCAGATCGATAAGATAGACGAGATCATCAAGGACTATGACAAAGACGGAATGGTAATCGGTGAAGCACCTGCTACCAAAGACCTGATAAACATTACCGACCGTGACTTCAAGGTAGTAAATGTGGTTTCTATCGCTGCGGTATTTGCTATTATCCTGATAGCGCTGAAATCCCTTACACTGCCGATAATCTTGGTTACAGTAATTGAGTTTGCGGTATTTGTTAATATGGCTATCCCTTGCTACACACATACGGTTATTCCTTTTATAGCCTCGGTTGTTATCGGTACTATACAGCTCGGTGCTACGGTTGACTACGCTATCCTGATGACCACAAGATACAAGCTTGAACGCTCCTTGGGAAAAGAAAAGCACGAGGCTGTTTACATTGCACTTTCAACCTCGATGAAGTCTATCATCGTCAGTGCGCTCGGCTTCTTTGCGGCTACCTTCGGAGTTGGTATCTACTCAAGCGTGGATATGATCTCGCAGCTTTGCTCGCTGATGTCAAGAGGTGCGCTCATAAGTATGGTAACTGTTATCTGCATACTGCCTTCGATGCTCATGCTGCTTGACAAGATAGTGCTGAGTACCACAATTGGAATCAAACCAAAACAGAGCAGACTTTACAAGCTGCCCGAAATCAGATAAACAGATAGGAGAGACGAACATGAAAAATACAAATAAGCTTATAGCAGGAGTTCTCGCAGTTGTTCTTTCAGCAGTCAGCACAGGAATGTATGCTGCTGCCGATACAAAGACAGACTCAAAGGCAGATACCAAGGCAGCTGCAGATAATAAAGATACAAAGGACAGCAAGAAGGAAGAATTCAAGCTTACTGCCCCGACCGTTAAGGTAAAGCAGAATGACGGTCTTGTAAAAGACGAGACTGTATTCGTTATGACTGACCCATCGGGCAAGCAGACTAAAACTATCGTCAGCGACTGGCTTAAAAACCCCGACGGTCTTAAAAGCCTGCCTGATGCTTCCGAGCTGAAGGACATTGAGAATGTCAAAACAGATGAGAGCTACTCGGGCAGCGGCGACAATATGACCTGGAACACCGATGGCGGTGACATCTACTACAAGGGCTACACTGACAAGGAAGCTCCTATTGACATAAAAATCACCTATACACTCAACGGCAAAAAGGTTGAGCCTGCCGATATTCTTGGTGAAAGCGGAAAGCTCACCGTAAGATATGAATATACAAACAGAGCAAAGAAAGCTGTAAAGATCGGCGGAAAGAATGAAGAAATCTATCTTCCCTACCTCTGTGCTACAGGTCTTATTCTCGACAATGAGGTTTTCTCAAACGTTGAGGTAACTAACGCACGACTTATCACAGACGGAAGCCGTAATATTGTTCTCGGCTTCGGGCTGCCCGGAATGAAGAAGAGCTTAGGTCTTGAGGATCATGATGAGATCACGCTTCCTGAGTACTTTGAGTTCACTGCTGATGTCAAGGACTTCAAGATGAAGACTTCGTTCACTGTTGCAACTAATGAGGTATTCTCCAGATTTGATGTTGACTATGACGATACCCTTGATGAGATTGAAGAAAAGCTTGATGAGCTTGCTGACGCTACAGATAAGCTTGTAGACGGCTCAGCTAAGCTTTATGACGGTATCAAGACACTCAATAAGAGCTCGGGCACTCTGGTAAGCGGAATAGATCAGCTTTACTCAGGCTCAGATGAACTGAATACAGGTGCTCAGAAGCTTTCCTCGGGTGCTGCTCAGATAAAAGACGGCTCTGCCAAGCTTGATTCGGCAGCAGCTCAGATCTCTAACGGTCTTGCAAGTGCAAAAAGCGGCTCTGCTGCACTTTCTGACGGCGCCGGAAAAATTGCAGGCGGTGTAGGACAGCTTGATATTGCTTCAAAAACACTGTATGACTCTCTCTTCACAGGTGACAACAGCCTTGCAAGCGGAGTTTCGGCTCTCAACAAGGGCGCAGGACAGCTTTATGACAGCTTCTACGGACAGAACAACAAGAACAGCCTTGAAAACGGTGTTTCGGCACTCAACAGCGGTGCAGGCTCCCTTTACTACGGTCTGTACGGAAAGGACAATGCAAACAGCCTTTCAAACGGTGTTTCTGCCCTTAATAACGGTGCAGGAAATCTTTACTACGGTCTCTACGGAAAGGACAACAAGAACAGCCTTGCTAACGGTGTGGCAGCCCTCGATCAGGGCAGCGATCAGCTTTACTACGGTCTTTACGGCAAGGATAATGCTCAGAGCCTTTCAAACGGTGTTGCACAGATCTCCGCAGGTGTTGACCAGCTTAATGCAAAGGTCAGCGAGGGCATAGGCGAGCTGCCCGACCTGTCTGAGGGTATGGAGCAGTTCAACACAGGCATGGATCAGGTTTCAGGCGGAGCTTCTCAGCTTTCGGCAGGAATTAATACTGCGGCTGCAAATCTTCTGACAACGATAAATGCAAACCAGCAGGCACTGGCTGCTTTGCAGGCTATAGAGAATCCCGATGCTTCTGTTCAGGCTGCTATTGCAACTCTCCAGCAGACTATTGCAGGTCAGCAGAATATCTACAATGCTATGGTTTCGGGCGGTACAGCCTATGACGCAGGCGGCAATCCCACGGCTTCCCTTTCGGACAGTGCGGCTGCACTCTCGAACGGTGCAGGTCAGATAAAGACATCTGTAAATGATATGGTATCAGGCATTGATGCTGATTCAATCTCCGAGAAGCTTGGCGAGCTCAAGGGCGGCGTTGCTCAGATCAAGACAGGCACTGATAAGCTCAATGCAAGTGTAAACGGCAGCGACAGCACACTTAAAAACGGCATGGCTGCTCTCAACGGCGGCATAGATCAGCTTAATGAGCAGATAAACGGAAGCTCCAGCACCTTAAAGAACGGTGTATCTCAGCTTTCGGGCGGACTGAGCTCCCTCAATGACAGCGTAAACGGCTCAAGCAGCACATTAAAGAGTGGTGTTTCTCAGCTTTCGGGCGGACTCAGCACCCTTAATGACAGCGTTAAGGGCGAGGTCAAGAGTGGTGTTTCGCAGATTTCGGGAGGACTTAACACTCTCGACCGGAAGGTCAGCGGAGACCTTAAATCAGGTGTATCTCAGCTTAAAGCAGGTACATCTACGCTCAACTCCAATATGCCTGACCTGACAAGCGGTGCAAAAGCACTGGATAACGGTCTCGCACAGCTTTCAAGCGGAAGCGCTGAAATGAAGAACGGTACAGCTACTCTCTACAGCTCACTTGCTGAGCTTGCTTCGGGCAGCAATACACTTTCCGCAGGCAGCGCTAAACTGTTCAGCGGTGTAGGTGAGCTCAAAAAAGGCACAGGAAAGCTTACCGACGGTGTTCAGCAGCTTGAAGACGGTGCCAAGGAGCTCAGCGAGGGCATGGATAAATTCAAGACCGAGGCTATCGACAAGCTTATGAACGCTTATAAGGATAATCTGCCTGCTCTTATTGACAGGATCAAGGCTATCAAGGAAGCTGCAGCCGAGGCTGACAACTTCTCGGGAGTGGCTAAGGATACACACAGCACAGTTAAGTTCATCTACGAAACCGAGCCTGTTGAATCCAAGAAGAAATAAATCTGCATTTCAGAGCATAGATAAACCCCATATCCACAATGGATATGGGGTTTTCTGTATCCTGTATTTCAGTCTGTCAGTTTCTTCTTCTGAAGTTCTCCCGCAACCTTCAGTACAACATTTCTGGGGGCAAGCCTTGAAAGCGCTGCCGCAGCCTTCATGCCCGAGCCCGGTACTATTATAAGCGACTTTCTGAAAAGACCTTCAAGACCTGCTCTTGCACAGTCCTCAGCGGAAATGCCCTCAACGCCGAAGTCACAGCCTGCAACATCATTGAATTCAGTTGCTACAGGTCCCGGGCACAGCGCCGAGATATGAACGTTCGCTCCCCTGTTTTTAAGCTCTCCGCTGATTGAGCTTGTAAGGCTGACTACATAAGCCTTTGTTGCATAGTAGGTAGCCATAAGAGGCCCTCCTGCCATAAGCCCTGCAGATGAAGCAACGTTTAAAATATATCCTCTGTCAGCCGCAATGAAATCCTTTATAAAAAGCTTGGTAAGAATATGCACTGCGGTAATATTAGTATCTATCATACGAAGCTCTGTATCAAGCGGGAGCTCGTCAAAATCTCCCAGTGCGCCAAAGCCTGCATTGTTTATCAGGACAGTCACATTCTCGTCTTTTACTGCCTCGTAAAGTGCTTCACAGCCCTCACGGGTGGAAACATCGCTGACGATAACCCTGCTTTCACCGTCTATCTCCGAGGCAAGCTCCTCGAGCCTTTCCTTTCTTCTTGCCGCAAGAATGACCTTGAAGCCCCTCTCGCTGAGCTGTTTGGCCATTTCTCTGCCAATACCCGAGCTTGCGCCCGTAATAAGCGCTGTTCTTGCCATAGCTATCACTCCTTTTGTTTAGTGTATCATATATTTAATCTCCTGTCAACAGCTAAAATCTATTGACAAACAAGACAAAATATGTAATAATATTCATGTTAGTAAAAATATGAAATGCACAGTTATGGAGGAGAATTTTATGAACTGCACACTATGTATTCTTGCAGCAGGTCTGGGGTCAAGGTTTAAAGGCGGCATAAAGCAGCTTGAGCCTTTTGGACCGAACGGTGAGATCATTATGGACTATTCGGTCTATGATGCGCTCGAGGCAGGCTTTAATAAAATAGTATTTGTAATCAGACGTGACATAAAAGATGCCTTTGATGAAATGATAGGCAGCAGGATCTCAAAATATGCAAACGTCGAATATGTTTTTCAGGAGCTTGATATGATCCCTGAGGGCTTCACTAAAAATCCTGAAAGAACTAAGCCATGGGGGCACGGACACGCTGTGCTCTGTGCAGCTTCTGCGGTGCATGAGCCTGTTGCTGTTATAAATGCCGATGACTTTTACGGAAAGGAAGCCTACAGGCAGCTTTACAAGTTCCTGACATCAGAACAGCCCGAGGACAAGCTTCATCTGGCTATGGCAGGCTTTATCCTTAAAAACACTCTGAGCGAATACGGCGCTGTGAACAGAGGTCTCTGTATCGAAAAAGACGGTATGCTCACAGGTGTTACCGAGACATACAACATCAGGCGTGAGGCTGACGGAAAGGTGTACTCAGGCAAGGAAGAGACTGTTGAAGTCGATGAGAACTGCTATGCTTCAATGAATATGTGGGGGCTGCCGGTTAAGTTTTTGGACAGGCTCAGAGAGAAGTTTGCAGACTTTTTCAAGAATAATCATGACAGCCTGACTGCGGAGTTCCTGCTTCCTGCGGCAATTGATGAGATGATAAAATCCGGCGAGGCTGACTGCGCTGTACTGCCCAGCCACGACCGCTGGTTCGGTGTTACCTATGCCGAGGATAAGCCGGGTGTTAAGGCTGAAATCGCCAATCTTATAGAAAGCGGAGCGTATCCTGAAAGGCTCTGGAAATAAGGATTATAACAGGGCAGTTTCATATTTTCCAATTTTATAATAATTTTTGTGTATTTTGTTGCTATTCTTGGTACAAAATTGTTAAGTATGCACAGGAAAACGTTTGCAGATTTGGTGTATATGCTGATTGAAATTTTGTTAAAAATAAAGTATAATGAAGTAAACTAATTAGGAAAGGAAGTTTTAGAAATGAAACTTAGAAAAGTATTTGTAGGTATGGCAGCTTCTTCGCTCGCAGTATCTATGTTTGCAATGTCCGCATCTGCTTTCAAGGCTGGTCTTTATTATCAGTCTGACGGAACATGGGATTTCCGTAACGCTTATGCAGCAGAACCTGAGGAGAATCTTGTAAAGGCTACATTCCCTAATGCAGGTGTAGGCGTTCAGGGCGGCCAGTATGGTATCGATACTACTGTTACTTTCTCTGATGTTGACATCACAGAAGACGGAACATATACTGTTTCCGGTAAAGTAAGCGGTACTATCAATGAGCAGATTCAGGTATACGATGACGGTACAGAGAGAAGCGGCGGCGCTCTTAACTGGTCTGTTGCAAAGAACTTCGAGATGGAAAACGGAGAAGTTATCGACGGTCAGGCATTTACCGGCTTCAATCTTATCGGACTTACAACTGATGCTGAGAATTTCGAGGTTGACGACGACGGAAACGTTTATCTTGACGGCAAAAAGATCAAGTTCTCTGACGTAACAATTAAGTACGGCGCAAACACATACACTGTTGCTGATCCTATCACTGATGCCACCTCTGACAGCCTTAACTTCACAATCACTAACAAGTGGAACAAGGAGTACAAGGATTTCGTAGCAGGCGGTCAGATGATCGATCATGACACTTATGCAGCTCCAGGTGCTGATGATGTAATTGAGATGACATTCACTGTCACAGGTCTGAGCGAAAGCGCAGGCGGAGACAGCTCTGCACCTAGCGGTGAAAGCTCCAAGGCTGGCGATGAAAGCTCCAAGAAGGCTGATGAAAGCTCTAAGGCAGACGCTAGCAGCAAGACAGCTGATGCAGGTACATCTAAGGCTGCAAGCAATGGCGGCACAGCAGCAGCAGGCAGCACAGCAGCAGGCGGCGGAAGCGATGCTACAAGCACAACAGCAGCTACAGGTGCTACAGCAGGTCTCGTATTTGCAGGTATCGCACTTGCAGGTGCAGCTCTCGTTGTAACTAAGAGAAAGTAATCCATACGGATAAACATTCTTGATATTTTTGAGAACTCCCGTGCTTCGGGAGTTCTTTTTTTGAAATTTTTTGCCGAGAGTAAAAAAAATTACAAAATGCACTAGACAAAAAGAGAAAACTATAGTATAATGTTAGATGTGAAATGGAATGGTGATCAAATGAGAGTTATTACCGGTTCATGCAGAGGAAAAAAACTCAAAACACTTGAGGGCACTGATACCAGACCGACCTCGGACATGGTTAAGGAGGCTGTGTTCTCGATAATTCAGTTTGAAGTGCCCGGGGCCAGTGTGCTTGATCTGTTCGCAGGAAGCGGTCAGATGGGCATTGAGGCTCTGAGCAGAGGGGCAAGCCACTGCGTGTTTGTAGATAAAAATCCTGAGGCTGTGAAAATAGTAAGGGAGAATGTTTCGGGCTGCGGCTTTGTGAAGGAGTCAAGGATTCTTTCTATGGACAGCCTTGAATATCTCAGAACTGCCAAGAACGGGCTTGATATTGTGTTTGTTGACCCGCCCTACCATACGGGTCTTATTGAAAAGGCTCTTCCTCTTATCGAAGCGAAGATAAATGAAGGCGCTTATGTTATCTGTGAGCACGAAAAGGAACTGACACTTCCTGATGAGTGCGGTGAGCTGGTGCTTCATAAGAGATATAAGTATGGGAAAATTGCCCTCACAGTTTATAGAAAAAACGAAAAGGACTATGACGAATGAAAAAGATAGCTGTCTGCCCCGGAAGCTTTGATCCGGTGACACTCGGACATCTCGATATTATAAACAGAGCTTCAAAGCTTTTTGACAAGGTAATTGTTCTCGTTTCGTTCAATCCGAACAAGTCGGGCGCTGCATTTACTGTCAAAGAGAGAATGGAAATGATTATTGAAACAACAGGTCATCTTGATAATGTTGTGGTTGACTGCTACAGCGGTCTGCTGGCGGATTACCTGAAGCATACGGGTGCTGTTGCGATAGTTAAGGGCCTCAGGGCGGTATCTGACTTTGAATATGAGTTTCAGATGGCTCTGGCTAACAAGAAGCTTTATGACGGCGCTGAAACTATGTTTCTGACAACCACGGGCGAGAATATGTTCCTCTCGTCAAGTGTGGTCAGGGAGATAGCAAGCTTCGGCGGGGACATTACGGATTTTGTTCCTGCGTCAATTAAGGACAGGATATTTGACAGACTTTTCGACTCCCAAAAAGCAAAATCGGAAGAATAGTCTGATAAAAGTAAAAATTGGAAAGGATGTTTACTATGGCTGATGAAAAGCTGACATTAGAAGAAACTCTGGAGCGTATGGAGGAGCTCCTTGACAAGGCAGGCAATATGCCTTTTTCATCAAAGAAGGTTGTTGACTGTGATCTTATGAGACAGTACCTTGATGAAGCAAGGATCAATATTCCTACCGAAATCAGACAGGCTCGTGACACACAGAGAGATAAACAGGCTATCCTTGCCGAGGCTTCAAAAGAAGCTGATGACATTATCAGAAAAGCTAAGGAGGAAGCTAAGAAGCTTGTAGCTCAGGAGGAGATTATCAGACAGGCTTCTGAGTATGCAAAGCAGATAGTTGCCGAGGCTGACCAGCAGGCTGCTGATATTGTAGCTCAGGCAAGGGCTAAGGACAAGGCTATCAAGGAGGCACTCTCCGAGAACCTGAACAAGACCCTCACCGATGCAATTACTGTGCTCTCGAAGAGCGTTCAGGACGTTGAGTCTACAAGAGCTGCAATAAACAAGCTCAACCCTAACGAAGCTCAGAAGGCTGAGGAAAAGCCCGAGGAAAAGGCTGACAAAAAGGGAAAGAAATAATACATAAACATAAATCCCCGAGAGCTTATACTCTCGGGGATTTATTATTTTGAACGATATATTTTGGCTATCTCGTCTGCTATCTCTATCGGGCGGAGGTCTCCGCTGACGATGCAGTTTGAATGTGCTTTGTAAAGCGGTCTGCGGCTGTCGAAACGCTCCTGAAGCTGCTCCTTTGTGGAGTTATATGCTATCGGGCGGTGGGGGTCATCTTTTATGCGGGAGTAGCAGGTTTCAAAATCGGTGTCGATAAAGACAGCAAGGCCTGCGCTCTTTGCAAGAGCTCCGTTCTCCTCATTGAGAAGTGCTCCGCCGCCTGTGGCTATGATCTTGCACTCCCCTGCCAGGTCTTTCAGCGCCTTAGTCTCGGCTGCCCTGAAATAGGCTTCGCCCTTTTGCTCAAATATTTCAGGGATAGACATAGCCTCATGCTCCTCAATATAGTCATCAAGGTCAAGACATTCTGTTCCGAGCTTTTTGGCAAGCAGCTTCCCGACGGTCGATTTTCCGCAGCCCATAAAACCGCAGAGGTATACAGGTACGTTTTTCATTTCTTAAAATCCCTTTCGACTATCTCTTCCATTTCAGCGATTATGCCTGCGACCTCTTCCTCGGTGTAGCTGTCGCCGTCCCATATCTCATGTGCTGAAACTGCCTGCCACACAAGCATAGCCATTCCGCCTGCCGCAGGCTTGCCTGCCGAACGGGCTTTTTTTATGAGGACAGTTTCCCTCGGATTGTAAATAACATCGAATACGGCACTGCTTGCCGCTATTACCTCATCGGAAACAGGGCAGGCATCGCACTTGGGGTACATTCCTACAGGGCAGGCATTCATAAGAAGGTCGTAACGGACACTCGTGTCAATCTCCGTATTCTTTACAATGCTGACCTTTGCATCAGGCTTCATCACAAGTATCTCGGTCTTTGCCTGCTCGGCAAGCGGAATATCGCTTTCAAGAACTGCTATTGTCAGGTCTGCTCCTGCAAGTGCCGACTCTATCGCCATCATTCTGCCGACGCCGCCGCAGCCGATAAGGAGCGACTTTCCTCCCAGCGGTGCTCCCATTGCGGAAACTGTACGCAGAAAGCCGTCACAGTCGGTGTTATAACCCGTATGTACACCGTTTTTGTTGTCAATGCAGTTTACCGAATTATAACGCTTTGCCGAATCTGCAAGCTTGTCGCAGTAGTCGATTATACCTATCTTGTGAGGGATAGTGATATTGAGCCCGTCAAGAGCACGCAGTCTGTCCGAATTTTCGGACAGTTCTTTCTCTGAGAGCTCGATGATCTCATAGGAAGCCTGTCTGCCTCTGAGGGTAAAAAGCCTGTCATGAATAGGGGGCGACATAGTGTGTTTAAGGCTGCCGCCAAGAAGTGCGTAATTTGCCATAGTGATCTTTCCTTTCCTAAGGGGTCATAGCTCGATTGTTTCGAGCCTGTTTGTCGGAGTGTACTGTCTGAGCTTCACGCCTGCAAGCTCAAACATTCTTTTTGAAGCGATAACACCGTCTGAGTCGGGGTACTTGTCCTCTCCGTAGACGACCTCTTTTATTCCACTCTGAATGATAGCCTTTGCACACTCATTGCAGGGGAAAAGAGAGACATATATCGTTGAGTTTTCAAGCCTGCCTGCCGCACAGTTAAGTATGGCATTGAGCTCCGCATGGCAGACGTAGGGGTATTTAGTGTCCAAAAAATCTCCCTCTCGTTCCCATGAGACCTCATCGTCGCTGAGCCCGACAGGCATTCCGTTATAGCCGACAGAGAGTATCTTGTTCCTGTCCGACACTATGCAGGCGCCTACCTGAGTGTTCGGGTCCTTGCTGCGTCTTGCGGACAGCTTTGAGATTCCCATAAAATACTCGTCCCAAGTGATATAGTCCTGCCGCTTCATAAAAGCACCTCCGTTATTTTGTGATATTATAGCCTTTCTCCGCAAGAAGGTAAAGAGCCTTATCAAAGCTCTCCTCCTTGACGAGAACGTAATCTGTATTATATGTCGATACGGCGAAAATACCGATCCTTGCATCTGCTAAAAGCTGAGCTATCGGGGCAAGGATCCCCACCAGTGAAAAGTCCAGCACGCCCTCTATGCGGAAGGCTTTCCAGCCGTCCTCACGCTCGGTTGTGTCTGAGGGGCACTCCTCTGTTTTGCAGACGAGAGATAATTCCTCATCGGTCTGCGATAGAAAATAAAAGCCGCTTTTTATGACCTCGGGCTCAAATGCTCTCAGCTTGCAGACTGTAAGTCTGTGCTCCAGTGCTTTAATATCCATATCAGATACCGCCCAGAGCCGCAAGGGTCTTATCCAAAGTTTCGTTGTTCTCAATATTGTAGGCCTGAGCGTCTTTCAGAGTTTTCTTGACAAGCCCTGTGAGCACCTTGTTAGGACCGAGCTCAACGAAGGTGTCAAAGCCTGCGTTCCATGCATTATTCAGCTCTGTTGTAAACTTAACAGGCGAAATTATATGGTCTGCAAGTCTCTTCGGAATATCTGCGCCTGCAAAGTTCAGCACCTCGCCCGAAAGGTTTGAATAGAACGCACACTCAGGCTCTGCGAAAGTGAAGGTCTTTGCCTTCTCATAGAACTCCTCGGCAGCAGGACGCATAATCTCACTGTGGAATGCACTTGCAACGCCCAGCTTTACTGCCTTTACTCTCTTTGCTGTGCTTGTGCGCTTCAAAAGCTCTGCCGCAGCCTCTGCGGGAGCTGACTCTCCTGCGATAACAGTCTGTATCGGTGAGTTATAGTTTACGGGAACTATGTAGCCCTCAGTCTGCTCGCAGGCTGCCTCAACCTCCTCGGGGGTCGGTCCTATGATCGCATACATTACGCCCTCGCTGCTTTCGGCACACTTCTGCATAGCTTGTGCCCTATACTTTATAAGGAAGAATGCATCTTTGTAAGAGAGCATTCCTGCGGCTGCCATAGCTGCATACTCACCAAGGGAATGTCCTGCAACTGCATCAAAGCCTATGCTCTTTGCGGCTTCAAAGGCTGCCAGGGAGCA
>OCVV012850671.1_pt1 | contig 14029 bp, 11 predicted proteins | sample 1539721 | NCBI WGS metagenome assembly OCVV01 (sample SAMN02144230, study PRJEB22623) | gut metagenome | biome: sheep rumen | host: Ovis aries | place: New Zealand
TATGATGCAGCGCCAGAAATACTTTAAGTACACGCACAACGACACCCTGCAGGTGGTGAGCCTGCCGTATGAGAACCGCAGCCGCGACACTCTGCACCAGCGCAATTACTCCATGTATGTGTTTCTGCCACGTCAAGGTAAGACCTTAGACGACGTAGTGAAATACCTGCATAGCCACAGCCTTGCAGAACTGAGTAAGATGATGAACCAGCAAGACGTGGACGTCCGACTGCCACGCTTCACCTCTGGTGTAACCTTAGACCTGAAGTCAGTTATGCGCAGTCTAGGTGTGCGCCATCTGGATGACTTCTCCGGAATATCAAGCAACTATATGGAGTTAAGCGGAGTGATGCAGCAAGCAAAGATAATAGTCAACGAGCAAGGCACAGAGGCGGCAGCTCTGACGGAAGCTATCTCCATAGGTGCCTGGGCTCAACCTCATTATGTCGCCATTTTCAATGCGAACCATCCTTTTATCTATATGATAGTGTGTGATGATACCAATACCATCTACTTCATGGGAGAATACACCAAAGGCATGGTGCAGGAGAACGGCGAGTGGATGGTAAAAGAAAGCACCTTGTCTGAGGAGAAAGAAGATACGGAGGAAAACCTCAGAGAATGGGATGATGCGGAGTGTGAAGTATTGAAAGCCAAGGAAGTGATAGCCACGGAGTCTATACGCCCAAATCCGAAGAAAGTTTTCGACGTGGTGGAGCAGATGCCTTCATTCCCCGGAGGTATGAAAGCCATGATGGACTATCTGGCTAGAAACATAAGGTATCCTGCCGATGCCAAGAAGAACCTATTAGAAGGCAGGGTGATACTTCAGTTTATAGTGGATATGAAAGGCAGACTGAGCGATATAAAGGTGGCGAAGAGCGTAGAGCCTTCCCTTGACGCTGAGGCAGTGAGGGTTGTCAAGTCCATGCCGCGCTGGAATCCCGGTATGCAGCAAGGCAAGGCGGTGAAGGTGCGATATACGCTGCCGGTAACATTCAGACTAAACTAACAAAAGAGTAATCAGTGGTCACTTGTATCAAGTATCATCCCATCACTACGTCGAGTACCATCATCAGTACGAAACCGATGGCGAAGCCTATGGTGCTGAGGTTGCTGTAAGAGTAGTCATCTGTTACTAAAGTTTCGTAAGTTAATGAGCTAAAGAGGTAAGGGGATTACAACAGCAAAGTCGAGGATTGGGAAATTTTATGTAGGTGTACTAATTATTTGAATAAGTTCTGAATATCATGTAAAAGCCGTCTGTACGCATGGTGAAATGATCTGCCAGCGATTCGTTGAGTGTTCCCTGCCATAGTTCTTGATATGCATAGGAGTTCCATTTCAATCCTTCTGACGTGATAGTTTTACATCCGAAGTTAAATATGCTGACCTGCTGTCCGGGCATTGAGTCAAATGTTTGTTCTCCCTGTGCAGGAGTGAAATATCCCGAATCAGTGAACATCGTGCCGTTGATATTCATCTCACGGTAATAGCGCATCAGAAGCGAGATATTACCCAATGTATGGTCTTCACGCTTCCCTGTGCAACCTACGTATGCAATGTTTTGCCACCCCTGTGCCTTGCAATAGCGTGTTGCCTTTGTCAGGTCATTATCTTCCTGTTCGTCCACCTGTATCAAACGGTCACGAAACTCAGCAGGCACCGAGTCGCCGTCGCCTATCACTATGTCTGCATTGGGAAAAGCTTTGACAGCTCCGTCACAACACACTACCCTCTCTGCCTCATTCAGCACCTTGAGAGGTACGGCATGCGTCGGGAACGCGCCATTAGCCAGGATAACAACATCAAATGCTTTCATATCTCGATATGTTTAGCCATCTTCTTCCACTTAAAGTAGCCTGCAATGGCAATGATGACATAGAGTGCGTAGAGTCCTGCCTTAAAAGGTATGCCTTTGTTAATATAAAGATATGCACACACCACATCAACGACAATCCAGAACAGCCACTGCTCTACGAATTTGCGTGCCAGTGCCCACAGTCCCACGAATGACAGCGCATTGGTAAAGGCATCCAGCAAGGGCACGGTGGAGTTAGTCCACGTGATGAGCACATAGTATGTGACGCCCCATGCCAAAAAGAAACCTACGATGGCGGGCATATAATATCTGCCAGGCATGTGGATGATGGGAATCTCCCGATGGTCTTTCCTTGTCTTCTTGTATTTCCAGAACAGGAAACCGTAGATGGCAGCCAGAGTATAATAGCATGCCATACCCGCATCGCCATACAGTCCGTGTGTGTAATAGAGCCAGATGTCGAGTGCCGGCATCACGATACCCACCAGCCACAGCCATATACTTGCACGATACTCAAGCCATATATATATGAGCCCGAGAACAGTCGTCAATATGTCTAACCAGTCGAAAGTCATAAATCAGAAATTTACCGACAGATGCGCCATCATGTTGAAGGGAGCTGAAGGGGCGAAACCTACAGCATACATATCTCGATAGAAGCCACTGCTACCTTGTCCATTGTAAGCCACCACCCTGCCGTCTTCCTGCTTGTAGGCTGGCGCTGCCCATCCGTTGTTGTCATACTTGGCAGAGAAGATATTATAGAGCATCAGCCCCACCGTAGCCTCCTTCATACCTGTCTTAGGCAGGGTGAAGGTATATGACAGGTCGATATTCGTTGTGAAGTGCCTCTTCAGCAACATCGTGTCCCAGGTCTTATTGCCGCTGTCGTCTATGCCTTCTATCTCTGCGAAGCCTGTATTTGTAAGATACTGGTCACTAACATACTGACTCTGTATGCTACCCTTCAGTCCTTTATAGGTAAACGTAAGGACGTTGTTAAAGATAAAGCTTGGCGAGAAGGCCAAAGGCTGGTCGCCCAACGACACCTTCGTCATCTGGTCGTCAAGTGTCACCTTGATGTCCTTCACCCGGTTTCTCGACAACGTGGCATTGGCATCCCAACGGAACCAGTCCACTGGTTTCCATGCAGCCTCCAGTTCCATGCCCACGCGATAGCTCTTGTCCAGGTTCTTTGTCAGCGGTTCACCGATGGCATTGAGTTCACCTGTCAGCACCAGCTGGTCCTTGTAGTCCATCCAGTAGAACGTGGCACCGGCAGTGAAACGTTCGCTCTGGTACTTATATCCCAGTTCCAAGTCGCCCAGTCGCTCTGCCTTGGCAACGGCATTCTCATCACCAGGATTGGCTATCTGCTGCATGAAGTTATTGCGCACAGGCTCCTTATGGCCTATGCCATACGACAGGAACATCTTATGGTTGCGGTTGATGTCATAGTTCAGTCCGAACTTCGGGTTAAAGAAATCATATTTATTGTCAATGACATACCTCCCGTCAGTATTATAGCCATAGCCTACGGTGGGGTCCTGCAATTTATAGCCCACATGACGATATTGCATATCAACGAATGCCGACAGTCCTCTCAAAAATTCGTAAGACACCTTACCATAGACATTAAAGTCAGTCTTGCGGCTGTGGTTATGGTAATACTCAAAGTCAGGGCGCATGGCTGCCTCCGGAACCGTAGTGGCAGCCCCCGGCTTCGTCCATACGATGCGTCCGAACTGGTCACCCAGATAGCAGTTCCATCCTCCACCGACGATAGCCTGCAGGTCGTGCTTGTTGTCATAGGTCAGCGAGGCAACCGTCCCGAAGAAGTCGTTGTCCATCTTCTGCTGGTCTGCCAGGTCGTTACAATAATCAGGGTCGGTGCTCAGTCCGTACGATGCCCATGAAGCCTGATAGTTATACTGTTGGTAATAGCCTTCCCCCTTCGTATAGTGCAATCCCACGTTCAGGTTCAGCATATCGGTAAAACGCTGGTTCCACAGCAACTGGTAGTTCTGCTGGTGGTAGTTGTCAGTCTGGTCATCGTAATAGCGTACGTTACCATTCTCGTCATAGTATTCGCCACACGAGTTGTAGGTACGTCCGAAGAGGCTCTGCTCATATTTCGACGTATAGTTCCATGCATGGTAAGTTTTCTCCTCACCATTCCATGTAATGAATTTCACGACCGTATTGTCGGCGAAGTAGCCTGCCTGCAAGAAATAAGAGTTCAGCTTCGTCGAGGCACGGTCTATATAGCCCTTCGAACCAATGTTTGACAACCTGCCTTGTATGCCCCAGTGACCGCCTAACAAACCCGTACCAAAACGCAGTGTCTCCTTATGACTGTAATAGGAGCCGCCACTCAGGTCTATGCCTACGAATGGTTTGACGCCGATGTTCTCTGTCAGCATATTGATAGTAGCACCAAAAGCGCCGGCACCGTTCGTTGACGTACCCACGCCACGCTGTATCTGCATTGACTGTACGCTGGAGGCGAAGTCACCCATGTTCACCCAGAAGAGCTGTGCACTCTCGGCATCGTTCATCGGAATACCGTTGGCTGTGATGTTGATGCGGCTTGGATCAGTACCACGCACACGCAGCGAGGTATAGCCTATGCCATTACCTGCATCAGAGGTCATGGTTACCGAAGGTGTCAGCGACAACAGGTAAGGTACGTCCTGACCGAAGTTAACTGCTTTTAGCTGTGCCTTGTTCATATCGGTGTAAGCCACAGGCGTTTTCTTTGAGGCACGTGTTGACACAACCTGCACATCCTGTAATTCTACGCTTTTCAGCGTATCCGTATCTGCCGCCTGCATTGTCATCGCAGTAGCCAGCAGAGCTAATAAAGATATTTTTTTCATCCGTAACAAACAGTTGTTCATTAAAGGTGGGTTCTATTAATTCCCACCGTAAATTTTAACTTTAAACGTGGGTTGACGTTTTGTCATCTTTTCGTTTTCTTTCGGTGCATACTATCAGTTCTTTCGGTCACATAGCCCGCTATGCTCCCTCAACAACTGACACTCTGCCCTCGAAACAAATTCGAAAATATAACAAAGCGAATTAATAGAACCCACCTAAAAGGAATACCAACCCTTTTAATGGTTAAAACCTAATGCAAAAGTAACTCTGATATTACGCAATGCCCACCAGTTCTACTTCAAAGATAAGTGTTGAGCCACCAGGTATGCCAGGCTGAGAGAATTTCCCGTACCCCATCTCGGCAGGAATATATATTTCCCATCTGTCGCAGCCGTTCACACTCCATGCCATTGTGGACTATATCGCCGAGGCAGTAGAGCGTGTGCCCCCTGCCAGTTCCTCTTCGGCCTTCTTGATGGCAGTGGTCACTCCGAAGCAGAACCCGCTGCCATTGTCTATTTCTATCTGCATCACTTTCTTTTCGTCGCTTTATGATGTTGCAAAAATACAAATTTAATACCAACTATCAAACTTTTCGAATGTTTTTCTTGTTTGTATTAGAAAAAAGCATTAAATTTGCAGCGACAATAAAAAATGAAGTTTAATTTTAATTAGTAGCGACAATATGAGATAACGGAACATCTGAGAGATAGCATGCCGCACCAGGTGCGGCCTATCCAAGGGACAATTAGAAACTATCTTTTAAAAAAAGAGAATGAGCGCGTTGTCCCATCCGTAGTCTTTTTAGATATTGAGCGTTCTGCTCTTGACTCTCTCGATTCAGAATACCGCCAAAATATTCAACAACATGAGAGCAAGCAGTTCAGAATGTTCACGCCGACGAGGCGTGAACTGTTCTTGCTTGTTTATGTTGTATGGTCACTTGGCGGTAACCTAGAATCGAGGATAAGCAATCGGATGGTTTACGCCTTTTCTTATTCTTAAAAACTAAAAGCCAAGTGACAATGAAAAAACAATCTACTTTAATGCAATTATGCATGATGCTGTTGATGGCGATGCTGACAACAACAGTGCGAGCCGAAGTGGTACCGCTTACAGAAAATTACAGTGCCGAGAGTACCACAGAAGGTTGGACTTCGAGTGTGCAAGGTGACAACCCCCGCTTCACACCTATTATTTACAATGAGGCCGAACTTTTGCCAGGAAGAGGATTGGATAATAACTATTTTCTCTCTGTTAACCAGTCACAGCGCAACAATAATGGCTGTGTGGTGACTGGAACAATTCTTTCTGGCAAGGCCGCTGCTGGTGACGATTTTACGTTGGAGTTTGATATGAAACTATGTAACAGCAACAACAACAGAAGCAGCCAGTCGCCCGTGTCGCTACAGATAAAAGATGCCAACAATGAAAAAGATATTTTCTCTCTGTCAGCACCTGAGAAGTATGTCAGCACTTGGAATGTCAATGGTACCGATCTCCAGGTAACGCTGCCTGAAACTGGCGGTATGGGTATCGCCAGTCTCACGTGGTGCCACTATGTCATAGCGCGCTCAGGCAATCTGACCTACCTGACAATCACCAACAACGCCACTGGGGAAACTGTCTTGGAGCGTACTTTAATAGAAGGTAGCAGCGAGACTGGCGGCCTGGGCAACATCGTGTTTACCACCAAGCGCTATTATGCCAACTTCGCCATTGACAATATTGTAGTGCGTGCATTAGAGGAGAGCGATGTGCCCTCAGGGGAGATGTCATCTTACACAATTAAATATCGCAATGAAGGAGGCTATGAGATTAAACCAGACGTCGTTACCCCCTTTATCGTAGGCAATGAGGCTACTGCTACGGCTGAACAGATGACACCTATTTATTATAATGACAAGAAATATCTCTACAAAGAAGGCAACAACACTATCACGCTGGTTGCCGATGCTTCGCAAAACGTGATTACCCTTGTCTATCGTGAGGCTCAGCAATGCAACTACACCGTGAAGGCTATCTATGGTGACAAAGAGAAGGTTCTTGTCGAAGGCAAAGGCATTGAGGGGGATGCCGTGACCTACAACTATCCGAAGTATATGCTTGACGGCACCACCCTCTATCTGAAAAATCAGAGCGCCACTAATCCTTATTTCGGCAAGACCATTACGCTGAGTGAAGAGAACACCATCGAGACGGTTGAATACACCGATGGCGTGGCCTCTGATGTGGTGTTCTACAAGGAAGCCGAGCAGATGGATGGCTTTACATCTCTATCCACCAACAATGCCGACATCCGCTGCTCTGACGGCAAAGGCGGTGTCATAGACGGTGACGAGCCTGTAGTACTGACCACACTGCCCGCTGGAAAATACGTCATCTATGGCCAAGTATGGGGAACAGCGGGCTATACTGCCACCATCACGGCCGACAACGCAACGGTGTGGGAACTTGCCTCTACCGGCTACCTTTTTGATGCGCTTTCAGAAGAAATCACGCTGACCAAAGAGACCACGCTGTATATCAAGGACAGTGGTGATGACGAAATGAGACATAAGATGCTTGACCTGATCTATATTCAAGAGGCAAAGCAGCACTATATTGCCGAATATGATCGTGATGCATCTTCTCTCACATTTAAAAAGGGCATACTGCCGTTAGGTTCTACAACAGTTTGGGATGCCGAGAATACTGGCTCAGAGCCTGGCTGGTTAAGTAGGATTCCATATGTAACCAATGTGTTATTCGAAGAGTCATTCGCAGATGCACGTCCTACATCATGTGCTCTCTGGTTTAAGGGCGCATCCAAACTTACCACGATTACAGGTTTGGAATATCTGAATACCAGTGAGGTAACAAGTATGTCTGAGATGTTCCGCAACTGTCAACAGCTGACTTCGCTTGACCTAAGTACTTTCTATACGAAGAATGTAACCGACATGTATTATATGTTCTATAATGACTATCGTCTTACTTCACTTAACGTGAGCAGTTTCAATACGGCTAAGGTAGAAAATATGGGTTTAATGTTCGGTTATTGCTCGCAGTTGACTTCGCTTGATGTTTCTTCTTTCAATACTGATGCCGCAGTAACTGTTTCTGGCATGTTCTATTACTGCTCGGCCCTTAAGACTATATATTCTGAGAACTCTTGGAGCCTGCCCTCCTTGCAGGATGGTGGCGGCAATTGGATGTTCTACGGATGTCAGAATCTCGTTGGTGGCAGCGGCACTGTCTATGACGAAGAACATACTGGCGCTGAATACGCTCGCATAGATGGTGGCACCGATGCACCGGGCTATTTCACCGACAAGAATGCTCCACAGGCTTATGCCGCATTGAGCGATGACGGCAAAACTGTGACCTTCTATTATGACAATCAAAAATTCAACCGCACGGGAGTGGTAGATATAAATAAATATTATGTAGAGTCCAACGCCTATGGGACTGCTACGACAGCAGTCATAGATGCATCGTTTGCCGACTATCGGCCTACGAGTACAGCGTTTTGGTTCAATCAGTGTAAACATCTCACGTCAATCTCCGGTATTGAGAATCTGAATACCAGCGAGGTCACTGACATGAGTCGGATGTTCAACGAATGTATAGCCCTGCAGAGCCTTGATGTGAGCCACTTTGACACGAAGAACGCCACGAGTATGTACTATATGTTTCGCAATTGTTCTTCACTGACTAGCCTTGATGTGAGCCACTTTGATACGAGAAAAGTGACCGATATGGGATGGATGTTCTGTGCCGACTCGTTGCTTACCGCTCTTGATGTCAGCCACTTCAATACGGAGAACGTAACACGCATGACCAGTATGTTCTGGTGGTGCAAGTCGCTTACCACGCTTGATGTGAGCCACTTTGATACGAGAAAAGTGACCGATATGGGATGGATGTTCAATGGCTGTGAAATGTTAGAAAACTTGGATGTTAGCAATTTCAATACGGCTAATGTTACAGACATGGAAAATATGTTCTGGGGCTGTCGAAAATTGGAAACCCTTGACACTGATGGCTTTGATACAAAAAATGTCACTAATATGGAATATATGTTCTGTGCCTGTAACAGTTTGAAAAATGTTAATGTCAGCAAGTTTAATACAGAAAACGTAACTGACATGCAAGGTATGTTTGCTGAGTGTTACTCACTGGAAAGCCTTGATGTAAGTGGTTTTGTTACCGATAAGGTAACCAATATGTATGGAATGTTCGGATGGACAATTTTGAGAAGTCTTGACCTAAGCAGTTTCAACACATCTAATGTTGAAAACATGGCGGATATGTTCTGCTGGGACGACTGGCTTGAAACAATTTATGTTAGTGACAAATGGAATACCAACAGTGTTGAAAACGGCGCGGAGATGTTCCATGAATGCATCAAGTTGAAAGGCGGAAACGGCACGGTATATGATGCCGACCACACTGATGCAGAGTATGCCCGTATAGACGGCGGTAAGGATGCACCTGGTTACTTTACCGATAAGGTAACAACCGGTATTCACAATGTCAATCAGGACATAAAGGGAGAGAATATCTACAACCTTAAAGGCGAACGCTTATCTACGCCTCGCAGTGGAATTAACATTGTTGGAGGCCGAAAGGTTATTGTAAAGTAATTATTGTCTAAAACGAAAAGGTGTGCCGCAATTATTTGCGAGTACACCTTTTATAATTCAATACAGAATGAAATTATATTGTTTAAAAACTGTTATATCAGTCATGTGTGCAGTGTTACCCGTTTTATCATTTGGCAAAGATTGGGATTGTATAGTGGACGGTACTATGTATTCTTTAGATGACGAGAATAAGACTGCACAGGTAAAAACACCAACACGCCACTGGCATAATGAAAAGCTGTGAAAGGCAGTTCCTCTTCCACGTCTTCGCCTAATGATAGGCAAAACCCACGATAGTCTTCAATGTTCATATATCAATAGATTCTCCCTCCTTGGCTATTTCCCAGAAGGAAATGTTCTTTTCATCTGTAAACTCCTTCATACGCCAAGCAGATTCGAATCCACTTGCTACGAAATGCATAGGTACAAACATGCCCACTTTGAAACGCTCGATGAACTGACGACCACCAAGGGTATAGCCGTTGCCGATGCGTCCATCTACGGGGAACATCACAAGGTCAAAGGCATCTGCCACCTTTCGGATGTCCTTCAGTTCGCCCAAGTATTGCTTTTCGTGGGCTATCGGGTCAATGTCTTCCTCAAACTCTTCGCTATAGATGGTTTGACCTGGCACAGCATCAGGCAGGAACCGCGCATACCAGTTGCACAGGTCGCCAGCATGAAAGATTCGCTTCCCCTCGGTCTCGACTATCCATGATACGCCGCTGTCCGTACTGCCCAATGCCCTGACGGAAATTCTTTCGTCTGCCCATGATGCGCCTTTGGCTAACCATGCGTCGGCTTCATCCTTGCTGGCTCTCCTGTGTCTGAGTATATCCTTGCTCAGAATATATGTTACATCCGGCTTACGCTTCTTCCACTCGAAGATTTCCCTTGTGAAATGGTCTTTGTGGAAATGGCTTGATAGTACATAGACAGGCTTTTTGCTTTGAAGGACAGATTCCATGACATGAGCTGGATCCATCCAGAAATCGAATATCAGGATGGATTGTTCTGTTTCAAGAACGAAACCGCTATGAAATATGTATGTCAGCTTCATTTCGTCTCTAATCTTGGTTTTATGGGGTCTGTAAGTCTTATGATGTGGTCGTATTCGACCGTCAGGACTCCCTTTACTCCCTTGAAATATTGCATTGTCTCTTCAAGAGTCTTGCCATCAGGTTTTTTCAAAGCCATTCCATTGATGAGGTTATAGTCATAGATAACTTCACATCCATACGCTTTGATTGCCTTCTGCAAGGGTGCTTTGCCCACCTTCTCATCGTACATCACAAGGAAAACATTGGGTGAATGCTCTTGTTCGTACTGGTGTCCCTGAATGGGGGCTGATAGTTTTACAGTCTGCTTGGTTTTGCATGAGGTCAACAGAATGATTACAATCTGGGCCACCAATATCAACGGAATGCCATACTTGAATTTCTTATGTATCGTCTTGTGGTGCCACACCTTCATGCCCAGCCAAGCACCTATGACTATGAGATATATGAGTATGATTTGCTGTATTGTCATATTCATCTTTATACTTCTTCTTTTAAAGCCTTTTGCCCGTATTCAGTCATCAATCCACGACGCTCCAAGTCGAGGCGCCTTTGACGGTTGAGTTCCGTCCAATGGCTTCCCTTCCGTCGAGGTGACAACCGCTGGGCCAACCTTCCGTCAGGGAGTTTCTTCAGCGTGGAGTCAATCCACCCAAAGCAGAGTGCTTCTTCAACAATTACAAGGTAAGGCAGAGTGTCTGTCTTTGCCATCTTCGACCTGTTGCAGGCTACCCAGCAACATCTTTCGGAAAGATGGTTCCGCTCAAGCCACTCCCTCAGTTGACTACGATCGGTGAATGTCTGCAGGTTATCAACCTCCATGTGCTATCGTGCAATTTTATGCTATACCTAACAACTCTATTTCAAATATCAGTGTTGAGCCACCAGGTATGCCAGGCTGAGAGAATTTCCCATACCCCATCTCGGCAGGAATATATATTTCCCATTTGTCGCCTATATGCATCTGTTGCATGGCTATCACCCATCCCTCTATCAAGTCGCACAGCCTACACGCCAGAGGCACACCGCCCCTGCTGCTGTCAAACACTTTTCCGTTTATGGTCTTTCCTGTATAATGGGCAGTGATGATGCTTCTCAGTGCAGGCTGCGGACTATCGGCATTGCCCTCTGCCAGCACCTTGTAATAGACGCCCTTCGGGAGAGCCTTAACGCCCTCCTCTTTCGACTTTGCCTCAAGCCATTCCTTGTTAGCCTGTATATATTCCCGTTTACTCATGTCATTTTTTACTAATTACCTTGCAAAGGTACTCATTTTTATCGAGAATAAAAACATCTATCTGGCGTTTCGCACGTAATTTAAGTAAAATTTGTCTAAAAGATGCCTATATCAGAAGATAATGACCTTTGTTCGCAAAAAAAAGCTTTCAAGGTATCCACATCATTACGGTGGTAATCACTAGAACCCACCTTTAACATGTAATGGGAACGAATTAGCGTAATTGGCAGTAATTGCTTTCCCACTATCAGTACCCAAATTTTACGCTCAGTAGTAATTCTGCCCATATAAATTTTACGCTCAGTAGTAATTTTACACAAATAAATTTTACGCTCAGTAGTAATTCTACGCAAATAAATTTTACGCTCAGTAACATTTTTACTTGCAGATATGGAATTATTTTATTACCTTTGCAACAGATTATATAAACATATTCATAGATGAACGAACTGATATTCAAGCGAAAGGCATACGACAAACTGTTGCGATGGAAACAAAATTCAGAGGGTAAGACGGCTCTTCTGGTTGAAGGAGCAAGACGAATTGGAAAATCCACGTTAGTGGAGCAGTTCGCCAAAACAGAGTATAAGTCATACATTCTGATTGATTTTGCCAACGTCAGTCCAGAGATAAATGATTTAATCGAAAATCACATCTCCAATCTCGATTACTTCTTTATGCGCCTTCAATTCATAACGGGTGTAAGTTTGGAGAAGCGTAAGTCTGTCATTATCTTTGACGAGGTACAAAGACAACCACTTGCACGTCAAGCAATAAAGTATCTTGTTAAGGATGGCAGATACGACTATATAGAGACAGGCTCTCTCATTAGTATTCGCCAGAATGTGCAAGATATTGTCATACCAAGTGAGGAAGACCGCATACAGATGTTCCCGATGGACTACGAGGAGTTTCGTTGGGCACTGGGAGACCAAGTCACTGCCAACCTGTTGCGGCAAATGAGTGAAACGCATGAACCATTCGGTGACAGCACGCACCGTCACTTGATGCGCGACTTCCGCCTGTATATGCTTGTTGGTGGTATGCCTCAGGCTGTCAATGAATATCTTGCCACCAACAACTTACAGAAAGTGGATGAGGTCAAGAGACGAATACTCCAACTCTATGCTGATGACTTGCAAAAGATTGACAGGACCGGCAAACTGCGTTCCGTCCTGTGGGCCATACCATCAGAACTGCACAAGAATGCCAACCGCTACCAGATGACAACCGTCACAGGAAATACTACAACTGAGAAAAGGCAGGAACTGCTGGATGAGATGCGTGAAAGCATGATTGCCAACATAGCTTATCACTCCAACGACCCAAACGTAGGTATGCATCTGTCAGCAGACTTTAGGCGATACAAGATGTATCTTGCGGATACAGGACTGTTTGTCACTCTTGCCTTTTGGGATAAGGATTTCACGGAAAACATAGTATATCAGAAACTCCTTTCCGACAAGTTGGATACAAACCTTGGATATATCTATGAGAACATGGTGGCCCAGATACTTCGCACGTCGGGCAATGAGCTGTTTTACTACACCTTCCCAGGCAGTACGCGCAATAATTATGAAATTGATTTTCTACTCTCACGCAAAAACAAGCTCATTCCATTAGAGGTCAAGTCTTCTGGCTACAAGACCCACAAGTCTCTTGACGCCTTCTGCGAGAAATACTCTTCCCGTGTGAATGAAAGCATATTGGTTTATACCAAGGACTACCAGAAGGATGGCACCACACATTGCATACCTATATATATGTTGCCATTTATTTGACCCATAACTTCTAACATACCATAAATCCGCAGCCAGACAGCATTCTGATATGCACCTGATTACAGCGTAATAGTTACCTGATTATGGTGTAATCAGCCCCCGATTACACCGTAATACCTATGCTATTACATTTCAAGGGCTGTTTTACATCTAACTGCCATATAATCATTAAGATTATTTAACAGATGAATTTTAGCCATTTTGTGCTTTTGGCAACTTTGGTGAGCAAAGACAAAGGAATTTTGCCAGTCAAAAGAGAAAAGAAAATGCATCAAAATGGGGTCAGTTGTACCGTCATTGTATCTCGGATTCTCTAAGTATTTGGGATTCAACGATGGATAATAATTCAAAGTCAACTTAGGACACGGAATTTTGATTGTCAATCGTACCAATATTTATGTGTCGTCAGACAGGTAATCTTTGATGCAAATTGATTCGAGAAGTCAGGGAAAAGAATGGTTAAGGTGGCACTTTGAGGTAAAATGACGATTTCTTAGGCTCACTTTATTCTTTTTCTTCAAAAAAGTTTGCTTATTCCAAGAAAAAGCCGTACCTTTGCAGCAACAGTTCCCGCCACGCCTCCTAACAATGCGTACCACGGCGGGACTTCGTCATTTATAAAG
>OCVV011361232.1_pt1 | contig 14025 bp, 14 predicted proteins | sample 1539721 | NCBI WGS metagenome assembly OCVV01 (sample SAMN02144230, study PRJEB22623) | gut metagenome | biome: sheep rumen | host: Ovis aries | place: New Zealand
GGAACTGGAAGCGGCAGAGAAAAAGGAGCCTGCATTTGACGATGACAGCCCCATGCTGATGCGGGAGCAACTGATGCAGTTCAAACGTATCAACCATCAGAACAGGACCAAATCGACAATCTCCCTGCGCATTTCGCCTGCTACATTGAAAAAAGCCAAGCAATACGGAAAAGGATATACAGGCCTTCTGAGCCGGTTGCTGGATGCTGCAATCGATGATGAGGAACTGGTTCGGAAATGCATATGAAAAGCCACAGCTGTTTAACGGTTCACACGAAGATCTGTGGAATGAAATCTTCAATCAGGAGCTTTTGATTTTGCCAAGCAGGAGCACGGAGGAATGTTGATGTGTACCTCGTCTTGTCTGAATCATTTGATTGACATCAAAGATTTCTTGTAGTATTTTAAGAACGGAAAGACTGCCTTCGCGGCAACGGACGTGTTGGTGCGCACCGAACCGCTCTTCGTGTTGGCAGTCTTTCTTTTTTTCTACAGAAAAACAAGGAAAGTAAAGACTCCGGGTGCAGGAAGTAAAGAATTTCTTCCTCCTGCTTCCTACCTTCTGCCTGAATCAAGGGCCGTGCGGAGCTTTGCACTCCTGCAGCACGTCTGCCGGGATGTCAGTGACTTTTTAACGTGGTACGCCCCCACATGTTCCCGCATACGGACGCCGTGTATTGTCTTCCACTGCGTTTATCTTTCGCCAACGGCCAGAATTTTCACAGTAAATCGCGTTTACTGCCGGTATGACGTCACGAAAACTGTATCATTTACGTGACATGTCAGTAATCCAGAATGGTTGACTGTGTCAGGGACGATATGTGCCCGGATGCAAGGCCTCATAGGCTTTTCTTCTTTCTCTGACGCGGCTTTCGGCGTCTGCGATGATTTTGTCGGGGTCGTAGGGGATGTTGGGGTCAGGCCACGGCTCCCTGTACTCTTCGTTGTAGCGGAGGATCTTGGCCCGCAGCGTGTCCAGCTGTTCGGAGATGTCGATGCCGGAATACTCCCGGGCGGAAATCAGCCCGTAGACCAGCGGCCATCCCCACAGGGTTTCGTGCTCGCTGGTCAGGAAGAGCCCGACGTACTTGTTGTCCCATACCGGCTCGGTGCCGTCGTAGTGCAGGAAGATCATGTCGTCCTTGAACAGATGGTTGTGGTGCGGGAGGCGGCAGGGCCGGTAGATCAGGTTGGTCACCCGGCTGGTGTCGACGTAGCGTGTGTTCCAATAGGTGAGTTCGACGTACCACGGCGGGAGATCTTCGGGGCGGATCTTCGTGGGGTAGATCCCGTTCGACAGGAGAAACTCCGGCGGCTCGAAGCACTGCTCCATCTTGCCGTGGGTGTAGTAGTGGGCCTTAAAGCGGCGGTTGACCTTCTCAATGTCGGTCACAGGTATCCCTCCCTTGTCCGGTCGAAGATGATATCTGCGCACTGTTCGTCGACGCAGAGGATGGTGACGCAGTCTGTACCGCAGAACACAGATTTCACTTCTGTCCAGCCTGCGGTTTCGACAACGGTGGCGACAGCCTGAGCACAGCCGGGCACAGTTTTCAGAATGACGTAGCAGTTGAACGACTCCCCGCCGAGCACAGCCTCCTGGAAGATTTTGACGTAACGTTCTTGCAGCTGTTCGCTGATGATGCTGGTACGCCGTCCGAGGCGCCTGGTGCCTCCCCGGTCAACGTATGCGGCCAGACCAAGCTGCGCGAGATCCTTGGCCAGCTGGCTCTGGTTGCAGCCGAGCCCTCGCTCGGCCAGCCATTCACCCAGCGCTTTCTGTGTAACAAATACTTCGGTACGGGTGAATTCAAGAATGGCTCTCAGCCTGGCTTTCTTGGCCTCCCGCATCGCTTCGATATTCGGGCGGGTAGAAAAACAACCGTCTTTGTCCCGAACTTGTGTGTCATCCATGGTGTATGCCTTTCTGCTTATTTTCACCAGTAAATGTGGTCGGATAAGAGTTACTGGAGCAAATCACGAGAATAAGCGTTCTCCATACTGGTTATCAGACGCCAGATCCACGCCGAGCACCTCGTCAAAGTGCGGATGCTGTCCGGGGACATACCGGCCGTATTTCATCACGATCTGTACGCCGCTGATACCCTTCAGCTCGTCGAAGAAGCCGAGCCTCTGCACTTCGCACTTGGTGTAACCGGTATAGATCACGAAGGTGGTCTGAACGCCGCGCTCGATGGCACGGCGGATCAGACGACACACTTCATGGATCTGAAGCAGAGGCTCCAGACCTGCGATTACGATGGCTCTGGTGATGGGGTCGGTCAGATAGGCGTCAAGAATCTCGTCGTCCGGGATCTCGGTGACCGGCAGCTTGGCGACCGGGTGATTCTGGCAGACATACGGATTGTCCGGGCAGCACTTCCAGTCGCAGAAGCAGGCGGCGAGATACAGGGACGGCTCTTTGTAGTCCTGAAAACGCTCTGTCAGCATCTTTCTGACTCTCATAGGCCTTACTCCGTCAGTTGGTTACGGTCTTTGAACTCATTGGCTTTGCCGCGGTTGAAGTTGTCGACGTCCCGCAGGTAGCCGGTAATGCGCTGGAACTTATGCAGGCGCTGTTTACAGATGGGGCATTTATCCACGCGCTCCATCACGTAGCCGTGCTCCGGGCAGTACCGGGAGATGGGGGAGATACTCATGTATGGGACGTTGTAGGTCTCAAACATGGCCTTGACGATTTCCTTGGCATGCTCGCCGGGAATGGCGCCATCCATGTAGCAGTGGATAACCGTACCGCCGGTGAAGAGCGTCTGAAGATCATTCTGATGGGCAAAAGTGGAGTTGATGTCCTTGACATCCCCTACCCACAGGTGGCAGGAGTTGGTGTAGTAGACGTCCTTGCCGCCGGGGCCCTGCGTTATGATGTCCGGGTAATCCTTCTTGTCGATCAGGGCGAGGCGGTGCGAGGTGGCCTCTGCGGGGGTGGCTTCCAGGTTCCACAGGTTTCCGGTTTCTTCCTGATACTGAACCAGCCTGTCGCGCATGTGATTGAGCACGTCCCGCATCAGGGCATGGCCTTCTTCGCTGCGGATGTCCTTGCCGAGCAGGTTCAGGCACATTTCGTTGCCGCCGACCAGCCCGATGGTGCTGAAGTGATTGCGCAGGGTACCGACATATTCGATAAAGGCAGGTATCAGCTTGGCGTCGATGACGTTTTCCTGCAGCCATTTGCGCTTGATTTCCAGACTGTCTCTGGCGATGTCCATGTATTTGTCCAGAGCTTCCCAGAATTTCGCCTGATCGCCGTGGGCTTCGTAGGCCATGCGCGGCAGATTCAGGGTGACCACACCGATGGAGCCGGTGCTGTCGCCGGAGCCGAACAGACCGCCGTTTCTGCGGCGGAGCTCACGCAGGTCAAGCCTGAGCCGGCAGCACATACTCCTGGCATCGGACGGATCCATGTCTGAGTTGATGAAGTTGGCAAAATAGGGTGTGCCGTACTTCCCGGCCATCTCCCAGAGCAGCTTGTTGTTGGGGTTATCCCAGTCGAAGCGCTTGTGGATGTTGTAGGTGGGGATCGGGTAGGCAAACAGCTTGCCTTCTGCGTCGCCGTTCAGCATGATCTCAAAGAAAACCCGGTTGAGCAGATCCATTTCCTGCTGGCAGTCCCCGTAGGTGAAGCTGACCAGATCACCGCCGACGATGGCGTAGTCGTCGATCATGTCGGCAGGGGGCGTCAGGTCGAACGTCAGGTTGAAGAAGGCCGGCTCAGCCCCGCCGCGGCTGTTGCTGTTGACGGAGAAGATAAAATTCTGCATGGACTGCTTGACTTCGTTGTAGCTGAGCTTGTCCGCCTTGATGAACGGGGCCAGCAGGGTGTCGAAACTGTTAAAGGCAACGGCCCCCATGATCTCATTCTGAAACACGGTGACCAGATTCGCGCACTGGTTGAGCACGGAATCAAAATGCTTGGCCGGGGCGGATACGGGGATATTGGACACGCCGCGGACGCCTTTATAGAGGATGTCCTTCAGGGAGTACCCGCAGCAGTACAGCGTCAGCCCGCCCAGATCGTGGATATGAATATGGCCATCGACGTAGGCCTGAGAGATGTATTCCGGGTACACCTCCCGGAGCCAGTAGTCCTTGCTGACCTCGGCGGTCATGTATTTGTTGAGCGCTCCAAAGGAAAACGGGCTGTTGGAATTCTCCTTGGTACGCCAGTCGGACTTCTTCAGGTATGCTTCGACGATGGCCTTGGAACTCTTCATAGTCGGTCACTCCTTTTTATATTTAGCCAGCCAGGCGAGGGCGGCAGTCTCATAGAGGATCTCTCCGTCGACCTCGATGGCTGGAACACTGTCAAGATTTCTGGCGACGATCTGATCTACGTCGCTGATTTTTGTGAATTCAATGCCGCGCTTCTTCAGCATCTCGCTGAGGAAAGCGCAGCGGTGACATCCATCCACCCCGTACAGGATTACTTTCATCTGTGTTCTCCCATCCTTTTTCCAAATTCTACGATGCGCGGGTCGTTGCGGTTGTCGGAGAGACGCTCCTCATCCGTACCGTAAACAACCGGCTTCTGACGCTTGGCATCTTCCGCCATCCGGTCAAGCACTTCGCTGACAAAATGGATGGCGCCGGCGATGTCCCACCGGGTAATCATTACGACGGCAGCGGCCAGAGGAGGATCCAGCTCCTTGTCCCGGGCAAAGGCCACCGGGTCGATCTGCGGGGTATAATCCGCCCACTCCGTCTCCCGGGGGTAGGTGGTGTTTGTGACGAGCTTCTTCAGGTATTCGAGCGCCTTGCGCAGATCCTGTTCGAGCGCGTCCTTGTGCCCGGCCCGGACGAGATACTTGACGGCGTTTCCCCGCAGGAAATCCAACCGCCAGTCGGAGATGAAGTCCCAGGTTTCAATGGTTCCTCTCGTGTAGTACACGGGATGGGAGACCGCCTGCTCAATCTGCTGTGTCGTCATTCTGATAAACCTCGCTTAAATGTTTATGCCGTCCGCACCCCTGCCGCTCAGGACTGAAGGGATAGTCGGCGTTGATTTCACACTTGGGGACAAGGTACGGCCCGATCAGCGGTACCTCTGCTTCGGCGGCAGCGGCCATCTCTCCGGCCAGCTCGCGGATTTCCCACTGGGCTCTGGTGCAGAGCCGCTCGTGGCAGAAGTGCATCAGCTCCCTGGCGTTCATGGTGACCGTCAGCTCCGTCTCACAGGCGTTGGGCAGGGCGAAGCGGGCGTCTTCCGGCGGTATGCCGTAATCAAGGAAGCGGCCGTAGGCGTTGCGGATGTAGTCCATCACATTGTTGTACAGCTGCCGGGCTGCGTCGTTGTGAGCGATGGAGGGAGGGGTGACCACGCCGAAATCGTTCTCCTTGCAGTAGCGCTGAGAGCGTACGGAAAAACTCATCAGGCGGTGTCTGGTCAGCTGGGCCAGCAGGGCACGGCTGACGCCTTCGATGCGGAAGGTAAAATTCATGTGCTCCCAGACCGACAGGTGGCCGGTGCGGGCACAGGCTTTGAGGATCCGCCCGTCTTCGGACGGCTGGCTGTCATAACAGGTGGACGCCGCCTGCTCACAGGTAGCGACCGGGTCGTTCGTGACAGCGATCAGTTCAACATACATCCCTTTTCCTCCCGGCAGAAGCCTGCATATCCAGTACGTTTAGCATATGACGCAGTGCTTTTCTGATGGTGTCCAGCTCAGCGTCGCCGTGCATCACGATCTCGATGGCAGAAGCACCAGCGTCATTTGAGACGTCGATAGACCACTGAGTGCTTGCTATATCTTTGATGCGCAGATAGGTGCAGCAACGTATCCGTTTGTACCGGCCTCGGCCTCCAGGATGTTGCAGTCTGCGATCTCTGTACCAAATGTCTGTACCTCACAGCCGTCGACCAGACGGGTACGATTTACCAGCTGTTCCTGCGTCGTTGCAACGATTGCGTTTTCAGTCATGGTTATTTCCTCCTGCTTTTTCATAGCTGGCGCAGATCTCGCCGAAGTCAGCGATGGATGCGCCGTAGTATTTATGTTTCGGGATTTCCCAGTTGATACAGCTCTGCTTGCGGTAACACCCGGCGACACAGTCCATGGCGCCGCAGTAGGACTGGCGGTAGCCTTCGAGCATGAATTTGGTGGTGTAAGACATAGTGATACCTTCCTTTCTTAATAAAAACGCCGTCCAGAGCGGGCGACGAGCTTCTTGATGTTCCTTTTGAATTGTTTGGCCTGCCAACGGTTGGCACGTTCCTGCTGGATCCGGTCACCATCAAAAACGGCGCGGAGAAAGCATTGTTCCTTGAAGAACTCAATGGCGCAGGAGATCAGGTAGGCAAGGCAGAGAAGGGCGAGCGGGACGGCAAGGAAGACCCAACTGGGTGGGAGTATGGGAGCACCTTCCTTCAAAAAGCCGGTCAAGCGCTTCGTTCCTGATTTTATGAATCCGATCCATAAGCGGGGTGGGCAGATATTCATCGAAATCAAGAGCGAGCTGCATGGCAGTCCTGTAGAACTGATTCGCCAGTTCAAGCTCATCGACGTTGCAGACCTTGTAGATATCGTTACAGCGCTTAAGCAAGCTGCGAACGAACTGGGCGCGGGAAAATTCGAGCCAAGCATTGTCGACATTGCCGTCGGGCATACGGCTGGCACTGGTTACGAAGTAGAGATCACGCCCGTCGTCGTACAAATACTCGAAAACGGTGTCATCGTTGATACGCCATTTCAGATGAGTCATAGTGATACCTTCTTTCTGGGCTTGGTACGCCCTTATTGCTCAGCGCGCCCTGACACGGACAAGCCGGACATTAGAGCCACCTACAAAGCCGGTGGCAGGCACGTTGCAGGAAACGCCGGACGGACTCATGCCGTAGGCGTATTGGTAACAACGTAGACGGGCGATACGTCAGCGGGCATATACTCATGCTCGGAGCCCAGCAGATCGCCGTCAGCGTCATAATGGTAGAGTGTTCTTGAATCGCCGAACCAGCAGGAAAACGGCCTGCCTTCTGCGATGACAGGCGTAACGTCTTTACGCTCGGCAAAGTCGTTCATGACGTAATACTTCTGCGTTTAATCACCCCTGGAATATTCATGCACCTGCCCGCCGAAGTCGATCAGGATAGAGTTGCCTTCGGTGTAGGGAGATGCGGTCAGAATGGCATGGCGGACGCCCTGGGCATAAGCTGCCCGTACACATACGACAAGAAGGGCAATAATGGCAACGGTCTTAACAACTGTGCGGAGAGGATTGTGCTGGGCTTTTCTTATTAAAGAGCGCATAATCATACAACCTTTCTGTATATATAATTCTTGTCGAGAAACCTTATGTGTAACCGGTACAGACAAGCAGGTGCTTTGTGTTCATCGGTGGCCGACACGCTCCGCAGAATGCAAAGTCAAATCATCACGTGAACCGTAGCTCGATTAAATGCCGGCCTGGGGACGACGTGCTTTCATTGCACGTTGAATGGTCCCCGCGCCATGGTTGCCGAACCATAACGCCTGCAGATATTTTGGCAAAGCGATCCCGTCAGGCCCCAACAGTTACGGCTGACACGCCGGGCCAGGTCACGCACGGGAATATATATGCCACTATGTGACGCATCAGCTACATTCAGCGTCGTATGTCAAGGTTCGTTGGTCGCTGTAGCGCGCAGTGAATCCCCGGAACAGTTGGTCCAAACGGGCATGGCTTACCTGCATTGGAGCGATACAAGCCAAACGGATGTACCATGCAGGCCGGGGCACAAAAAGACAGAGAACAAGCGCCAAACGGTGCTCACGCTTTTTACCTCTTGCGGTTTCAAACGTGATAAAAAAGCCCGGCCGTCGATCGACGGCGAGGCGATAACATCACAAAAAGAACCGCCCCAACTGGGGCGGACGTTAGTTGAGCATGGAGTTACTTGGTCTCGAGCTTGGGGCAAGTGTTCAGGAATTGGATCAGCACGGTCTCGATATCGTTTCGGACGTTTTCATAGACATTCATTTTGATGCCTTTTGTGGAGACCTGACGATATTTACGGAGAGACGTCAGCAACTCGAGAAGGGCGGAGCCGGGGACAGCACGACCGCAAGCCTTGGCAATGGGCCAAACGGCAGCCTTGACAGCTGTCTTGCTATCGGCGGACGGGAGCAGCTCGAGAGCTTGCCAAACGGGGTTTAAAATGGTGTCCCCGGTCTCCCAAATATCGGTAAACTTGACGAAACGGGAAAGAGTCTTGTTCGTGACAGTGCGCATTTTTTCCGGGAGATGTGGAGCTTCAACGACCTTGTAAGAGACCTTGTAGCAATTCGGACGGGAGACCACATAGGAGAGACCGTTGAGCTTGGCGGTCTTGATGTGTTCGGACAGGAAAACGGCGTTTTCAGCCTTGGCGGTCTCGTTGAGCTTTTCCTGCTCTTTTTCAATAGCGGTTTTCTCCGGAATCTCGAGCACATAGGAGCGCTCCCCGTTTGCGTCTTCATAGACGTGCTGCTTGATACCATGCCCAAAATCATGGACGCCAAGGTCTTTGAGAGCGGTCTTGGTTTCGGTAGCGGTAACGACCTTGTTCTCGATAGCGGTAGCGGTAGACATATGCGACCTCTTTTCTCCCACTTATAGTGGGCGTATATTCACTCCCCGGACGGAGCCGGGAGAATGTTCAGATTGTATCCTCTCCCAAACGGGAGCGGAGCCGGGAGCCGGGAGCGAATCCCAAACGGGAGCCGGAGCCGGGAGCGGTTTCATCAACCGTCAAGAATATAGTCAATAATACTCGACGGGGAGTCAAGTGGTTCATGAAAAGATGATTTAAATAGTGCTAAAAGCACTGATATCACTGGGCATTTCGCACTTGATAATGAAGACGAAACGGGGTGTTTTAAGGCATGAAACCACGCCAAAAATAACGGCTGGCCCCTATCCGTTTTTTCTTCCAACCAACCCGTAACGTCTATACAATATTTCATCAGCATGCCACTGTATTGAGCCTTCAAGCGACGATTGCAGGGCTTGAGGACACTTTTGGTGGATATTCCAAAGCTGCAGGATTTTGCATTCTATGCAGTTATGCGTGATTCGGATTTGATCAGCCGCTACGAAGGCGGAAGATAACCGGAAAAGGTGTTTGAAAAAGTTGTTTAAAAAGCACAAATATTCCTGTGATATCAGACGAATTTGTTTGAATAATAAACTGATTTATGGTATAATATAAATGACCTAAATGAAAAGAAAGTCTGCCGGAGCAGGCAGACTGTTATCAGACCACATGAAGGGGGATCTTGAATGAGTAAACGGGCTTCCAAGTCTAAGGACAGCACCGTACGTTTGGAGACCGAAGGCAATGTGACCCGCATCTTCTTCCGCGAGAAGCACCAGACCCCGCGTGACCTGGAGCTCGCTCAGCCAGACCGACGTGATATGAGTGTCGTCCCGCTTGAGTGTTACGAGCAGGTGAAGGCGCTGATCGACTTCTTCCAAGGTCAGGGAAACTACAGGGAAGTATGCCTGCTTACCTTCGGGTTCTGTACTGGCCTGAGGATTTCCGATCTGCTGAGACTGAAGGTATCCGATATCATCAGGAGCAGAATACCGATGACGTTCAGAACCGAGATCGACATCCGGGAGCAGAAGACTGGTAAACGTACGGTGAACCGTCTGGACAGCGTTCTGATTACAGAAGCGATGCAACTCGCCTTTGCTCAGTACTTCGCTACGAAGGACGACACCGCTATGGATCGTTACCTGTTCACAACGCAGAGGAGTGCCGGTAAAAAACCGATGAGCATCCGCATGATTCAACTGAGTCTTGCTCCTGCCTTCGCAGCAGTGTGTCCAAATCTTCACTGCTCAACCCACACGATGAGGAAGACCTTCGTGTCAATCATCCATACATTTGCGAGCAAAGCCACGATGACCGGTGCCGGGATCAACCCAGCTATAGCCTGCCAGATCGCTCTGCGCCACGAGAGTGCCGCTACGACGATGGCTTATATGGGAACGATGAAGTCTGGAATGCTGTCTCTCCGTCGTGCCGTCAGCGACTTTGTGATGGGAAGGACGAAGATCCGCAACCTGAAGATGGAGTATACGTGGGATCGCACGGATGAGTGAGCATCTGCTCCTCAATATGTTTACTGTAACCGTAGCAGTGTGTTGATTCTTTCGAAGCCCAGGGGACTTGTCAGGATAGCACCGCAAAGCGTTTCAGGGAGTCTTCCTGGCTTGAGAACACATGATGAAGCCTTAAGCCAGAAATGCCGTTGCCAGATTAAAGCCAGAAAAAAAAGACCGTTGCGATCATCACACACCGCAGCGGTCTTCGTCTTTTTTTCTTTTTAAAACGATAGAGTAATCTATCGTTCAGTAAAGCCAAGGTTAAGGTAAACAACGTTTTACTTTAAATTAGACATAGCGTCACTGTAAATTCTACAATGTTGAAATGTTACAATACGATAGAGAGCTACATCACAATCTCTTTATCGTGTCAGAACTCCAAGACGATAGAACACAATATTGTGATCTATCGTTATAAAACACGATGTAGAGATATATCTCATATAGAAAAACATTGTTATATAGTATATATTATTATGGGTCAGGTGATACCAAGGTGTATCTATCGCACTTTGTGCACCAGCCTGATGTGCCCAAAGATAGTTTTTTCTGGGTTGATGGCCTTACGGCTGTAATCTGAAAATGTCGTTGCCCGTTACAGTTCAAAGCATTGAACGGTTCGAAACTCAAATAATTGACAGACAATGGGCATTGCAAATGTACAACAATTATGCTATGATAACAGCATATAAAACATCACAAGGAGGCTGCCATCATGCCTAGACCAAAGGGCTCCAAGAACAAAAAGACATCTTCCGTCGCCGCGCCTGCGATCCAAAATCCTGAACAGATTTCTGAAAAGATCGTCATTATCGAGGCTGAGATAGCTACTATTGGTGAACAACTCAAGGCGAAAAAGGAAGAGCTGAAAGTGCTGGTCAAGGAAAAAGCCAAGGCTGATAAGGCTGCCGCCAAGCAGAAGGCGAAGGAAGAAGCTGAGGCTGCCGCGAAGAAAGTTAAAGAAGAAAAAATGAAACTGTGGGAGGCTTTCCAAGACAGCAACAAGAGTGTGGATGAGATTCTTGCTTATTTAAAAGGTGAATAATTCTCCAATTATTGTTTATAAAGGACTAAAACCTGTTCACACTATTGACAACAGAAAATGATCTGTTTTTATACTATAAAATAATTTTTTGGTAGTTTAAAGGGACAATGATTAAACATTATTATCATCTTTGGTTTTTGGGGGAGAATTTGTTATGACTAAGAAAACCTTGTTCTCGGTTACAGTTTGTACTCTACTGATAATATGTATCTATGTAATTGCAGTGGCTGAAAGTAGGCCTATACCTATAATAATAGATCAGCCTGATTCTCTTGAACTGGCAGAGGGCAGTGAAGCTGTTTTTTCGGTTACTGCTGATGGAGAGGAACTTATTTATCAATGGCAAACTTCCCTGGATGGAGGGGCTCATTGGGGCGATGCTCTTTTAAATGGCAATAAAACTTCACGGCTTTCGTTTACTGCTTCACAGCGTTTTCATGGCCGTATGTATCGTTGTGTTATAAGGGAACAAAATAATTATAATGAGCCGACCATTTCCGAGGCTGCGACATTAAGCGTGATCAGCAGCGATAATCAAGGCCAGGATGACTTGCCAATAATTATTGCCAGCGGTTCTGTTGGTCCAAATATTACGTGGTCGCTGAATATAGATGGAACGCTAGATATCAGTGGCACAGGTGAAATGTACAATTATTATAATGACATAATTGGTTGGGTACCATGGTATGAATATAAAGATGCTGTTTCATCGGTTATTATTGGTGAAGGTGTCACCAGTGTAGGGGCTGCTGCTTTTTTTCAGCATTTATCTCTCGTTACAGTCGCTCTCCCAACTACAATCGAGAGCATCGGAATATCAGCTTTTCAGGGCTGTAGCCAATTAGTTAATATATCGATTCCGACAGCGGTCAGGTCTATAGGAAGTAGCGCTTTTTACGGATGTGCTAATTTAACCAGGATTTCAATACCATACGGTATTACGGAACTGAGTAACGATTTGTTGCGTTTTTGTTTTAAACTCGAAGAAGTTCTTATTCCTGAAACTGTCACAAAAATAGGAGAGCGCGTATTCGACGATTGTTCAAATTTGAAGAACATCTTACTTCCCCCAAATATTACATCAATCGGTGAACAAGCTTTTAGCGATTGCACAGCCCTTGTCAATTTAGAGATTCCCCAAGGTATGACATGTATCGAGAAAAATGTATTTGCGAATTGTCCGAATTTAGAGAATGTTATCATCCCTGTAAATGTAACCCGTATTAAGAATTCTGCCTTTTATAACTGCAGCAAATTATCAAATATTTTCTACTGTGGAACAGAAGAACAATGGAATTTGATTACTTTGGATTCTTCAGATATATTTGGAGATGCTGTAGTTCATTACAATTATTCAACAAATATTATTGATCAAGGGTATTGTGGTGATGCTTATTACAATATCTACTGGTCCTTAGATAAAGAAGGAACCTTGATGTTTAACGGCACGGGTAAAATGCGTTATTACAATAGTCCGCCCGAAATACCGTGGTTTAAATATAATACAGAAATACAATCCGTTGTTCTTTCGGATGGTATCACGTATATTTGTCCAGGTGCATTCGCTTTAACTCCAATTAGTACTATTAATATCCCTGACTCAGTTATAAGTATAGATTCGATGGCTTTTATTGGATGCAAATCTTTGCAGAGCGTTTTTTTATCAGACAATCTTACATCTATCGCCAATTCCGTATTTCAACAGTGTTCTTCGCTTGAACAAATTTCTATACCAGACAGTGTTACATCTATCGGCTATTCCGCATTTCAAGAGTGTTCTTCGCTTGAACAAATTTCTATACCAGGCAGTTTAACCTACATTGCAGAAAATACATTTCTTGATTGTACCAGTCTTAGTTTAGTCAATTTCTCCAATGGTATTGAAAATATTGCTGCGGCATTTAATAATTGTTCATCGCTCCGTAGCGTTCGTCTTCCTGGGACAGTAGTCTATATTGATCCATGTGCTTTTATTGGTTGTGATAACTTTAGTGAGATAATTGTTGATGACACAAATACATATTATTCCAGCGTTGATGGTGTATTGTATAACAAAGATCAAACGGTTCTTGTCAGTTATCCTGCCGGTAAAACTAATGTGTCATTTGCTGCAACGATTCTGGAAATCGGTAGATCTGCATTTATTTCTTGCAAAAATATCAATTCAGTGAATCTTCCAGAGGGAATAGTTCAGATTGGTGATTCTGGATTTTGTAATTGCGATAATTTGATATCTGTCACTTTGCCAAATACACTGAAGTATATTAGTGACTTTGCTTTTATAGGCTCTGGGTTAAAAACTATTACTTTACCTGTAAGTCTGAAAACAATAGGATATAATTCGTTTCCGGAGACTTTGACAGAAGTATACTATAATGGATCGGAGCAACAATGGAATGCTATTAATAAAGATGAACACATTACGCAGGCAACTGAAGTGGTTTTCCACTTCAATGATAATAATACGTATATCATTGCATTTCCTGCTGATTTTAGCATGGTTTGCGGAGACGTGTTAAGTTTGGAATATCACATCTCGCCTGAAAACAGCGGGCCAGTTACTTGGAACAGCAGTGACAATGAGATACTGTCTGTAGATGACGGAGTAATTTCTGCTCTGAAGCCCGGAACAGCCACAGTTACAGCAACAATAGAAGATACCAGTGAAAGTGTAACGATTACTGTTCTTTGCGCCCATACTGCTACAATTATAGATGAGGCTATTTCTCCCACTTGTACTGAACCTGGTTTAACCGAAGGCAGCCGTTGTGAAAGCTGTGGGGCGATTATTGTACCACAAGAGGAAATTCCGGCTCTTGGACATGAGTGGGGCGAAGCAAGCTACACATGGAACGAAGAGAACACTGCGGTCACCGCGACGAGGATCTGTGCCCATA
>OCVV011345691.1_pt1 | contig 14023 bp, 13 predicted proteins | sample 1539721 | NCBI WGS metagenome assembly OCVV01 (sample SAMN02144230, study PRJEB22623) | gut metagenome | biome: sheep rumen | host: Ovis aries | place: New Zealand
GCTCAAACAATCTATACAATTCATCCGCCTCCTTTCGGAGGCACCTTCCTTTCCCAAAGGAAGGCTTTGATAGGTTTTTCTACAGTCTGAAAGCCCCACCGATCACGGTGGGGCTTTTCTTATGCTTATTACAGCGTATTGATATAGTTTTCGATATCAAAGGGATCGAGGGGGGTATCCTTTCTGAGATACAGCGGATGATGCGGATGACCCTTTTTTGAAATTTTCCCTGCTGAATACCACTTTGCGTGATGCTGTGTGCCGAGTGTGATCATCGAGCGCACACAATCGGGCAGATAAGCGCGCTTCTCAATGATATTCCCCCATGCCGCCCAGATCGCAGGCTGATCGCTCAAGCCTAAGATATAGTCAAACGCCTTCATATTCTCCTCATGGAGCAATGTGTTACACTCGCGCTCCATATCATCGGGATTGGTCGCGCGCTGGGCGTATACATTGAACATGATAAAGCTGTCATAGCCGTTCGCGAGCGCGATCCGCTCGACCGATTTGAGCGTATTATCCAGATCATCGGGCGCGGCGGTAGAGGGATTGATGCCGATACAGATCAACGGCCTCTCCCCTCTCGTGCCGAGGATATATCGGTACTCGCTGTAGAAATCGGGTACATACAGCCAACGGGTTTTGTCATAAGCGTCATTGGTGCTGACCATCGCATCCGCAAAGGTCAACACCTCGATATCAATGGTATCGGATGACGGAACGTGCATAACAGCCTCCAATCGATGATTGTCACATCGGACAAACGATCTCCATAATTATACTGATAAAACTTAATACTTCACGGAAAACGGGAGCAGACCGAAGCCTGCTCCCGCGTTTTATTGGGATCATTGACAGCTTGCGCTGAGAGAATAGATTATTTCCAGCCGATGTTAAACTTTTTACCGCTGCCCCAGCCTGTGAAGTAAAGGGTGCCGGACTGCATCTTCACATCCTCGGACTGGTTCCAACAGGTATCCCAGTCTGCGGAAGTCGAGCCGGTGGGCATTCTGACTACCAGAATGTTGCCGTACGCAGCCGCGCCTGCGAAGATGACATTGGAACCGGAAGCAGTGCCCTGGATCCAGGTACCTTCGGAACCGTCGTTCCAAACCCATGCAAACCATGCGGGGTCAGCCTGGCCTGCGTCGCCGGGCTCGAAGGTAACGTCTTTGCCGCTCGGTGTAGGATCGGGATTAGGATCGGGATTCGGAGTCGGATTATCGCTGATCTCGTAGAAATCAACCATATAATGACCCTCGCCATCCTTATCTGTCATGTAAACGCCGGTAGAGCCGGTGAACGGAATGTCAACCGTCTGCTGTGTGCCGTCGTTGATGATGTAGTTGGTCATGCCTGCGGGCATCTCGAACGAGTATCTCTGCTCGCCCATCTCGTTGGTATCAAAATAGGTCATCGGAACGCCCGGCCATGCAACGGGACCCTCGGAACCGTCAGCCCAGTAATAGATATTAACGGTGCTGAAGCCCTTGTTGTTGGAGAAGATGATGGTGCTGCCGGAGGGATCGGGGGTTACGGGAGTAGTGGGATCGGGAGTGACAGGCTCAGTGGGAGTGGGAGTCGGAGTAGAGCCGTTGTCAATGTACATGTAGCCGCCGAACGCGCTCCAATCAGCGCTGCCCGCCGCATTGAAGTATACGGTAACATTGCCCGCATGAGCCGCGTCAACAGTGTACTCATTGCCCTCGCCGTCGGGATACCAGGTCTGAACACCGTTCTCAACCTTAACGACCTTGACGCCGTCACCCTCGGTCAGAGTGGTAGAGAGCATGTATTCGCCGGGAGCGGCGGAGTTCTCGCTCATCTTATACTGAGCATCAGGCGCCCAGCTGCTGAAGGTACCAACGAGGTAAACGCCGTCGTCACCTACGGGAGCAGGAGAGGTGGTGGGATCGGGAGTGGGAGTCGGATCGCCGCCGATATCATAGAATGCTACCTCATAGTTACCTGTAGCGTCCTTATCGGTCATGTAAACGCCGGTAGCGCCGGTAAAGGTGATATCAACGGTCTGCTGGGTACCATCGTTGATGATGTAGTTGGTCATACCCTCGGGCATCTCGAAGGAATAGCGCTGCTCGCCCATCTCGTTAGTGTCGTAATAAGTCATCGGGACGCCGGGCCACTCGACAGGCTGATCTTCCTCAGACCAGTAGTAGATGTTAACAGTGCTGAAGCCCTTGTTGTTGGAGAAGATGATGGTTCTGCTCGTGGGATCGGGAGTATCTCCGCCCTGAGTCGGCTGAGGCTCGGGGGTAGAACCGCCGTTATCGATGTACATGTAGCCGCCGAACGCACTCCAGTCAGCGCTGCCTGCCGCGTTGAAGTATACGGTAACGTTGCCCGCGTGAGCCGCGTCAACAGTGTACTCATTGCCCTCGCCGTCGGGATACCAGGTCTGAACACCGTTCTCAACCTTAACAACCTTCACGCCGTCACCCTCGGTCAGGGTAGTGGAGATCATGTACTCGCCGGGAGCGGCGGAGTTCTCGCTCATCTTATACTGAGCATCAGGCGACCAGCCGCTGAAGGTACCAACAAGGTAAACGCCGTCGTCACCTACGGGAGCAGGAGCGGTGGTGGGATCGGGAGTAGGAGTAGTACCGTTATCAATGTACATATAGCCGCCGAACGCGCTCCAATCAGCGCTGCCCGCAGCATTAAAGTATACGGTAACATTGCCCGCGTGAGCCGCGTCAACGATGTACTCGTTATCCATACCGTCGGGATACCAAGTGGTGTTGCCGTTCTCTACCTTAACGACCTTCACGCCGTCGCCCTCAGAAAGGGTGGTGGAGATCATGTACTCGCCGGGAGCGGCGGAGTTCTCGCTCATCTTATACTGAGCGTCAGGCGTCCAGTTATTGAAGGAGCCTACGAGGTAGATACCGTCATCACCTACGGGAGTAGGTGCGGTGGTCGGGTCAACAGGCGTATCGCTGATCGAATAGAAAGCTACCTCATACTTGCCCTCGCCGTTGAGATCGGTCATATAAACGCCGGTCGCGCCGGTAAAGGGAACGTCAACGGTCTGAGAAGAACCGTCGGTAATGATATAGTTGGTCATGCCCTCAGGCATCTCGAAGGAGAATCTCTCCTCACCGAATTCATTCTGACCGATAGAGGTCATCGGAACGCCGGGCCATTCGACAGGCATTTCGGAATCAGACCAGTAATAGATGTTAACAGAGCTGAAGCCCTTGTTGTTGGAGAAGATAATAGTTCTGCCGGAAGGATCGGGAGTAGGAATAGGCTCGTCGGAACCGGAACCATCCGATCTCCAACCGGTGACGAGATAATGACCCTTATCGTTCTGGGTACCGTTCATCCAGTAACCGTCATAGGTAAAGTCAGTAATGTCCTCGGTCTGAGCGCCGTTGCCGTTGTTCAGAATCACGCCGACAGCGTTCTCGGGAACATTGCACTTGAACTGAGTCTCACCGTAATCATTCGTGACAGTCTCTGCCATAGCGGCGCCGGGCCATTCGCCTGTGATTGCTTCGCCGGCTTCGTTCCAAGCGTATACATACGCCTGACCCCAACCGAAGTTGTCGGTCAGGAGGAAGGAGGATTTAACGGGATAATCGGGAGTGGGCTGATCGGAGCCGCCTGAACCGCCGGAGCCGTCGGAATTCCAGCCGGTGACCTTGTAATGACCCAGATCGTTCTTGGAGCCATCCATCCAGTAACCGTCATAAGAGAAGTCCTTGATATCCTCGGTCTGCTCGCCGTTACCGTTGCTCAGGATAACGCCGGTAGCGCCCTCGGGAACATAGCATCTGAACTGAGTCTCGCCGTACTCATTCGTAGTGGTCTCAGCCTGAGCGGAGCCCGGCCATGCGCCGTAAAGCTCGTTGCCGGCATCATCCCATGCATAGACATACGCCTGACCCCAACCGAAGTTATCAGTCAAAAGGAAGCTGGTCTGACCCTGATGATCGTCTCCGCCACCGCCGCCGGTGCCGCCGTCGATTGCATAGAACTCGACATTATAATGACCCTCAGCATCCTGATCGGTCATGTAAACGCCGGTAGAGCCGTTGAACGGAATGTCAACGGTCTGCTGAGAACCGTCGTTGATAATGTAGTTGGTCATGCCTGCGGGCAGATCGAAGGTGAATCTCTCTTCGCCGTATTCGTTCATGCCGATAGAGGTCATCGCGACGCCGGGCCACTCAACGGGCTGCTCGGAATCAGACCAATAATAGATGTTAACGGTGCTGAAGCCCTTGTTGTTGGAGAAGATGATCGTTCCGCCCTGACCGGGATCAGGCTCAGTGGGATCATCATAAGGAGTCGTCGGGATGACGATCGGGATAGTCGGCTGTACAGGCTGTACGGTCTTTTCCTTGCCGATGTCATAGTTGACGGGTTTGTTAGCGAGGTAACGCTGGATCAGAGTAGCGTCGATAATGGTTACGAAGCCGTCGCCGTCAACGTCTGCCGCGCGATTCTGCTTATCGGTCAGAGTGATCATATCGATAACAGCACGCATGATCAGAGTCGCGTCGTTTGCGTCTACCTTGCCGCTTGCGTTCACATCACCGAGGATGTAGGTCTCGGGAGGATCGGTGGGCTTGGGAGCCTCGTTGTTCTCATAGAGAACCGCAACGCCGGAAGAACCGACAGAGCCCTTGATCTGGCTCTTGGTGACGGTAAAGGTGTTGCCGGTGATCGCATCCTTATAGTTGCCTGCGGTCAGCTTGTGATTGGTCAGGGTGACGTTCTTGGCAGTGGTGCCGCCGAGGTTAACGATCATCGCGCCGGTGGTACCTCTCTCGATATATGCGGTACCGCTGGTGTTCGAGCAGTACTCAGACTGACCGATGAAGTAGTTATGGAACTGGTTGATCGCCTTTGTGGTAGCGTTGGACCAAGAGGTCTTGCGCGCTTCACCGATCTTGATGTTGTACAGATCGTTGGTGTTGGTGTTGTCGGAAGGACGGGCAAGGTATACGGAAGAGATGCCCGCACGACCGGCGACCAGCGCCCAGATCTTACCGCGCTGAGTGGTGTTCAGAGAAGTAGAACCGCCGTCGACATATGTATCATGGGATTCATCCCACAGCATAGTGTTACCCGCGGTGAAGTTAGAGCTGGGATAGTAAGGAATCGGGTTGCCGTTATATTCGCCGGTGACCGCATTCTTGATGCCCCAGTAAGCGCCGGAATCGGTAACGTCGAACAGCTTGGTGTACATGCTGTACGGACGGTTGATACCGCAGGTGTTCAGGATCTCGCCGTAAGCATAGATTTCCTGATCGGGATGCGCCTTCTGAACCTTAACCAGCGTGTTCGTCCAGAAATCGGATCTCAGGCTGCTGATATCATCCGGGGTCTCGATGTGCTTTGCAGCGTCGAAACGGAAGCCGTCTGCGCCGGACTGGATGAGCTCTTCCATGTAATCATAGATCGCCTTCTGTACGCGGCTGTCCTCGGTCTTTAAGTCAGGCAGACCGGAGGTGCAGTTGCGGGTCAGGTCGTATGTAGAATTATACTGAGTGTCGTTACTCTCAATATAAGTCATCTTTTTCCACGGTGTGTGGAACAGCTTGTTGTTGTAGATCTCAGGCTCAAAGGTCTGAGCCTTGGGCGTAACATGGGACATCGGATCGGTCGAGGTGTTGTTATCGTCGCCGTCCTTGGTACCCATATGGTTGATAACCGCGTCAACAATGATCTTTAAGCCCATCTCATGCGCCTTTTCGCACATAGAAATGAACTCCGCCTTGGTGCCCAGCGCGTTATCGGTGCTGTTGTTCAGCTGGAAGCCCGAGGGCTGATAGTACATCCACCAGCCGTTCTGACCGTCGCTCTGCAGGAACTTCGCGCCGTTGGTACCCTTCTTGATCTCGTTGGGGGGAGATACCTGAATGGTAGTGAAGCCCTGTTCTGCGATGGTCTCAAGGTTCGCTTCAATGTTCTTGAAGGACCAAGTCCACGCCTGCAGAATCGTACCGTCATCCACAGTCTTGGACAGACCGTAGTTGTTTTCGACGGTTGTCTTACTCTGCATATCTTCATACGCAGAGCCTGCGGCGGCTACATCGATATTCGCTGCTGTCTCCGCGTTATCAGCAACAGCTGCCGAGGTAGCAACAATGCTGACGGAGAAGCAGGACATAACGAGTAAGACTGCCAGCAGCAAGCTTACTAATCGTCTCATTTTCATATTATTCCTCCTAAAATTTACGGATAACCGGACATAGTTATCCTATACTGAGTATTCCTCATAGTTAGTATAACAAATCTGTCACCATTCTTCAATTATCTTTTTCTACAAATATTAGTCTAATATTTGAACAAAATTGCCAATAAAAAAACTTAACATTGCAAACATTTATGATTCGTGTTAAAATACCTGTGGTGATAAAATATGAAAAAATGTGAATACTGCGCCAAGGAGATCTCCTATCACGAGATGTTCTGTTCGGATGAATGTCAGAATTCTTCGAATCAATTCTATGAAATGCGCGAAAAATATCAAAAACCCTTTTCTATTATTAACGGCATTTTTGTACTTGCCATCGGCATTTGTCTCTTTTTGTATGCCTTTACCAGAGAGATCGGCGCGATCGGAATGTCTGTCTCGATGCTGGTGCTGGGAGTGATGTATCTCTTTCTCCCCTTCCCTCCCGAGATCATGATTCATAAATTCAAATTAAAAAAATCGATCCTGATCTCGCGCGTTATTGCGGGCGCTCTGATCCTGATCGGCGTTGTTGTGTTAATTCTTTACTTTACCAAGGTCATATGAATATCCGCGTAAAATCGGCAAACAATAGCATTACAGTTTTTACTGTAAGGAGGTTTACCGATGCTGGATAAAATTGCGTTATCACTGCTGATCGTCGGCGGTATCAACTGGGGCGCCGTGGGCTTGTTCCAGTTTGACTTGGTCGCATTCCTGTTCGGCGGACAGTCGGGCATCATTGCCCGTATCGTCTATGTCGTTGTCGCTCTGGCGGCTTTATGGTGTATCTCGCTGTTGTTCAGAGATACGACCGAGGCAGGCGACCGCGACTTCAAGCCGAGCACCACATAATGCGATCATCGATCATAAAAGAAGCTGTTTCCTTGCGGAGACAGCTTTTTACATATCTATTATTTTGAAGAGAAGCCCAGCGCGTTGGAGAGCATCCCCGCCTGATCGACGGTCACTTTGACGGCGTTGACAAAGTCGTCGGCGCTCACTTTGCGGAAGAAGCCGATCGTGGTCAGGGCGTATCTGAGCTCGCCGCCCGCGTCGAATACGGGCGCTGAGACCGATCGCAGACCGACCTTATACTCGCCGTCCTCCACGGCATAGCCCTTTTCTCTGATCTCAGCCAAAACACTGAGCAACCGGTCGATCTCGTCGATCGTATGCCGCGTATATCGCCGCATGGACTGTCGGCGAAGGAGCGATTGCACCCTACTCCGGGGCAGGTATGCCAGCATCAGCTTTCCCTGTGAGGTACAGTGCAGCGGCAGTCTGACGCCAATCTCGGGCAAAATCTGCACACCCGAGGAGCTGACGGCATAATCGAACGATACCGCGCCCTCGCCGTCGAGCAGGCTGATGACGGAATTCACACCAGTCAAGGAGCTTAAGCTCTCGAGATACGGTCGGGACAGCTCGCTGATATCAAAGCCCCTCGATACCGCCGAACCATACTCAAACAACCGCATTCCAAGGGCATAATCGCCGTTTTGAAGCTGTCGGAGGAGTCCCCGATCGCGCAGGGTTGACGCCAAAGCGTGGGTTGTGCTTTTGGGATAGCCCGATCGCTCGGACAGCTCGCTCAGGCTCAGACCGCGCCTTGATCTGCTAAGGATATCCAGCAGATCGATCGCCTTTGACAGCGACTTTACCTTTCCCTTATTCTCATCCATACTCTCACCTATTCCGTATTGCAGAATCATTATTCTATTATACGGGATGACGTGAATTGTGTCAACCTCTCGAAAATGCTAATATTAATGTATTAAACAATGAAAGGTTGAACCAAATGAAAAGAATCATCGCTATACTCCTGTCCATTCTGCTGCTCACCGCGATCCTTTGCGCGTGCGGAAAGCAGAATACCGCTAACAAAACCGCAAGTGAAGCGCCCGCCGCCACGACAGCCGCGACCGTTGACGAGAAAATCGCCGAAAAAACCGAGCTTGTCGTTTTTGCCGCGGCAAGCATGACCGAAACGCTCGAGAACCTGAAACAAGCCTATCAGGCGTCCCATCCCGACATTGAGATCACCTACAACTTCGATTCCTCGGGCACGCTGAAAACCCAGATCGAGGAGGGCGCTGTCTGCGATCTCTTTATCTCTGCGGCGCAAAAGCAGATGAACGGTCTGGAAGAAGGCGGCTATATCGATAAGACGACCCGTATCGACCTGCTCGAGAACAAGGTCGCGCTCTGTGTCGCCGAGAACTCCAAATCGGGCGTCAAGAGCTATGAGGACATGAAATCGCATTTGGAAGCAGGCGATATCCTGATGGCGATCGGCAATGAGGACGTACCCGTCGGACAGTACACGCAGAAGATTTTTGCCTACTACGGCCTGGACGAAGGCGCGTTGAAGAGCAAGGGCGTGCTCACCTATGGCTCCAACGTCAAGGAGGTGACCACACAGGTCAGCGAGGGTACCGTCGATTGCGGCATCATCTATCAGACAGACGCATTCTCCGCTAAGCTCAAGGTCGCCGACACCGCCACCGAAGCCATGTGCGGACAGGTCATCTACCCCGCCGCCGTACTGAGCAAGTCGGCTCATGCCGATGAAGCCAAAGCGTTCCTCTCCTATTTACAGACGGAAGAAGCGTCCAAGGTGTTTGAAGCAGTCGGCTTCACTCCATTATCGCAATAAGGCGGTTGAGATTGCTACAGCTCTTGTGAGCTTTGCAATGACATTATGATACATCAGGAGTCAATATGGACTTATACCCTCTTTATAACTCGCTCAGGATCGCGGCGATTGCGGCGGTCATCGTCTTTTTCATCGGGATCGCGGCAGCGTATTATATCGCTAAATTACCCCGCGTCTTAAAAGGCATACTGGACGTCATCTTCACTCTGCCGCTGGTCTTACCGCCTACGGTGGTGGGCTATCTGTTACTGCTCGCGCTGGGACCGAAAAGACCGATCGGCGCATTCTTTCTGGAAAACTTAGATATCCGACTGACCATGCAGTGGTGGTCGGCGATCTTCGCCGTCTCCGTCGTGGTATTCCCCTTAATGTACCGCACGGCACGCGGCGCGTTTGAGCGCTTTGACGAAAACTTAGCCGATGCAGGCAGGACGCTCGGGCTCTCCGACACCTACATCTTCTGGCGCATCCGTCTCCCCTACTGCAAGCAGGGGATCATTGCGGGCGTTGTTCTGTCGTTCGCGCGAGCGCTCGGCGAATACGGCGCGACCTCCATGATCGCGGGCTACACCCCCGGCAAGACCGCCACCGTCTCCACTGCTGTCTACCAGCTCTGGCGCACCGGCAACGATGCGCTGGCGATCAAATGGGTGCTGATCAATATCGCGATCTCCGCCGTTGTTCTGCTGGTCGTCAATCTGCTCGAGCAGCCGCAAAGGAGGCGCTCATAATGCTCTATGTCGATATCGAAAAACGGCTTGACCGCTTTATGCTGAAAGCAAAGCTGCAATGCGATCACAATACCCTTGCACTGTTTGGTGCGTCGGGCGCAGGAAAAAGCATGACGCTCAAATGTATCTCAGGGATTGAAACGCCCGACAGAGGTGTGATACAATTAAACGACAGGGTATTGTTTGACAGCGAGAAGCACATCGACCTGCCGCCGCAAAAGCGCAGGGTCGGGTATCTCTTTCAGGAATACGCCTTGTTCCCGAATATGACTGTCAGCGGCAATATCAACGCGGGAATGAGAAAATTGCCGAAAAAGGAACGCGAGCAAAAGCTCAGTGAGCTGATCGGACAATTCAAGCTCGAGGGACTCGAAAATCGCCGTCCCGACAGCTTATCGGGTGGTGAAAAGCAGCGGGTCGCATTGGCAAGGATCTTCGCCTCGTCACCGGAAGTATTGTTGCTGGACGAGCCCTTCTCCTCTCTCGACACCCTGCTCAAATATCAGCTGATCCCCTATATCCGCGATATCATCCGCGATTTCGGTGGGGAGACGATCTTAGTATCGCACGATACCGACGAGGTGCGGCAGCTATGCGCCGAGGTCTCACCCATCACCGACGGCGTTACACAGGCGATCATTGATACCGAAACCTACTATCAACAGATAAAACAACAATATGAGGATCTGAAATGATCATGCAAGACAGCTTTGGAAGAACCATTCAATATTTGCGGCTATCCGTCACCGATCTGTGCAACTACCGCTGTATCTACTGTATGCCGCAGGAGGGCGTATGCAAGAAAAGTCATGTGGATATGCTCACCATCGAAGAGATGACCGAGATCGTCCGCGCGGCGCATACGCTGGGCATCAAAAAGGTGCGCCTGACAGGCGGCGAACCGCTGGTCAGAAAGGGGCTCATTACCCTCTGCCGCAATATCAAGGCGATCGACAGCGCCATCGAGCTGGGTATCACGACTAACGGCGCGTTATTAGCACCGATGGCAAAGGAGCTGAAGGAAGCGGGCGTTGACCGACTGAATATCAGCCTTGACAGCCTGGATCCCGAGACATTCAAAACAATCACCCGCGGCGGCGATCCGCAGGATGTGCTCAGCGGGATCAAAGCGGCTCAGAACGCGGGCTTTGACAACATCAAGATCAACACGGTGCTCCTCAAAGGGATCAACGACGGCGAGCTGTATGACTTCATCCGTCTCACCAAGGATAATGCCGTTCATGTGCGCTTTATCGAGCTCATGCCGCTAGGGGTCGCCAAGGATTGGAAGCGCGACCGTTTTATGACGACCGCGATGATAGAAAAAATGCTGCAAAATGCCGCGCTCCTCAAAATCGACGGCGTGGCGCGCATTTTTCGCTTACCCGATCACAAGGGCACGATCGGACTGATCTGCCCGATGTCACACAGCTTCTGCCCCTCCTGCAACAAGATCCGCATCACGGCGGACGGCAAGCTCAAGCCCTGCCTGCATTCGGATCAGGAGATCGATCTGAAAGGCTTACAGGGCAAAGCACTTGAAGAAGCGATCCAAAACGGCGTCCTGCAAAAGCCCGAAAGTCATCGATTCGGCTCGGCGGGAGCATCCACCGCACGTTATATGAACGAGATCGGAGGATAAGATGGAATTCTCACACATCAATGAACAGGGTCGCGCCAAAATGGTGGACGTGACCGAGAAGGACAGCACCTATCGCGAGGCGATCGCCGAGGGCACCGTCGTCGTCAATTCCGATACCATGGCGCTGATCAGGAGCGGCGGGATCAAAAAGGGCGACGTCCTCGCAGTCGCGCAGGTCGCGGGCGTCATGGCGGCGAAGAAAACCTCCGACAATATCCCGATGTGTCACCCGTTGATGCTCACAGGAGTGGATATCTCATTTGAATTAACTGATACGGAAATCCATATCACCGCAACCGTCAAATGCAAGGGCAGCACCGGCGTTGAGATGGAAGCGCTGTCCGCCGTCAGCACCGCCGCGCTGACCGTCTACGATATGTGCAAGGCGGTTCAGCGAGATATTGAGATACAAAATATCCGCCTGAATTATAAGAGCGGCGGAAAAAGCGGGGTGTATCAGCGATGAAAGGGATCGTCACAGCCACCTGTATCAGTGAAAAAAAGGGCACCCGCAAGCATCCTGTCCCCTCGATCACCCTACGGGAGAATCACGGGATCATCGGCGACGCTCATGCCGTCAACGCGGATACGCCCCAAAAGTACCGTCACCGACAGGTCAGTCTGCTCGCCGAAGAAAGCGTAGATACCATGCGCGCGTGCGGCTTAGAGCTGAACGCGGGCGACTTTGCTGAGAACATCCTCACCAAGGGGATCGAGCTCAAAAGCCTGCCGATCGGCACGATTATCCAAATCGGCGACACGGAACTAGAGGTCACGCAGATCGGCAAGGAATGTCACAACGACTGTGAGATCAAAAGACTGACAGGCAAATGCGTCATGCCCACCGAGGGTATCTTCGCCATCGTCCGCAAGGGCGGCGTCATCAAGCCCGGTGATCCTGTAATCATAACAAACAATATAGCCTCCCTTTTCTAAGGTGAGATTCTGTCCGAAACTTGTTTTGGGTTACAGAATCCATACACCGGAGATGTGGCTCGAAGAGCCGGAGGGTTGATTCATCCTCTTTATACATAGGAGCAAACCATGAAACTCATCAAAACAACCGAAGCCGTGGGGCAGGTGCTGTGTCACGATATGACCCAGATCATCCCCGGCGAATACAAAGGAGCACGATTTCGCAAGGGGCATGTCGTCACCGAGGAGGATATCCCGATCCTGCTGAGCATGGGCAAAGAAAACCTCTATATCTTCGAGATGGACGAAAATAAGCTCCATGAAAATGACGCGGCAGAGATCCTTTGCCGCCTTTGCAAGGGCGCCAACATCAACCGCAGTGAGGTCAAGGAGGGCAAGATCGAGCTGATCGCCGCAATCGACGGACTATTTACCCTTAACAGAGAGAAACTGACCGCTGTTAATTCGATAGAAGAATTAATGATCGCCACCAGAAAAGGAGATACCGCCGTTCACAAGGGCGATAAGCTCGCGGGCACACGCGTCATCCCGCTGGTGATCGAGAAAGCAAAGCTCGATCAGGCAGAGGATCTTGTCGCAGGTGATCCGATCATGAACGTCCTGCCCTATACGCTCAAGACCGCCGCTATCATCACGACAGGCAGCGAGGTGTTCCACGGCAGGATCGAGGACAAATTCACTCCCGTGCTGATCGAGAAGCTCAGCGCCTACGGCATTACCGTTACCGAGCACCTGACCGTCGACGACGGCACGGCGCATATCGTGAACGCGATTGACAAGGTCAGGGGTAAGGCGGATATGATCGTCTGTACAGGCGGCATGAGCGTTGACCCCGACGACCGCACCCCCGGCGCGATCAAGGAAAGCGGCGCTAAGATCATCACCTACGGCGCGCCTGTCCTGCCCGGCGCAATGTTCCTCTTAGGCTACTTTGAGGACGGCACCCCGATTATGGGCTTGCCCGGCTGTGTGATGTACGCCAAAGCGACCATTTTTGATTTGGTGCTCCCCCGTATCGCGGCAGGCATGAAGCTGAGCAAGGCGGATTTCGTCGCCTACGGCGAGGGCGGCTTATGCCTTGGGTGTGATATCTGCACCTATCCGCACTGTCCGTTCGGAAAATAATATGCTATCCCCTTGACAGGATCGAGATGGATAAGGCGATAAGGAGAATCTATTTATGTACACAGCAAGCGTCATCACTGTCAGCGACAGAGCTGCACAGGGGATCTACCAGGACAAAAGCGGCGCTGTCGTCGCAGAGCTGCTCAAAGAATATGGTTATGACATAATCAATACGATTATCATTCCTGATGAGAAAAATACAATCAAAAACACCCTGCTCACTCTCTGTGAACAAGGCGTTCATCTGATTATCACCACAGGCGGCACAGGCTTTGCGCCGCGCGATATCACGCCCGAGGCAACCAAAGAGGTCATCGAACGTGAAGCGCCCGGTATCGCCGAATATATGCGTCAAAGGAGCATGGAGATCACGCCAAGAGGGATGCTCTCGAGAGGGATAGCGGGGATCAAAGCAAACAGCCTGATCATCAACCTGCCCGGCTCACCCAAGGGCGCGACAGAGAATCTGGGCTTTGTCCTCCCCTCCCTCACTCACGGATTGGATATGCTGAACGGTATTAAGGAATGAAATCAATGAATTGCGTTGACTGTCAACAAAAATGATATGAAATGAATATGAGATAGATTCAGGACGACAATGATCGTCCTGTCAGGCTGTAGAAAAACTATATAATTGTCATTCTGAGCGGACACGCGTGTCAAGCGAAGAATCTGAAAGTGCACATTTTCCGTCAGATTACACATGATAGGTGTAATAT
>OCVV012850178.1_pt1 | contig 14022 bp, 10 predicted proteins | sample 1539721 | NCBI WGS metagenome assembly OCVV01 (sample SAMN02144230, study PRJEB22623) | gut metagenome | biome: sheep rumen | host: Ovis aries | place: New Zealand
GTAAAAGGAAGCGGCGCCTTACGTGTTCTGGTACCCTCCTTAACCTCAGTGATAACGAATTCGCCCTTCTCCGCCGCCTTCATTATCTTATCTGCTTCCGCAGCGTTTGCTATATCCTTGCTGTAATGGAAAGGAACAGCCGACTTGTTGCCCGGACATACGAGCTGTGCATCGAGTGTCCAGTATTCCTCAGGGATAAATGCATTTATCTCATTCTCCCTGTCACATATCATTTTGAGCGCAACAGACTGAACTCTGCCCGCAGAAAGACCTCTCTTCACCTTCTGCCACAGAAGCGGGCTTATCTCATAACCCACAAGTCTGTCGAGCACACGTCTTGCCTGCTGTGCGTCAACAAGGTCCATATCTATCTCTCTTGCGTTCTTGATAGATTCCTTTACAGCATTCTTGGTTATCTCATTAAATGTTATCCTCTGGAATTTCCCCTTCTCAAGCTTAAGCGCTATAGCCAGATGATAAGATATTGCTTCTCCTTCACGGTCCGGGTCGGTTGCGAGATATATCTTCTTCGCCTTCTTTACTTCCTTACGAAGTGCGGCGAGTACCTCTCCCTTTCCTCTGATAGTTATATAATGCGGTTCAAAGTCATCTTCCGGATCAACCCCCATAGTACTCTTCGGAAGATCTCTTACATGTCCGTAAGAAGCTATGACCTCATAGTCCTTACCGAGAAATTTCTTTATTGTTTTTGCCTTTGCAGGCGACTCCACTATTACAAGATTTTTTGCCATTACTATAATCCCTCTTTGAAATACTCTTTATGTGAGGAAATATACAACAAAAAATCTATAAACGCAATAGCCATTATTTTTTTAATATGTAGTAACCCCTTTCGGTTTCCCTGACGAGTCCGTATTGTTCAAGCCTTATAAGTATCGAAATAAGCTCTGAAAATCCAAGCTTTGTCTCCTCAAGTATATCGTCAACAAATGAAGGATCATTGGATATCTTCCCCATCACGAGCCTTTCCGCCCCACTTAAGTTTTCTAAGCATTCTGTCCTCTCTCTGTCTTTTTTCTCCCTCTCGCCGTTCATTTTCTTCACCAGGCTGTCGCTTGTATAAGATACTCCAAGAATTTCTTCTATTATATCTTCTGCCTTTGCTGCGATAACAGCTCCCGAATGGATAAGCCTGTTGGTCCCGACACTCATCGGATCATTTATCCGTCCAGGAACCGCGAAGACAGAACGTCCCTGCTCAAGCGCCTGATCTGCGGTTATAAGCGACCCGCTCTTCTCTCTTGCTTCAACAATTATCACGCCGCAGGATAGTCCGCTGATGATACGGTTCCTCACAGGAAAGTTAAATGCAAATGAAGGAATGTCCAGGCCATTTTCCGATATTACCAGCTGGGACTCATACATTTCTTTATAAAGTGCCGTATTTCCCTTCGGGTAGATATCATTTATACCGCTGCCCATAACTCCTATCGTCCTTCCGCCGGCTTTTATGGCACCCTTATGTGCCGCCGTATCGATTCCAAAGGCAAGACCGCTCACCACGCAGAAGCCCGCCTGTGACAGCTCACTGGAAAAATACGCCGCAGCCTCCCTGCCATAATCAGTCGCCTGCCTTGCACCGACTATCGCTATCATCCGCTCTCTCTTCAGCAAGCTTATATCACCCTTATAGAAAAGTATCTGCGGCGGATCCGGGATGTATTTCAGCCTGTCCGGATACTCATCATCAAGTATCGTTATATAGCTGTATCCGCCCTTCTCCAGCTTTTCTTTATATTTTTCAACCTTAACTGCTGCGTCATCCGGTTTATCCCCCTTGATCACTGCCGCCATCTTCGCCGGAATAAAGCCTGCGAGTTCCTCATAAGACACTTTCGTAAGCTCATCGAAAGTCCTGTATCTTCCGATTATTTTCGATATGCTTGTAGGGCCTGTTTCGAAAAATGATGAAAGCCACAGAAGGTAATCATTTTTAGTCATCTCAACCATCATTTTCTTCCCCCTTATCAGAAATATTTCTGAAGAACATCGCTTCAAACACATCCTCCGCCTGGATATCCTCCCTGTCATTTATATCTGCGATGGTTCTTGCCAGCTTTTTGATCCGGAAATATCCTCTGGCCGATATCTTTTTCTTCTCAAATTCATTTCTGAGCAGTCTCTCTCCTTCGCCGGTAAGCTTAATAAACTCCTCAAGTCTGTTCTGCGGAAGTCTGGAATTAAAAAGGAAGCTGTCCTCCCTGTATCTATATAGCTGCCTTTCTCTTGCCGACTCAACCTTATCCCTCATTTCTGCAGAGGTCATTCCTTTAGACGTCTTCGAGATGTCCTTATATTCCACCGGCTTTACCTCAAGCCTTATGTCAATCCTGTCCATGATCGGATAACTGATCTTATTTCTGTATGCATTTATCTCTCTGTCAGTGCACCTGCAGAGCCTTCGGTCCGGATAATGGCCGCAGGGACATGGATTCATTGCAGCAACCAGCATGAAATCCGCAGGGAATTCATACGCCGCATGATGTCTCGATATGAGTATCTTTCTGTCCTCCATGGGCTGGCGCAGACATTCGATAACCTTCTTCTTATACTCCGGAAGCTCATCAAGGAAAAGTATTCCGCAGTCCGCAAGGCTCACCTCTCCGGGACGCGGAACCACGCCTCCGCCTATCAGTGCGATCTCGGTTGCGGTATGATGCGGACTCCTGAATGGTCTTTTTCTGATAAGGCCGTCTTTATCCCTAAGCAGTCCGGATATACTGTAGATCTTTGTAAGCTCGAGGCATTCTTCATAGGTAAGTCCCGGCATTATCCCAGGTATCCTCCCTGCGATCATGGATTTACCGGAGCCTGCCGCCCCGCTCATAAGGATATTGTGAAAACCTGCCGCTGCGATCATTACTCCTCTTTTCATAGATTCCTGACCGCAGATATCAGACATATCCTCCTCGATTCCGGCTGCCCCTTCTCTCTCGTCAAAGATTTCCTTTCTTCTATAAGGAGAGGTTTTTATGTATCTGATATTATCCTTCTCTCCCTTTTCAAGAAAGCCGACAAGGTCTCCCAGCCATTTTACTCCAATAATCTCGATATCATCCACAAAGCCCGCCTCATCCATATTATCTAACGGAAGGATAACTCTCCTGATCCCGTTCTTCTGGGCATAATGAACCACAGGAAGAACGCCGTCTACAGCCTTTACATCGCCTGACAGGCCCAGTTCTCCCAGTATAAGAGTGTCTTTAAGTTTTTCCTGATGGATTAATTGCATAGATGCAAGAATAGCCACCGCTATCGGAAGATCAAATATCGCACCATCCTTCCTGATATCAGCCGGTGACAGATTGACGGTTATCCTGCTCGCAGGCAGAATAAACCCTGAATTTTTGACAGCTGTCCGTACCCTCTCTCCGGCCTCTTTGACCGAGGATGCCAGATAGCCTACCATTGAAAGCATGGGGAGTCCCGGACTTATGTCCGTCTCAACCCTTACGAACATTCCTCCTATTCCCAGAGTCATGCCGCTTATCACTTCGCTGTACATTTTTAGTCCCTTCTGCCTCTCCAAGCAGAATCTTATCTTTCGAAGTGATCATATTATACTCCAAATATCGTATCGGAGCAAACACTTTGTTGCGCAGATTTGTTGCGCAACAAAGTGCATCATTTACTGATTATTATTTTTTTCTGACAGAGTATCCAAAGCTTCCAAGCTTCTCTCCAAGTCTGAAATATTCTCCGTGCGAATAAACCATAAGTCCTGATGAATTAAGGTCAAATCTGCCCTTCTCATCCATATATTCGCCGCTCGCAGATACGCTTACAACATCTGCAATGAACATATCATGTGTACCGAGCTTAACTATATCTCTGACCTTGCAGCCTATGCAGAGCGGGCTCTCTTCGATGCCCGGGCAGGATACATTTTTCATCGCAAATGGAGTCAGCTTCATTTCCGCAAACTTATCAACGTCCCTGCCGGATTTGACTCCGCAGTAATCAGTTGCAAATGTCAGCTTATCATTTACCAGATTTATGACAAATTCGCCGGTCTCCTTGATGATGTCATATGAATATCTTGACGGTCTTACCGAGATGCTTACCATTGCCGGATCAGAGCAGATGGTTCCAGCCCATGCTACCGTAAGTATATTCGGCTTTTCTCCGGCTCTGCCGCAGCTGACCATTACCGCCGGAAGCGGATAGAGCATATTCCCCGGTTTAAAATCTTCTCTTTTCATGTTTCACCTATTAATAATTAAAGTATACCAGCTCTTCCTCTGCAGGCGAAGTCTTTGAAACGCTGTCTGCATAGATTACAGGTCCGTCGCCCTCAAATTCAGGATAATATTCCTTCTCGATGGTTCCCTCAACTATAACCCAGTCACGGTCCTTAAGTGTCTTCGCTCCGCCGTAATAGCATTTAAATCCTACGAATGCAACATCCGCTGCACAGCAGGTCATGGCAAATCTCCCCGGAACAAATTCATTCTGTCCATAGGTACTTGGTTTATGTACCATAGCCTTGAACTTAACCTTCTTGCCGAGGTATTTATCAGGATTATCAGCTGCATCTATGTAGAAAAGTCCGAAATCCTCCTCGTCAAATGTGATAAGCGGTCCGTCTGTATCGAATGGAAGCTCAGCCTCCTCGTCCTCAGCATCTGCAACGCCGTCCTTGTTCTCAAAAATAACCTGAGCACGTCTGTTGACAGCTCTGATGCTTCTTCTGTATTCAGCCTTTTTAGTATTCTCATCGCAGCGGTTGAAAATGATCATATCAGCATTTTTAAGCTGATCCATAATAATCTTCTTCATGTTGTTGATATATACCTCAAATGTAGAAGCATCTACAAATGAAAGCACCTGAACAACGGTCCAGCCCTTCGGAACCTTAATGTTGAAGATCCTGTCAAGCTCCCACATGCCGTTATACTCGATCATTACAAGCTCAGGCTTAACGCGGCTGCTGATACTGAGAAGATGCTCAGCTGTGAGCGTCTCTTCAGTTATAAATTCAACAAATACATTCTTCTTGGCAAGAGACTCGATATCATATTCCTCTTCGCCATCCTCACATACGAGAAGAAGCGTTTTCTGTCCGTCCGTAAATGAACGGTCTATAAGCGTTTCCTTTGCAAATTTAGTCTTACCGCTTCCGAGAAAGCCCATGAAGACATAAACCGGAATTTCCTTATTCATTTCTTTATCTCCGATCCTTTTTTAATACCGATAGTATATATTATTCTGTTATTCCGAAAAGTTCAGCAATCTGCTTCTCCTGTAGCTTGCTTCCGATAACGCAGAGCTTTCCTGTATAATCAGGAGAACCTTCTCTAACCTCAAATTCACCCGGAACAAGGTCAAACTCAAGCCACTTGCCTTCCTTGTCAGGAATGATTCCCTTTGCACGAAGGATTATACCAAATGGATTGTCCTCTTCAACTGCAAGCTTCTCAAGAATGCTCTTAAGTTCTGCCTCATCATACTTATGAGCTGTCTCTCTGCCCCAGCTTGTAAATACTTCATCTGCGTCATGTCCATGGTGATGGTGTCCGCAGCTGCATACTCCATTTTCATCATAATGATGCTCATGATGATGTTCATGCTCATCGTCATCATCGTCATCGTCGTGGTGATGGTGATGACAGCACTCATGATCATCGTCATCATCATCATCATCATCATCGTGGTGATGGTGGTGACAGCACTCGTGATCATCGTCATCATCGTCGTCATGGTGATGGTGATGACAGCACTCATGATCATCGTCATCATCGTCATCGTCGTGGTGATGGTGGTGACAGCACTCATGCTCATCGTCATCGTCGTGGTGATGGTGATGGTGGTCATCCTTCTCAGGATCATATTTAAAGTTCTTCATGATATCTTCGATAGATGAAGAATGCTCTATAGCATCAAGAATAATAGTTCCGTCGATCTGATCCCAAGGAGTTGTGATGATCCTTGCATCCTTATTGTGCTCCTTGATCATATTTACAACCTCAAGAAGCTTCTCGTCTGAAGCATTCTGGCTTCTGCTGAGTACAACTGTACCGCAGGCCTCGATCTGATTCAGGAAGAACTCTCCGAAATTCTTGATATACATCTTTGCCTTTGTAACATCAACTACAGTTGTTGCACTGTTAAGCTTGATATCAACATCTGATGAAGCCTTCTCAACTGCCTTGATAACGTCAGAAAGCTTGCCGACTCCTGACGGCTCTATGATTACTCTGTCAGGTGTATACTCTGTAACAACCTTTTTAAGTGCCTCGCCGAAATCTCCTACAAGTGAGCAGCAGATACAGCCTGAATTCATTTCTGTAATTTCAATTCCGGCCTCTTTAAGGAAGCCTCCGTCGATTCCGATCTCACCGAACTCATTCTCGATAAGAACTACTCTCTCACTCTTAAACGCGTCCTGAATAAGTTTCTTGATAAGTGTAGTCTTTCCTGCTCCAAGGAAGCCGGAAATGATATCAATCTTTGCCATTTTTATATTCCTCCGTAAGTTAATTTATCTTATCATACAGGCGGCCGATTCTTCTCCGCCGTACCTCTAAAAAATACTAAAGTTAGTTATAGCAAATAGTGTGCATAATTGCAAGTCATTTGCAATTCTTTTCACACATACTACATCAAATTCATTTATAAATGAATACTGTCATGCTGCAGCGTCCTTTTTTCGTCACTCCGTTCTCTTCGCCGAAGCAGAACTTACCATATCCTCTGACAGATACTCTGTCACCGCTAAGAAGGCTCTTCTCCTTCTTCACAGCTGTCCTTCCGTTTATAAAGACCTTTCCTTCATTTACAAGTCCGGATGCAATCTCTCTTGAAAGCTTAAAAACGCTTGCAACCACCGCATCCAGTCTGTTCGAGCTGACTGTTATACGCATCTCTTCCTTTGTGGTTCCGATGCCCTCCGGCAGCTTATCCACGGAAGCCACATCAACCGCAGTATGCTTTATCGAAAGCAGATTCTCTATGATGTAATCCGCCATATGATCAATTGCAAAAACATATGCCGCAGTTCCCTCCTGCTTAGCGGAGGCAGATTTTCCATCTGCACCGTCACCATCTGTCACAATGATGTCTCCTAACATTTCTCTGGTAATTCCGAGACTCATCAATGCACCAAGATAATCTCTGTGAGTCAGCTTCTCTGCGAACTTACCCCCTCGCGGCTTTATGGATATCAGTCTTATCGGCGCATCCTCTGTATATCCGGTCAGCAGCTCATCCCCAAAGCAGATTATCCCGCGCTCCGCCTCCTCGTATCCGCCTTCGATACGCCACGCAGCCTTTAGATCATCTGCATAATCAAGAAATGAGGCAAGCTCTCCCTGCCCCATAAAATCTGTATACAAATATCTTCCGGTCTTAAGAGCCCTTGCAGCAAGCTCCTCAATCCTGTTTCTATCCATACATTCTCTCCAAATAATTAAATATGCGCCAGAATCCTTACACTATACATTCAAATCCCGCGTCTTAAATTTGAATTCATGCGCCTCACATTTTTAATCCTACGTTTATTTTTGAATCCACTCGCTTTGCATTTGAATCCTGCATTCTATATTTAAATCCACTCGCTTTGCATTTGAATCCTGCATTCTATATTTAAATCCACTCGCTTTGCATTTGAATCCTGCATTTTATATTTAAATCCACTTCATGTGTTTCAGATTCACGCACTATATATTTAAATCCACGTATATTTATAATCCATACGGATCATAAGTATACGTGGATCATGTTTAAAATCTTTACTGTTTAATATTAACATCCAGCTGATTGAACGGTATCGTGATACCCTCCGCATCAAGCCTTCTCTTGATCTCTTCTGTAACTGACCATTTAGCCTTCAGATAATCCGAAGCTTTGATCCAGAATCTTACACCGAAAAGAACCGAACTGTCCTGAAGCGAATCTACAAAGCAGTCAACCGGTTTGCCCGGAAGCGTATAGCCGCTCGCCGAAGCAACCTCGGCAAGAATATCCTTGACTCTCTTCATATCCTCATGATAAGCAACGCCGACCTTGATCTCGACAACTCTCTCCCCAAGCTGTGTAGAATTGATGATTGATGTGTTCGACATGCTTCCGTTAGGGATAACAACGATCCTGTTATCAAATGTCCTTAGCTTCGTATAGAAAATATCTATCCCGACAACCGTACCTTCCATTTTGGTAGAATTCTCGCAGATATAATCTCCTACATCAAACGGCTTAAGTATGAGTATCAGGACGCCGCCCGCAAGGTTTGCCAGACTTCCCTGAAGACCGAAGCCGATGGTCATGCTGGATACACCCAGGAGGGTAACAAATGAAGTCACCTGGAAGCCCATAATACTTGCTGCCGAAATAAACAGCAATGCATACAGCAGGATTCTGACAAAGGATGTCAGAAAACCGGCAACGCTCTGGGATATCTTTCTCCTCTCAAAGGTTTTCTTCAATATCTTTATAACAAGCTTTATAAGCTTGCCGCCGATAAAGAGAAAAAGCAGTGTAAGAAGGAGAAGCACTCCTTTTGCTGCTATCCAGTCAAGAGACTTATCCAGCCACTCAGATATTTTGCTTTTATTGTCCGCAGCTGCTTCTTCTATAACGTCAGCCACATCCATTACAAAATGATTCATTTAAAAAGGTCAACCCTTTCTCTTAAATATTGATACTGAAAGCGGTGGTACTGTAATCTGGATATAATGCTCTCTGTCATCAACCTTGCCGTCCTTTGTAAGCTTGGCGGTCTTGTTGTTATGACCTTCTCCTCCAAACTTAGCATTATCGCTTGAGAAGATCTCCTGCCATTTTCCTGCAGAAGGAACTCCAAGCTTATAATTCTTCTGCTCTACAGGAGTGAAATTGCAGATAACTACGAGAGTATCCTTATCCTCCAGTCCGTATCTTTCATAAGAAACAATACTTCTGTTTGCATCATTTACGCTTATCCACTTAAAGCCTTCCGGAACAGAATCCAGCTGATAAAATGCCGGCTCAGTCTTGTAAAGCTTATTAAGCTGCTTAACATAGGTCTGCATATACTTATGAGCATCAAATTCGAAGAGGCTCCAGTCAATCTCTCCCGATTCATTGAACTCGGTAAACTGTGCGAATTCCTGACCCATGAAGAGAAGCTTCTTGCCCGGATGAGTCATCATAAAACCGTAAGCAGTTCTGAGATTTGAGAACTTATCCTCATAACCTCCCGGCATTTTCTGTATCATCGAGCCCTTCTCGTGAACTACCTCATCATGTGAAAGCACGAGTATAAACTTCTCACTGAAAGCATACATCATGCTGAAGGTAAGCTCATTATGATGATATTTTCTGTAAAGCGGATCCAGCTTCATGTATGACAAAAAGTCATTCATCCAGCCCATATTCCACTTATAATCAAAGCCCATACCGCCCTCTTCGACAGTATGTGTCATCATCGGCCATGCAGTCGATTCCTCAGCTATCATCATTACGCCAGGGAAGTTTTCCTTCATTTTAACATTTACTTCCTTGATGAAATCAATAGCCTCAAGGTTTTCATTTCCGCCGTATTTGTTGGCTCTCCACTCTCCGCCGCTTCTGCCGTAATCCAGATAAAGCATTGAAGCAACCGCATCAACTCTTATACCGTCAACATGGTACTTGTCTGCCCAGTACAGAGCGTTGGCAACGAGGAAATTCTTAACCTCATTTCTTCCGTAATCAAATATATAAGTACCCCAGTGAGGATGCTCGCCGCGAAGCGGATCTGCATTCTCATAAAGAGGTGTTCCGTCAAATCTTCCAAGTCCGTGCGAATCCTTAGGGAAATGAGCAGGTACCCAGTCAATGATAACGCCTATTCCCTTGGTATGCATATAGTCTACAAAGCCCATGAATTCAACCGGCGAACCGTATCTTGAAGTCGGTGCATAGTAGCCTGTTATCTGATAACCCCATGAAGGATCGTAAGGATGCTCCATTACAGGCATAAGCTCTACATAGTTGTAACCCATCTCCTGCATATATTCTGCAAGTCTTATGGCGATCTCCCTGTAGCTGTAGAACTCTCTTCCGTCATCAGGTCTCTTCCATGATCCGAGATGAACCTCATAGATGTTCATAGGCTTTTCGGTTGCAGGCTTCTTCTCTTCAGCTTTCTTCTCTGATGTCTTCTCAACCCTTGCATCCTCTGCAGCAGCCTCCGCAGCATCTTCTGCCTTCTTCTCTACGAAATCTCTCTTCTCTATCCACTTTTTATCGTGCCAGATATAATCAAGGCTTGTAACTCTTGAAGCATTTGCAGGACGAACCTCAGCTGTAAATGCGTAAGGATCGCTCTTCATGAATACTTCACCGCTCTTCGATCTTATCTCATATTTGTAAATTTCATCCGTCATATTTCCGGGAATGAAAAGTTCGAATATTCCTGAATACTCAAGTTTTCTCATCGGGTGGCGTCTTCCGTCCCATTTATTGAAATTACCTACAACGGATACTCTCTCAGCATTCGGTGCCCATACAGCAAAAAGCGTACCCTTAACGCCATCCACTACCATAGGATGTGAACCGAGCTTCTCATAAATCTCGTAATGTATTCCTTCATTGAATCTGCTGATATCGATAGGATCGATGACAGGCTCGAATACATAAGGATCTACGATAGTCTCCTCAGTACCGTCCTCATACTTGATATCCAGCAGATAATCAAATGATTTCTTATCCTTGATACAGATTGAGAAGAATCCCGGATATCTCTCCGAAACGAGAGAATAGCTCTTCTTCTCAGCCTTATCTACTGCGTTAACAACCTTTGCATTTGGAATAAATGCATTTATATATACGTCATCAAGGCATTCATGAATGCCAAGAATATGGTGCGGATTGTCATGCTTTGCATTAACAAGCGCTTCAACCTCCATCCAGTTTATCGCAAAAACCGCTCTTCTCTTTGACGCCATTTTATACCCTCCCTATATAAGCTAAACCACGCTGACTTTTTTTAACCTTACTCCATCCGATGCGGCTGATCATTAATCAAGTGTATGAATGAATATTCCGCTTCGGAGCTTTGGCTCAAACCATGTAGACTTAGGCGGCATGAGACGCTTATCGTCTGCAACCTTGAAGAGTTCGTCGATTGATGTAGGATACATAGAAAATGCGATCTTCATATCGCTGTGTACTCTTCTCTCAAGCTCCTTAAGTCCTCTGATTCCGCCTACGAAATCAATTCTCTTATCTACTCTCGGATCACCGATACCGAGTATCGGTCCAAGCACCTCATTCTGAAGGATGGAAACATCAAGTCCGTCTACTGCGTCATTTGACTTCTTCTCATCCTTAACCGAAAGCTTATACCATTTATCATTATAAAACATTCCGAAAATGCCCTTTGCCTCAGGCTGGTACATCTCACTTACCTCAGTAATATCACATACTGCAGAAAGCTTTGCGAAGAATTCATCCTCTGAAAGTCCGTTAAGATCCTTAACAACTCTGTTGTATGAAAGTATCTTAAGCTCATTATCAGGGAAAAGAACAGATAAGAAGAAGTTGAACTCCTCTTCGCCTGTGTATCCCGGATTCTCTTCTCTCTTCTTTATACCAACCTTAACAGCCGATGCTGCTCTGTGATGTCCGTCTGCAATATAGATCTTGTCTGTTGCGGCAAATTCATCTCTTATTGTTTTGATGTCTTCGTCTTTATCGATAACCCAGACATTATGTGTGATGCCGTCATCAGAGGTGAAGCTGTAAAGCGCTTCTCCCTTCTTGATCCTGTTCACAACGTCCGTAATTCTCTGTCTGTTTCTGTACGCAAGGAAAATAGGACCTGTCTGGGCATTGCATGTATAAACATGCTTGATTCTGTCCTCTTCCTTATCTGCTCTGGTGTTCTCATGCTTCATGATGACACCATTTAAATAATCATCGATGGATGAAGCGGCAACGATACCTGTCTGATGTCTTCCATCCATGATCAGTTCATAAATGTAATAAACGTTCTTATTCTCATGAATATAGCTTCCGTCACTTATCATACCATAGAGCATCTCTCTGGCTTTCTGATAAACCTCAGGAGAATACATATCATAATCCTCCGGGAACTGTGTCTCCGGTCTGTCAATCCTTAAAAATGTATATTTCTTTCCTTCAACCGCTTCCCTTGCTTCCTTCCTGTTATAAACATCATAAGGAAGAGCTGCTATCTCGTTCTCAAGCCCCTTTTCAGGTCTGTATGCTGCAAATGGTCTGACCTCTGCCATATCCCTATCTCCTTTTCAAATAAAGACTAAATAGGCTGCATTCGTGAAATTCACTAACGCAGCCTATTAATAAATTAACCTCTTATAAATTTAACCGCCCCAGCAAGTGATGCCTTAAAATCTTCATCTGTATTATTGTTAAATACATAAAGCTCCGGAATATTCTCCGGCTTGTTAAAGTTCTGAGTAGCAATGTACTCATCCCAATGCTCAAGCTTCCAGATATCCCTGTCAGAATTTCTGCTTATCATTCTCTGATGAGCAATCTCTGTGTCTGTATGAACCCAGACAACAGCAAGTTCTGCGTCCTTTTCGGCAAGCTTCTCACGAAGACTCTTAAGATAATCATCATCGCGGATCTCTTCTGTGAACGGTGCGTTGATAAGGACTGTATCATTATACTCCAATGCATCAAAAGCAAGGTCAAGAATAGCGTAATACTCATAATCTCTGATCTCTCTCTGGAAGAACTCAGATGATCTGTTGTATTCCTGTCCAGCAACCTTGAATATCTGCTTTGATAATACAATAAGAGTATCCTTATCAAGGTAAACACAATTAGTTAAAGCTTTTGCAAGCTTCTTAGAAATGAATGTCTTTCCACAAGCCGGCGGAGAAGTAACTAATACTAGTTTCTTCATCGACTTTACCTCCCTCTCTCGTATAGGCCATTTTAATTGATTATATCAAATACTATTTCTTTTGTATATAGTCTTTTGCACAAAGTAACTCTGCAGAAAGTACCGCTCCACCAGCTGCTCCTCTGAGAGTATTGTGTGAAAGACCAACGAACTTATAATCGAAGAGTGTATCTTCTCTGAGACGTCCCATTGAAACGCCCATTCCGTTCTCATAATCCACATCAAGCTGAACCTGAGGTCTGTTGTCATCCTCAAGATACTGGATGAACTGCTTTGGTGCTGATGGAAGGTTCAGTTTCTGTGGCTCACCGCTGAAGTTAACCCACTTCTCGATGATCTGCTCCTTTGTAGGCTTCTTGCCGAAGTTTACAAATACAGTTGCTGTATGTCCGTTAAGAACAGGTACTCTGATGCACTGGCTTGTGATCTTAGGACCATCCTCGCACTTCTTGATAACTCCGTCCTCAACCTTGCCCCAGATTCTGAGTGGCTCCTGCTCGCTCTTCTCTTCCTCGCCGCTGATGTAAGGAATGATATTTCCTACCATTTCAGGCCAGTCCTGGAAAGTCTTTCCTGCACCTGAGATAGCCTGATATGTTGAAACAACAACTTCCTTAGGCTCAAATTCCTTAAGTGCGAAAAGCGCTGGAGCGTAGCTCTGGATAGAGCAGTTAGGCTTAACAGCTATGAAGCCTCTCTTAGTACCAAGTCTTTCCTTCTGATACTTGATAACCTCATAGTGCTCAGGATTAAGTTCTGGAACAACCATAGGTACATCAGGAGTCCACCTGTGAGCGCTGTTGTTTGAAACAACAGGAGTCTCTGTCTTGGCATAAGCCTCCTCGATAGCCTTGATCTCTTCCTTTGACATGTCTACTGCACTGAAAACAAAGTCAACAGTTGCAGCGACCTTTTCAACATCATTTACATTGTAAAGCTTAAGGTTCTTAACTGCTTCAGGGATAGGTGTTGTCATCTTCCATCTACCTTCAACAGCCTCAGCATAGGTCTTGCCTTCGCTTCTTGGGCTTGCTGCAACAGTTACAACCTCAAACCATGGATGATTCTCAAGTATGGAAATGAATCTCTGTCCAACCATACCTGTAGCACCCAGTATACCAACTTTAAATTTCTCGCTCATTAAT
>OCVV012846567.1_pt1 | contig 14019 bp, 12 predicted proteins | sample 1539721 | NCBI WGS metagenome assembly OCVV01 (sample SAMN02144230, study PRJEB22623) | gut metagenome | biome: sheep rumen | host: Ovis aries | place: New Zealand
ATTAATGAAGTGGCAGGAAGAAATCTGTTTGGGTGAAAGTTGGAACGACTATAGCGGTTTATAGTAAAGGGTCTACAAAAAGCTATTTATGAAGATGGTCCTATGTCAAGATTTAGTACAAAATAAAATGAGAAGTTCTACCGGCTAAGCTGCCGGCAGAAGTATAGCCCTCTCATACAGTTTTTCGAATTCGTCGGGAGACATATAATCACAGTGGCTATGAATCCTGACAGTATTATAAAAAGTTTCGATATACTCAAATATGAGCCTGTATGTGTGCTCGTAATTGAGAATGCTGAACCGGTTGAGCCACTCCCTCTTTATAAGGGAATGGAAGGATTCGATACAAGCGTTATCGTAAGGGTATCCGGTATGTGAATAGCTGCGCTGCATCTTTTCGGTTGCCTCACGCCAGGCATTCGATACATATTGGCTTCCACGGTCGGTGTGGATTATCAGGGGCTGATCCGTATTGCGTCTGGTTTTTGCAGTATTAATTGTTTCGATCACTGTAGAAACTTCCATGGTGTTTGCGCGTGTCCAGACTATTATTTTGCGGACATACAGATCCATGACACAGTTAAGGCATACGAAGCCACTGTGGGTCCAGATATAGGTTATATCAGTACACCAGACGGCGTTGGGCCGTTCTGGATTGAATTGTTCGTTAAGGACAGTGTGCAGTTCGCTGATAAAGTCGGAATCACGTGTTGTAGTCGTCCATGGTTTTACCCATTGAGTCCTGATACCCATCTCGTGCATGTATTTTCCGACAGTGCGGGTGGATATGGTTTCACCTGAATCACGGAGCTTTTTGGCGATTTTGGGAGCACCATAATTTTGTTTTGAATCGTCATAAATCCGCTGAATCTCCTTCTTGACAGCGTCCTTACGCTGGCGTGTGGGCGAAAGCTTACGATTCAAGAAGGCGCGATATCCGGAGCGTGAAACGCCTAAAAACTTAAGCATTCCGGAGATGGAGACACGGCGTTTACAGGTTTTGGCAGCCTCCACCTTTGCAGAAAACTCGGTATAGATGGCTTCCGTCAGTCGTTTCCCAGAATGCCAATGGCTTTTTTAGGACATCAAGAGCGTCCTGTGCATCACGGAGTTCGCGTTTGAGGCGTGCGATTTCCTTTGCTTCGTTGGATTCGTAGTTGCCGGATCCACGGACGGGGATGTCACCATCGGAGTTGCGGAACTGCTGTTCCCAGCGTTCCAGAGTACTGACACCTATATCGAGATTTTTTGCACACTGAGCCTGTGTAAGATCCGGATGTTCTTTACGATAGGTGATGGCATCAAGTTTGAACTGTTTACTGTGTTGTTTTGTGTTACGTGGCATAATGAGTTCCTCCTCTTGTATTTTATACTTTTTTGAGGGATAACTCATTTTAAATTGTACTAACTTTATACTAGCATCAGTTTAGTTACAACTTGGTTGAAAGTTAAGGGTAGACATGGGTTATATTGGGAAAATTTTATGGCATATCTTCTTCATGTTTATGATTATGATGAAAAAAATGGAAACATAAGTGATTGCAATAAAAGAAAACTTGCTGAATTATTGGCTGAAGATACTCCGAATCTGGAAGCTGGTTATATGGGTAACCTAAATATGTTGCGTGAAAATTCCAAGCGGATAGTAAAGCTGATAGATGATGCAGGAACAATACAAAAATCGATTTATTATGCAAATCTGACAAGAGCTACCTTAAATGATTGTATAGATAGAAATAAATTCTTTAAATTATGCAATTGTGTAAGGATTCTTACGGAAGAAGACTTATCTTTTTTGGCAAACGATGTACAGAAAACGGGAACATCTACAATAGAAGGCGATAAAGAATTTATAGATGATTTTAGGGCGGTTGGTTTACTAATCGAGGTTGAAGGCGGATTTGCGTATACATTGAGAGCTTTTGAACTATTGAAATATTGCCTAGCATATGAAGGAACAGTGAGTATTCCTGGGGATATTCAGCGTCGGATGGTTATGTCTGCAATGAAATTGGAAGATATTGAAAAGGCTGTTAGTGGAGATACTATTGTGCTTAATGGAGGAAAATCATAATATATTTTTTGGGTGCATTTTTAAATGAAAGAAAAATAAGATAGCATATAAGCCTTAAACTGCATGGAAGAAGGCCTGATGATGGCGTAGACATGGACGAATCGCTGATAAAATTGTATAAGGAAGTTCTGAACGATCCGGATAAAACAGAAGATGATGTGCAGGATTTCTTAGAACATCATACTCAACTTATACCGCTGCCGATTATGGAGAATCACGGTTTGAATATGAATACTGTGATATCAAAGTTTAGATTAGGAAATGAAGCAATAACGGATTTTTCGTATTTGACGAAATCGTCTAATCTTTGGCAATTTGTCATGATTGAACTCGAAAACCAGCATAAGAAGGTTTTCAAGGAATCAGGTGACAGGGTGGAGTTCACTGCAGACTTTAACAGAGGACTTGATCAGATACGTTCCTGGAGAGTCTATATAGATGAGAACAGGGAACAAGTTCTACGACAGATAGAGAAGTTGTTGCAACCCATAAATATGGCGGACAATCCGGTATATTTCAAGTACGTACTCATTATGGGAAGGGACGATGGAGAGTCTGGTCATACAGAGTTTAATACGAAGAGACGAAAGCATCTCGCTAATCTTATGGAGAATGAAGGTATAAAAGTATTATCATATGATACTCTCTATAGGCAGTACATCAACTTTTGGGGAGTCGATAACGAGAAAGTTGTGTTGTCACCTTGGCATGAGCAATGTTATAGCATCAAGTCAATACCTGCTGGGAAGATAGGCGCAACATTATTTACATTTCTTTCGCCAGAATATCTTAAGGTCAGTGCAGAGCAGGAGAAGAGACTGGCGAAAGAGGGATACGAGATGGGTGAATGGCGGAATGGATTCTCATTATATATTAATCAAAAACAAGCTATGGATAAATTGTTGAAGGAAAAACGTAGATTTGATGGCACGGTGGTGAAAGAGCAGGGCTAGGCTTAATGGAAAAACATGGCGGGGATGATATCCGAGATCATATGAATTCCTCTCCTTTATGGAAAGGCCACTTTCGGACTGTTCCTTAAACAGTGAGTATTATCTTGAAGGGGTTATCTTAGGTTTCTCTTGTTTGGTGTTCAAGAGCTGCTTTATGTTTTACGAATGTTCGTGCAAATGGCACATATGGTGGCCCTTATAGATGTGACTGTTGACGATATAGAGAATCATGAGAATACATGATCGGCGGAACATGTTGAAAATTGAAAAATAGTATTATTCCGTAAATCGAATTTTGCGAGTCTTGTAATCCGACATCAATTCGATTCGACATATTGGCGTTTAACAATAAATGTGTGCAAACTATATGAATAATCAATAATTAACAGGAGTGCAAATGAAGCGAATACTTATCACAGGCGCAGGTTCCTATATAGGCGAATCAGTTAAAACATATCTTTCTCAGTGGCCAGAAGAGTATTCTGTCACGATGAAAGACACAATAGGCTGGAATCCTGAAAAAGATGACTTCAAGGATACTGATGTGGTCTTTAATGCGGCTGGTATTGCACATATAAAAGAGACAAAAGAAAACAGACATCTGTATTACGAGATAAATAGAGACCTTGCGGTCAGTATTGCTCGAAACGCTAAGGCGGCTGGCGTTGGTCATTATGTGCTTCTTTCCACGATGTCGGTATATGGTAAAACAGTAGGAAAAATTGCAAAAGATGCACCGGTTAATCCGATTAATTCATATGGAAAGTCCAAAGCGGAGGCGGATGAAGAGATTGCAAAACTGTCAGATGATGCTTTTAAATTTGCCTGCTTGCGTCCGCCTATGGTATATGGGAAGGGATGTAAGGGAAACTATCAGAGCCTTAGGAAATTTGCATTAAAAAGCCCACTGTTTCCTAAATATCCAAACCGACGTTCAATGATTTACATAGGAAATTTATGCGAGTTTGTAAAAGAAGTAATTGATCAGGAAAAAGCAGGGGTATTCTTTCCGCAAAATGCAGAATATGTGAATACGAGTAAAATGGTATACCTGATAGCGGAAAATAATGGAAAAAGAATAAGATTGACAAAGGCGTTCAATGGGCTGATTAAGACTGTACCGATGAACGTGGTTAAGAAGGTTTTTGGAAGCTTAATTTATGAACAAGTAGATCGAGTCAGTAAATTTGGATTTGAAGAAAGTATTGAATTAACGGAGAAGTAATAGGGTAATAATATATGTTGAGGCAATCGACACCTTGTATGGAAGTGTAATTTGCTGGATTATTAATTTGGATAATTCCGTTTAGAGAGATGGTGTAATATGCGGATATCAGGGTAGAGAATTTTCAAAGAATACTTATATGGGATAAAATAGATTTATTATTAAGAGAAATATAACGGAATCATGAAAAAGTAATACTTGTTTTTATATCACATATCAAAATAAGTGGACAGTCGTCTGGTGTCCAACAAGAACATTATTTTTTGACTTGGGAGGTCTGATAGTAAATGGGGAGTTCTAATCATCTGAAGCTTGAACACTTCATCAAACATAATTCATTTATTCAGTTGCTTTACCGATATGGAGTGAGTGCTGCTATTCGGCTATGGGGAAAATTTTTAAAAATTGATGATAAGTTAGTTCTTATGAATGGACACAGTTATAAATATAATGACAGTCCAAGAGCAATTTATGAAAAAATGATAGACTTAGGAATTGCAAATGATTATAAGATTGTTTGGGCATTAAACGATCCTGACTCTGCTGAAATACCTGGAAATGCACTAAAGGTTAGGATGGATACTTTTGATTATTTTAAGACTGCCTTGAAGGCTAAGTACTGGATTTCATGTGTAAATATTGAACGTGGCTTACATTTTAAGAAAAAAAAACAAATTTACCTGAACACGTGGCATGGTGCAAGTTTAAATTATGTTGGCAATGCGGTTGCTGGTAGGCATGATTTTCATTTTGAACATATAGATTATTTTTGCTATAACGGTGAATATGAGCGAGAGTTTATTAAGCGGGATTTTAATGTTCGTGATGAGGCATTGATTCCAACAGGATATCCTAGGAATGATGCTCTTTATAATTCGACTGATAAGAAAAGGCTAGAACTCAGGCAGAAGTTTAGTGTGCCAGAGAATAAATTGGTAATACTCTATGCTCCGACATGGCGTGAGAGTGATGATGGTGGTGGGAGTTTCAAACTTGTTCCGCCGATTAATTGGAAGAAGTGGGAAGAAAGACTCGGGGACCGTTATGTGGTATTTCTTCGGACACATCCATATACAACAGAACTGATGAACGTGACATTTAATGATTTTGTTAAAGATTATATAAGTTATCCAACTGTTAATGATCTTCTGATAGTTGCTGATGTTTTGATTTCTGATTATTCTTCTATTCAATTAGACTATTCCATTTTGGAACGACCTCAGATCTGTTACGGATATGATTATGATGATTATAAAGGGAATCGTGGTTTTTATTTTGATTTGGAAAAGACTATGCCAAATGGTGTAATGAAAGATGAGGATACGGTTTTAGAGCATCTTCTTAACATGGATTATGAGAAAGATTGCAGAAAAAGCAAATTGTTTAGAAGTGCACATATGGAATATGGCGGTGGAGCAGCGGTAAAATGCATTGATTTAGTATTTGGAAAGACATTTGAAGATAGGGATAATTAATGAGTAGAATTCTTTTTGTGCTTGATATAGGTTTTGATCGCGGAGGTCCGTCGGTACATCTTCTTCAAGATATTTTGAAAGCAGCGTTACAGGCTGGGCATAATGTTGATGTTATACTTAAGGACACTGGGGGTCCAGATGACGTTATGCCGGATGAATTGGCGAGTAATACCCATCTGAGTTACAACGCTATTAGGGAAGAGGAAGAGAGAAAAAAAGGTTTTATAGAACGATACATAGCAGAGATAAAATATGCATATAAATGCAGTAAATATTTTCTGAATAATGGGGAATATGATGTTGTGTTTTTACAGTCCAATACTGTAGCATATTTTTATATTCGTTTATTGAAAAAATTAAATTGCCGAATAGTGTTTAATGTTCAGGATATTTTCCCATATAATTTGAAGTTTTCTGGGCAATTGCCGTTTGAGTTTATTACATTCCCATTGCTTAGAAAATTACAAAATATGGCTTACAGAAAGTCGGATACAATTATTACGATATCTGACGATATGAAACAGACACTTGTAGAGGATGGTGTGTATAAGGATAATGTTGTGGTGATTTACAATTGGAGTTATGATGATTCATTAATTACGTTGGAGTCTATTTCGGCAGAAAATGTATATGATTTAAAATTGGATCGTAGTAAGTTTAACATTGTATATGCTGGAAATATAGGAAAAATGCAGAATGTGGAGCTGATTGCGGAGACGGCTAAAATATTAAGTGATGATCAAACTATATGCTTTTATATCATAGGTGATGGTGCGAATAAAAATAACATTGAAAAAATGACAAACGGGCTAGTGAGTGTCAAACTCTTGCCTATGCAGCCGTCTAAATTTGCTGAAAGTATATATGCACAAGCTGATGTTAACATAATACCGTTAAGAACTGGCGGGATAAAAACTGCCTTGCCAAGTAAGACTGCAACAATATTGCGGACAAGGAAACCGGTTATTTTTTGCGTGGATGAGAATTCATCAATGGAAGAGACTCTTTCTTGTGTCGAGGGAGTATATTTTACGAATTGTGCGGTGCCAGATAATTTGGTGGAACTGATAAAAAAACTTAAATTGCAAGATTTAAGGAACATAGATAGAACAGATAATGTATTGTTTCAAAAAAACAATGCCAAAAAATATGTTGATGTTTTGGTTGGCTAGTGCTTTTTCGACTAGTTTAATTTTAGGTGATTCAATTGAAATCTTATATTTTAGCAAAAATTCTATATAAAATGCGTATTTCTTCGTTCAAAAAATGTGAGATAGATAAGACATCACGGGTAGATGCACAGTGTGTATTGGCTTATGTTAAAATGGGAAGGTATTCATATGTCGGTGGTGAATCCCACATTACAAACGCTGTGATTGGAAATTTTGTTTCTATTGGTGGTGGGTGTCAAATTGGAGGTGGGAGTCATCCTATATATATGGTGTCTACATCCCCGGTTTTTTTAGAAGGAAGAAATATTATGCGAAAAAATTTTGCACATATAAATTATAACGATGTGAGAATTGTCGAAATAGGTAACGATGTATGGATTGGTGATGGATGTTATATTAAGTCAGGTGTTAAGATTGGTGATGGGGCAGTAATAGGTGCGCATGCTGTTGTGACACACGATGTAGATTCATACTCTATAGTTGCGGGTTGCCCAGCTAGAGAGATAAAAAAAAGGTTTTCAGACGATATTATAAGAAAATTGCATAATATATCATGGTGGAATTGGTGTGATAGTGATTTGAAAAAATATGCTTGTTTTTTTGATAGCCCTGAAAACTTGATTCATGCTGTGGGTGAGAACAAATGATGAAGGTTGTGCATCTATGCTTGGGATCATTTTATCCCGATAATTATTCATATCAAGAAAATATGTTGCCTAAATTTCATAAAGAGTTGGGCTACGATGTTGAAGTAATAGCCTCTTTGCAGACTTTCGATGAACAAGGAAAAACATCATATTTAGATAAACCCGGATCATATTATAATGAATACAATATAAAAGTAACTAGACTTTCATATAAAAGTAACAACAAAATATGGCATAAATTGAAAAGATATAAAGGGACATACGAAGCTATAGAGAATGCGAGACCAGATGTTTTGTTTATTCATGGTGGACAATTTTTGGATATAGACAAGGTTATAAAGTATGCTAAGAAAAACCGAAAATTAAAAATATATGTTGATAATCATGCTGATTTTTCAAATAGTGCTACAAATTTCATTTCGAAGAATATATTACATAAAATAATATGGAGAGGATGTTTGAAAAGAATTGAACCATATACTAGGTGTTTTTATGGCGTATTGCCTGTTAGAGTAGACTTCTTAACAAATGTTTACAAATTGCCAAAGAGTAAGTGTCAATTATTAGTTATGGGAGCTGATGATGAGCTTGTGTCAGATGCGAAAAAAAATAATGCTAGAGCAACGATAAGAAAAAAATATGGGATTGCTTCAAACGATTTTCTCATAGTAACAGGCGGTAAAATTGATCAGTGGAAAAAACAGACTTTGTTACTGATGCAAGCAGTACGTGAAATTAATAATGATAAGGTTAAACTTGTTGTATTTGGTTCTGTTACGCAGGAATTAAATGGTAAATTACAGGAATTAGCCGATGGCGATGTGGTTAAGTATATTGGTTGGATACACTCATCGGACTCATATAATTATTTTGCGGCTGCTGATCTTGTGATTTTTCCGGGGCGACATTCGGTAATGTGGGAGCAAGCTGTTGGGCAAGGAGTCCCATTGGTGGTTAAAGATTGGCCGGGAACCCATCATGTAGATTTAGGTGGAAACGTTGTTTTTTTGAAGGATGATAGCGTTGAAGAACTTAAGAATGTTATCAATAAATTAGTTTCTGACAGATCGACATATGAAATAATGAAGAATATTGCTGTTGAAAAAGGTATGAGTGTTTTTTCTTATAAAGATATCGCAAAGAGGGCACTTGAATGAAGATTGGCTTAAAAAAAATACGTTTTAATTGGATTAAGGTAAATCTGGGACTAAAATCTATAGGCGCCATTGCCCTTTTTTATATTTCGATTTTTTTTGCTTATTATTTAGCCCTAGCTCCGATGTTTTCGTATTCATTTACAGAATATAACCCCAATTATAAAAAATTAGCTATTTCGTTATTATTAGTTATAACTACTTATGTTTTTTTTCCAAAGAATCTAAACAAAGCGTCAACGTTCTTATTTTATATTTTTTATCTGATTACATATATACCAACAGTGGCTTTTTTTTGGATGAATAATAAACCGACTAAATATATAATTATGGAAACAATCTGTTTTTTAGTGGTTTCTGTTATGTTAAGAATAGCATCTAAACCAGTTTGTTTTATCATAGAGAACTCTAATGTTTTAATTAAATTTACATATTTTGTTTTTTTAATTTTGGGTTTATATTTGGTGATGAATAATGGTGGAATTCATTTTCATAAATTACTTGATAGTATATATCTGGTGAGAAGTGAAAATAACTTGAACGGAATAATAGGCTATATGCTTAACTGGTGCGCAAAATCGATGATGCCCTTCCTTTTAGCTGTTTTTCTTTTCAAGAAAGACTATATTCGTGCGATGATTGTCAGTATATTTCAAGTTATGTTTTTTTTGTCCTATGGTTTCAAGGCGTTTCTGATGGCTATTTTTATGATTTTTATTATGTATTTTGTGATGAAGTGGTCTGATAAGTTTATGTTTATTTTAGCGTTGCTGTTTTCTATTATTAACTTCGCGGCACTAGTATTATATTTTGTTGGAAACGACACTTTATTAAAGTTATTTCCGTATAGGACGCTTATTCTTCCTTCACAGGGACAATTCGAATACTATGATTTTTTTACAACCCATGATTATCTTTATTTTTCAGAAGGGACTATAGGTAGGCTTATAGGTATTAGATATCCATACAGTCAATCTATTGGACACATTGTTAATATCTTTATATATGGCCCGTCAAAAATAAGTAATGGAAATACAGGTGTATTTTCGTATGGGTTTGCTGATTTGGGATTTGTTGGTATGGTGTTGACTGCTTTATTAATTGGATTATTGTTTTTAACAGTTGATTCGTTAGGCTCAAAGCTTCCGATAGTGGTTCCTGTATGTGCGATGGCTTATCAAATGTTTATATTGAATGATAATAGTATTTTTATTGCGTTAAATACCGGTGGAATTGTGTTTACGGTATTGTTTATATCTATATTGAATGCTTCATACAATAAAAATATGGAACCTAAGAAGAATCATTTTAAAATTACTTGTTCGAATGGACGGAAGAAGGTTTTTATTGATTCCAAAAAGATAGGCAATGGGTAAATCAATGAGTAGGGGGAGTGTAAAAAAAAATCTGGGGTTCCAAACGATTTTTCAGATACTAAACACGTGTCTGCCGCTTATCACAGCCCCATATTTATCACGAACACTTGGTGCTGAACAGCTGGGAATTTTTTCATTCACGCTTTCTGTTGTGGCTTACTTTACATTGGTGGCAATGCTTGGTACTGTGAACTATGGGACACGGGCTATAGCGGAGGTAAAAAATGATCTAGATAGTAGAAGTAAAGTGTTTTGGGAAATATATTTGTTGCAGTTAGTTGTTACTTTTTTGTGCGGATGTGCATATGCAGTTTATATTATATTAATCTGTAAAGAAAATAGATTTGTTGCGTTGCTGCAAGGTATTAGCATTGTTGCTTGTTTATTTGATATTAATTGGTTTTTTTTCGGGATTGAGGAGTTTAAACTTACAGTAACCAGAAATATTATTATTAAGTTTTTGACTGTAGTTCTTATTCTTATTTTTGTAAAAAAAGAACAAGATTTATGGATATACACTCTAATTATGATAGGGGGAACATTATTAAGTCAGGTTGTTCTTTTATTTTATCTTCCCAAGTACGTTTCTTTAAAAAAAATCTATTATAAGGAATTAGTAAAGCATATTTATCCAAACCTAGTTTTGTTTATTCCATTATTAGCTATGTCAGTTTATCATACAATGGATAAAACAATGCTTGGAATTATAAGTACATATGAACAGAGTGGATTCTACTATAACTCGGATAAAGTTGTAAATATTCCATTAGCCGTTATAAATGGGATAGGAACAGTGATGCTTCCTAGAATGTCTTCTCTTATACATGAAGGTAAGAGAGAAGAAGCCAATGGTCTATTTGTCGCAACATTGGATGGTGTAGCTGCTATTAGTGTAGCTCTTACATGCGGGATTGCGGCGGTTTCAAATGAGTTTATTCCTTTTTTTTATGGGAAAGGATATGAGCCTTGTATTTTGTTGACAATTGTTTTTTCTCCTATTCTTGTAATAAAAAGTTTTTCATCCATAGTACGCACTCAATATTTAATCCCAATGAATTTAGAAAAGGTTTTTATTAAATCTGTGATAGGCGGCGCGATTATCAATTTAATATTTAATTTCATTTTAATCCCGGTCTATGGTGCGTTAGGGGCTGTGATTTCGACATTGCTTGCAGAACTTGTTGCATGTCTCTTTCAATTTTTCTTTATAAGGAAAGAAAAATTGAAGTTCAGAGAGTTGGCTAATCATTTCATATTTTATTTCTCTATAGGGATTATGATGATTGTAATTGTTAGGATAGTTTCTTGTTTAGCATCAGGTTTGATAATGAAACTATTTATTGAGATATTGGTTGGAGCATTATTCTATTTAGCTATTTGTTTTTTGTATTGGAAAAAAATAAATAGTGCTTTTTATGGCACAATAAAGGGGTTATTTCGTAGAAAGAACATGTAATTCCTATTTATGATAATGATCTAGATTGGAACAGTGATTTCTGCTTATCCGGAGTTGGAATGAAAAATATCTGATGATTCTTGCCAATCTGGGACAGCGTTCCTGTAACTCGCGGACAATGTTCCCAAAATATACGGACAACGTTCTTAAGTTATTCGGACGTAAGCCCTCATTCATGGATACCAAAACGTCAAAAACTCCAGTATTCATATGGAGTTTAGGGCATAGCTATATTTAACGGTTGTTCATTGAAAATTTAAGATTTTTTGTAGAGACTCGGACATTCGCGCTGAACCCTGTCAGACCAGGGCATGAGATCATCAAGAAACTGCAGGTCTGTGTCGTCCGTGTGTTTGGAGATTTCGGTAAGAAGCAGCTCAAAATACTTGTAGGTATTAAGCTGGTTTGCCTTGGCCGTTTCAACGAGGCTGTAGAGTATGGCACTGGCTTTTGCACCATTATCGGATTCGATCAGGACGAAATTCTTCCGCCCTATGGTGAAGGGACGGATAGCCTGCTCGGCATAGTTGTTGTCAAGCGGTATGCTTCCGTCATCCAGAAACTTCCGAAGGTACTTTTTCTGGTTGATGCTGTAGGCAAGGGCCCTGCCGATAGTGCTGTTGTGAGTGATCTGTCCGTATTTTGTTTTTACCCACGCAAAGTAGGCGTCAACTTTCTCTTTCAGATGCTGCTGACGCTGCTTTTTACGGTCCCTTGGGGAAAGATCGTCATAGCTGTTGTCCATGTGCATGATCTCCGTGATCATCCCGTAGGCTTCCAAAGCAATGGATCCTTTGGCTGTTTCTTCGCCTATGGACTTTATGAATTCGGCAAACGGCCTCCGTGCATGTATCCAGCATCCGGCTATGCAGAGGTCTTCACGTTCATTGCCGAGCGTGTGGTAGACCTGGTAGCCGTCCGTTACCACCGTGCCGGAGAAATCCTTCAGGAATTCCCTTGGGTGGTCGGCACGCCTGGATGGCTGCCAGTCAAAGAGTACGACCGGCGGGGATTTTTTCCTGGGGCGGTTCCTGTAGACCCACATGTATGTCTTCCTGCCGCCGCTGACTTTTTTGCCGTCTATCCGCATGACCTTGACAGGAGTTTCATCAGCATGGATGACCCTGCTGTCGTAGATATGTTCATGCAGCCTGTCGTATATAAGGGACAGGTACTGCTCGGAACTGCCTATGACCCAGTTGGCCATGGTGTTTGAGCTTAAGTTTATGCCGTTGCACTTAAAAGTCTTTGACTGTCTCTCGAGAGGAAGTGCATTCACATACTTTTCGTTTATGATTGAGGCAACAAGAGCGGGAGTCGCAATGCTGTTCCTGAAAAGGTCGGCAGGCCTCGGTGCAGTAACGATATCGCCGGTATTGTTTTTTGATGCGTAGACATGGAGATGGTGCCCGTCAACGATGAATGTTTCAGGAATTATGTGCATACGTTTGTAGACCTTCGGCGGAAGCTCCTTGTAGCCTTCGGGAAACTTTTTGGCAAGCTCTTCGTCGGTAAGCCTGTGTTCGATTATGCGTGCAGGAAGGCCGTCAAGATCGGCTTCCCTTTTGCCCTTAGCTTTTGAACGCTTGTATGAGGAAATGACCACCTCGGTTATCTCAGGCTCTGCGGCATCAGGCTTTACCAGGAACTCAGCTTCGTTGAAAGAGTCAAAGAGTGTCATCTGGCCTTCTATCATGCTGGAGCTGCTTTCGGATTTTTTACCGAAATGGTGCTGGTTCATTATCCGGATCTGTTCCGTGAGGAGTTCGATCTGGCGGTTGTTGTCAGCAAGCATGGAATTGGCAGAATCAAGCTGTGCCTGAAGCGCATCAAGCTGTGCCTTCAGGGAATTGATTATGATGATCAGGGTTTCCCTGTCGAGGGAATTCAGTTGTTCCGGGGAAAGTTCTGCCATGAAAAGCTCCTTAATTCTGCTGAATAAATCATAGCAAAAACAGGGGAAAAAGGCTAATCAGGTGAGCCTGGACATTCGTGAAATTGCCTATGGTTCTGACGCACTACAATGACCATGCAGTACTGTGGAAATGGAGCTTTAAATAAAAGAAAAAGGTATACTGCAGAGCCCTGAAGGCTTTAACGGAAATGCTGAAAGCCTTTCTGGGGCTGTGCATGATACCCGAATGAATGGATGGAAAGCGGTTGAAAAATTTCTCTGTTTTGCACAAAAGATTTTTTCGAAGTCACGCTGACTGCTCAGGGTTTACATCATGGATGACGGGATCGACCGAGAATCCCCGCATGAGCCAGCGGAACTGTTCCGGTGAAAGGGAACGCAGTTCATCGGAAGTCCTGGGCCATGAGAACCTGCCGGATTCTACACGCTTGTATAGCAGGAGAAATCCGTCGCCTTCCCAGAGGAGCCCCTTTATCTTTGATGCGGAACGGCCGCAGAAGAGGAAAAGAGTATTCGGCCTGAACAGCTCCATGTGGTACCTGCGCTCTATGATGGCAGCGAGTGAATCGATG
>OCVV011331933.1_pt1 | contig 14011 bp, 12 predicted proteins | sample 1539721 | NCBI WGS metagenome assembly OCVV01 (sample SAMN02144230, study PRJEB22623) | gut metagenome | biome: sheep rumen | host: Ovis aries | place: New Zealand
TGTTGGAAAGAACAATAGATATGGCCATCCAAATAAAGAAGTCTTAAATAATTTAAAAGATTCAAAAATATATAGAACAGATCAAGATGGTAGTATTATGTTTAAGATTAAAAATAGCAAATTAAAAATTGAAACTTGTAGTCCGTAGGAAAAGTGTCGCCACTGGCGACACAATTTAGAAAGGAGTAATATGAATTATTATAATGAGATAAAAGAAAAACTAATAAAAAGTGAAATATATGATAGAGCAAAAGATTATTCAAAAGATAGGCATAAGGTTAGTGTTTATTTTGAAACTGGTAAATTGTTAAGCAAAGCAGGTAAAGAATATGGTAAGAATATAATTAAACAGTATTCAGAAAAAATAATGATTGAAGTTGGTAAAAAGTATAATGAAAGAAATATAAGATATATGAGGCAGTTTTATGAAATGATATGTGAGACAAAATGGAACGCATTGCGTTCCAAATTATGTTGGACACATTATCGTGAAGTTTTATCACTTAAAAATATAAATGCTATAATATATTATTTAAGTGAATGTGAAAATAAAAATCTAACTCAAAGACAATTACACGAATTAATAAAGCACAATAGTTATAATAGATTAAGTAATAAAACAAAAACTAAATTAATTGAATCAAAAGAGTTGAAAGTAAATGATCTAATTCCAAATCCTATAATAATTAAATCTGATTTGTTAAAAGAAGAAATATCAGAATATGTATTAAAACAGGCTATATTAAATAGTATTGATGAGTTTTTAAGGCAGTTAGGTATTGGCTTTACCTATGTTGGTAATGAATACAAAATCAAAATTGGTGATAGATATAATTATATTGATTTATTACTTTATAATATTAAATATAAATGCTATGTAGTAGTTGAATTAAAGGTGACAGAGTTAAAGAAAGAACATACAGGACAGATTATGTCATATATGAATTATATAGATAAAAATATTAAAACTATTGAAGAAAACGATACAGTTGGTATTATTATTTGTAAACAAGATAATGAATATGTGATTAAATACTGTTCAGATGGCCGGATAATTGCTAGAGAATACGAATTAGTATGATATAATTATATTAGTCAATTGGAGGTTATTCTATGGAATATAAAAAAATGAGAGAGTATACACATGAAGAATTTGTTAATCTTATATTAAATTTAAATGAAGAACAATTATTAGAACTTAGTGCAAGATATGGTGGATACCCAGTATTATTTAGAATGGCTTTAGATGATAGAATTAGCCATATACCTTTTATACAAACTGGTGCTGCTATTATTATTAGAAATGAAAATGGGCAAATATTATTACAAGAAAGAACTGATAGAAATAAATGGGGACTTCCTGGTGGTTGTCAAGATTTAGGAGAAGATTTAAGAGTGACTGCTGTCAGGGAAGCTTACGAGGAAACAGGAATTAAACTTGATCCTAATGAAATTGAACTTATAGATACATTATCTGGTGAATCTAGAAAAAATAGTTATCCAAATGGAGATATCGTTTATAATAATACATCATTATATTTGGCAGATGTTTCAATAAGTGATGAATCTACTTTAAAAGGAGATTCAGAAACAAAACGTTTAAGATTTTTCAATCCTGATGAAGTACCAGAAAATCTTATGGATGCAGATTTAATAAAAGCATATTTAAATTATACAAAGAAGAGACATTTATAATGTCTACTTGAGAATTATCAATATTGATAGTTCTTTTTTCTTGTCATAAATTCAATTTACTTTTTGACAATCACCCCCATGGTAGTATTATGTTTAAATTCAAAAATAATAAATTAAAAATTGAAACTTGTAGTCCATAGGAAGTAGTAATATGAATTAGTATGATATAATGATTGTAGGATGTGATAGTTATGAAATTTTTAGGAAGTAAGACTCTAGAAACAGAAAGATTAATTTTAAAAGCTCAAACAATGGAAGAACAACAATATTTATGGAGCGTATTAATGCTTCCTGAAGTTAATAGATATTATTTAACCGTTCCAAAAAAGTTTGCTGAAAAACTAAAAGATTGGAGCAAACAAGAAGAATATTACAAAGCAGATATCGAGCATGCTAATGATTCTGATGTATTTAAATGGAGTGTATTTTTAAAAGATTCAGGTGAATGTATTGGTAGAGTTTCATGTCATGAAGCTAAAAGTGAAGGTTATGAAACAGATGATTCTAGTATAAGAGGCGTTGGATGGTATATTGATCCAAAATATAAAGGAAATGGGTATGGGTATGAAGCTGCTAAAGCTATGATGGATTATATGTTTAACGAATGTGAAATTGATGAAATTAGAACCGGAGCTGCAATTCAAAATCCTGCATCATGGAAGATTATGGAAAAATTTGGTTTTGAAAAACAGAATTATACGAAAATGGTTGAATACACATATCTTGATGAACCTGTTGAGGATTATCAATATCGTTTAACTAAAGAAATGTATTTGAATCAAAATAATAAACTTAAAAAATAAAACTGCAAATCATGATATTTGTGGTTTTTTTAAAATAAAGAGTTTAATTTGATTTACTTTTTGACAATCACCCCATGGTAGTATTATGTTTAAATTCAAAAATAATAGATTAAAAATTGAAACTTGTAGTCCATAGGAAGTAGTAATATGAATTAGTATGATATAATGATTGTAGGATGTGATTATATGTTTATTGTTGAAGTTGGATTTAAATTAGATAAAAGCCTAGCTTATTATGACAGTGTTCTAAAACAACATGGCTTAGATAATGATTATAATTGCATAACTCATGATATTTATTATACAAATGAAGATTTGAATGGTTTATCTGAAAATCAAATGAAACAAAAATGTATAAGACTTAGGAATGTTAATTCTAAAGATACTTATAAAATTCAAAATAATAATGTTATTGAATTTTATAATGATGTAGTATCTGATGAAGAATTATCAGAGTTTGAAAGTAAGTTATTTGAATATGGATATAACAAAGTATTTGATACTAAGAAAGTAGATCATCATTATTTCAAGGAAGGAATGAATAGTAAAGTTCAGTTACAAGAAATTGATGGAGTAGGTCTACTTGTGTATTATGATAATTCCATCTACTATGATTTACCACTTGAAGAACAAAGAAATAAATTAATTGATGAATTAAATAGCTATGGATTTGATTTTAGTTATGACACTTTAGGACTGGATAAATTAAGAACATTATACTATAAGAAAGAAATGTTTAGTAAAAATCAAAATGGTTAATACTATTGTAATCTATTTATATATTGATTATTTTAGTTAGTAAAAAGTTGATATACGAGAATAGTTAATTATATGTTATTATATTTATGGGAGTGAAAGAATGAGATTAATAATAGATGAAGTTATAGATAATGAATTAATAGATTATTTAAAACAACAAGAAGGTATTGTATCTGTTGATTATAGTGTTAAAGATTTCTTTACTACTATTAATATAGAAATTAATAATGAAACAGAACCAGAATTAATAATTAAGTATATTGAATTATATCTTAAACCATCTAATTCTATATTATTTGAATTTGATAAAGATATAAAAGGTAATTATAAAGAATTAAAATATACTGTAGATGATATGTGTTGTGAGTATTGTTATAAAGGATTAGTAAAATTATTATTCGAAGATAAGAATATTAAATCTGCAAAGTCTAACTTCGATTATAAGAAGTCTGCTTTTAATATAGAGTTTACTATAGAATATAATGATAATTATTCTGAAGATGATGTAATTAAAATAATAAATGATTATTTAGTATAATAAAGATTGCTATTTATTTGTCATCAAATATTTTAATCATAATAATTATATAGTATAATTTTTTTATAGGATGTGAAGGCATGAAGGAAGTAATTAAGACGTTTGATAAAAAATCCTTGATATTAAGTATTATATATAAAGTATCTACATATATATGTTGGTTTTTATTTGCATTATCAATGATAGTGTTTATAAATGGAGTATTTACAAAAAATAAATTAATATGTTTAATACTTAGTCTATTTATAATATATGCAATAAGAACATTGTTTAAATACTTCTATAAGAAGGAAGTAGATAAAGCATATTATTCTATTAAACATAATATTGAAATGTATTATTTTAAAAGATTAGATAAGTTAAATCCTTCAAGATTAGAACATATCAATAAGGAAGACTTAGCTAATAAAATACTAGAAGTGACATTTAATATTACTAAGATGGTAAGTGATGTATTTGAATACATGATTCCACTTGTAATAGGATTTATTATATATTTTATAATTCTAGTTAAAGTAAGTATCATTGCTGCTTTTGTAGAATTAATAGTATTAATATTTATTATTCGATATGAACATAAGATATATGAAGAAGTGGAAGTTACTAACTATAATGATCTATTAAAAGACTTTGTAGTTAAATTACCTGATATTAGAATGTTAAACGCTTTTAATTTTTGTTCTAAGAAATTAGATAAATCTACTAATAATATTTGTATAATAAGAAATAATAATAAATATGATATTATATTTGACTATGCTATGTTAGGATTATTATTTATATCTATTATATTTGTTGTATTCCTTACTAAACATACAATTGATATATTAGGTTTATCATTATTCTTTATGTTCATGGGTATTAAACTTAAAGATTTAATATATAAGATAGTACCTACATATAAGAATATAGATAATTTAATAGCTAATGTTGCTAAAGTAGAAGATTATTATTCTGATTTAAAATCAGAGAAATACATTGCTGATTGGAAGAAGATAGTATTTAAAGATGCTGTTTATACATATGAGTCAGGAACTAATATTAAAATACCTAACTTTGAATTTGATCGTGGAGATAATGTATCTATTCTAGGTGTTGCTGGAATGGGAAAATCCACCTTATTAAATATCTTATCTGGTATATATACTATCAATAAAGGAACTACATATGTTGATGAAAAAGAAACAGATGCAGTTATTGATTCAATCTATATTACTAGACATACTAAGATGTTTAAACTATCTTTAAGAGATAATCTATTATTAGGTAATAAGATGAGTGATGAAGACTTATTAAAATTAATTAAAGAAATAGATATAAGTGAATGGTATGATGATTTAACTGATGGATTAGATACAATAATTGATATTAATTATATTGATTTACCTGATTCAATACGTGAGAAGTTAAATATATTAAGAGGTATTATATCTAATAAGGATACATTATTATTAGATGAACCTACTTATGATTTAGATATGGAAAGTGAAAAAGTTATTGCTAATATGATTAAGAAATATTGGAAGAAGAAGAGTTATATAATTGTAACTCATAGACCTATATTTACTACTATATGTAAGAAACACTATTTCATGAAGAATCATGAGTTATTAGAAAGTGAACCATTATTATAAGAAGTAAATCATAGGATTTACTTTTTATTATGTCTTTGATGTGATAAAATGATTTAGTACTAAAAAGGAGGAAATATGAAAAATATATTTAAGTTATTTAAAAATCTTAATAAAAAAGATTATTTATATATATTATTAACTATATTGTTAGTTGTATTTCAAGTATACTTGGAATTAAAGATGCCTGATTATATGTCTGAAGTTACTAAGTTATCTCAAACTCCTGGAAGTGATATGAACGATATATTAACTAATGGTTTTTATATGTTATTATGTGCTTTAGGCAGTTTAATGACTTTAATAGTAACTGGATATTTAACAGCTAATATAGCAGCATCATTCTCAAAGAATACAAGAAAAGCGTTATTTGATAAAGTAGAGAATATGAGTTTAGCTGAAATAAAGAAGTTTAAAACTTCATCTTTAATTACCAGAACAACTAATGATATTACTCAATTGCAAATGTTATTTGCTATGGGAACTATTTTTATGATTAAGTCTCCAGTTACAGCTGTATGGGCTGTCATGAAAATATTAAATAAGTCATGGGAATGGTCTATGGCTACAGGAGTAGGAGTTGTTATATTATTAACTACTATATTCTCAATAATGTATATAGTATCACCTAAGTTTAAGATTATACAAAAATTAACAGATAACATGAATGGTGTTACTAGAGAAAACTTAACTGGTATAAGAGTTATAAGAGCTTTTAATGCTGAAAGATATCAAGAAGATAAATTTAGTGAAATCAATAATGATTTAACATATACTAATATCTTTATTCAAAAGACATTTTCACTTATGAGTCCCCTTATGAATATGGTTATGCATGGATTAAATTTATCTATCTATATAATAGGAGCAATACTTATAAGTAAATCAGTTATGATGGATAAGCTAACTATTTTTTCTAATATGGTAGTTTTTTCATCATATGGTATGCAAGTAATCATGTCATTCTTAATGCTTGCTATGATTTTTATGATATTACCACGTGCAAGTGTATCTGCAGAAAGAATTAATGAAGTATTAGAAACAGAACCATCTATTAAAGAAGGAACAATTGATAAAGTAAAAACTAAAGAGAATGGTACTATTGTATTTAAGAATGTTGATTTTAAATATCCTGATGGTGATGAGAATATGTTAAGTAATATCTCATTTGATATTAAACAAGGAGAGACTGTTGCTTTCATTGGTTCTACAGGATCAGGTAAAACTACTTTAGTAAATCTAATACCTAGATTCTATGATGTTACTAATGGAGAAGTATTAGTAAATGGTATAAATGTTAAAGAATATAAAGAAGAGACATTACATAATATAATAGGCTATGTTCCTCAAAAGGCTGTAATGTTTGATGGATCAGTTAACTATAATGTATCATATGGTGAAAGTAAAAAAAGAATAACTAAAGATAAGATTAAGCAAGCAATTAAAGTTGCACAAGCAAAAGACTTTGTTGAAAAACTAGAAGATAAATATGATTCTCATATTGCACAAGGAGGAACAAATATTTCTGGTGGACAAAAGCAAAGATTATCTATAGCTAGAGCTATCGCAAGAGATCCTGAAATATATATATTTGATGATACATTCTCTGCATTAGACTATAAGACTGATTCTCAATTAAGAAAAGATTTAAGAAAATATGTTAAAGATGCAACTGTATTAATAGTTGCTCAAAGAATTGGAACTATTATGAATGCTGATAAAATAATAGTTTTAAATGATGGCGAAATAGTTGGTATGGGTACACATAAAGAATTATTAAAAAGTTGTGAAGTGTATAAGCAAATTGCTTTATCACAATTAAGTGAGGAGGAATTATAATGCACGGACCAAGAGGGAGAATGAATGATAAGTCTAAAGATTTCTTTGGATCAATTAAAAGAATATTTAGTGAACTATCTAACTATAGAGTATTAATAATTATTTCATTATTTTTAGCAGGTATTAGTGCAATACTATCAATAGTATCACCTAATAGATTATCTAAATTAGCTGATGCTATAACAGAAGGAATTTCTGTTAATACTAATAATATGCAGGTATTAACAAATAATACAATTAATTCAGTTATTAGTATTAATTATGATGATTTAATGTCTTCAAATGATATATCTGTTAATGATAAGATTATTTATACTAATTATTTAACAGGTAATACTAGTATGGAATTTGATGAATTACCTTCATCAATTAAGGAATATATATTTGATGAATATATATATGAGGGTGTAACAATAACTGTAGATGATCAAGCTACATTCTATAGATATTTATTAACTACAAATCAAGAAGATCCTTCATCTATGTATAAGATATTAGATGTTATTCCATCAAGTATAAAAGGATTAATAGTTAAAGATTTAGATATGAAGAAAGTTACAAGATTAGCTATTATATTAGGACTAGTTATTTTTACAAGTGCTTTATTCTTATATATTACATCATTAATAACTGCCTATATATCTAATTATTCTGCAAGAGATTTAAGAGAAAGAATATCATTAAAGATTAATAGATTACCATTAAAGTATTTTGATAATAATCAAGTAGGTGATTTATTATCTAGAGTTACTAATGATGTTGATACTGTTTCTCAAAGTTTGAATAACTCACTTGCAACATTAGTTATGTCTATTACATTATTCTTAGGTTCAATAATTATGATGTTTGTAACTAATTGGATTATGGCTATAACAGCAATATTATCTACAATAATTGGTTTTGTATTAATGTTTGTTATATTAGGAAAATCACAAAAGTATTTTAGTTTAAGACAAAAAGAATTAGGTAAACTTAATTCTCATATTGAAGAAATCTATTCTGGATTATTAGTTGTAAAAGCTTATAATGGTAAGAAGGAATCAGATAAAGAATTTGATGAATTAAATAATAATGTATTTAAAGCAAATATGATGAGTCAATTCTTATCAGGATTAATGCAACCATTGATGTCTTTTATTGGTAACTTTGGATATGTAGCAGTGTGTATAGTAGGTGCATTACTTGCATTAAATGGTGTAATATCATTTGGTGTAATTGTTGCTTTTATGATATATGTAAGATTATTTACTAATCCATTATCACAAATGGCACAAGCATTTACTTCATTGCAATCAACAGCTGCAGCAGGAGAAAGAGTATTTGAATTCTTAGATGAAGAAGAAATGGAAGATGAAACAAAGTTAACTAAAGAACTATCTCCTAAGAAAGCTAAAGGTAATATAGAATTCAAACATGTTAAATTTGGATATAATGAAGATAAAGTTATTATTAAAGATTTTTCAGCATCAGTTAAAGCAGGTAATAAAATAGCTATTGTCGGACCTACAGGTGCTGGTAAAACTACTATGGTTAATTTATTAATGAAATTCTATAATATTAATTCAGGAGATATATTAATTGATGGTCTATCAATAAAAGATTTATCTAGAGAGAATATTCATAGTTTATTTACTATGGTATTACAAGACACATGGTTATTTAATGGTACTATAAAAGATAATCTTAAGTTTAATAGAAATAGAATAAGTGATAAAGAAATAAATAATGTATTAGATACTGTAGGATTAAAACATTTCATTGAAACATTACCTAATGGTATTAACACTGAATTATCTGAAAGTGATAATATATCAAGTGGTCAAAAACAATTATTAACAATTGCTAGAGGAATGTTAGAACATACTCCATTCTTAATATTAGATGAAGCTACATCTAATGTTGATACAAGAACAGAAGAGTTAGTTCAAAAAGCGATGGATAAACTTATGGTGGGACATACATCATTTATAATTGCTCATAGATTATCAACTATCAAAAATGCTGATTTAATTTTAGTCATGGATGATGGAAATATAGTTGAAATGGGTACACATAAAGAATTATTAAAGAAAAAGGGATTCTATGCTAATTTATATAATTCTCAATTTGAATTATAAGAGGCTAAAGTCTCTTTTTTATTGTAATAATGTATAAAAAAATTGTATAATAGATATAGAAAGGATGGGAATATGAGAAAGTATATTGCAGAATTTATTGGAACATTTACATTAGTATTATTTGGTACAGGTGTAGCTGCTTTAACTGGAGATCCAATTATGACTGCTTTAGCATTTGGTTTAGCTATCGTAGCTTCAGCTTATGTTATTGGTAAGATTTCTGGATGTCATGTTAATCCTGCTGTATCACTTGCTATGTTAATCGATGGAAGATTATCTATCGTTGATTTCATTGGATATGTAATTGCTCAAGTAGCTGGTGCATTTGCTGGGTCTGGTTTACTTTATTTCTTCATTAAGCAAACTACATTAACTCAAGTAAATTTAGCTGCTAATGGTTTTGGTGATAATTCAGTTGCATTATTTACTTTATCAGGTGCATTAGTTCTTGAATTAGTATTAACTTTTGTATTTGTATATACTGTATTAGGTGTAACTAAAGATGAAGAAAAATCATCAGTTGCTCCAGTTGCTATTGGTTTAACATTAGCACTTGTACATTTATTAGGTTTCTACTTAACTGGTACATCTGTTAATCCTGCTAGAAGTTTAGCTCCTGCTGTACTTATGGGTGGAACTCACTTAACTCAAGTTTGGGTATTCATAGTTGCTCCATTTGTTGGTGGTGCTTTAGCTGCAGTAGTATTTAAACTATTAAATAAAGAACCAAAAGCAAAAACTGCTAAAGCTAAAAAGAGTAAATAATTACTCTTTTTTTCATGGTATAATATATTTAAGGTGATTATATGTTTATTGAAGAAGAATTAAAAAAGTATGGAGATAAAAATATAAGAGTGTATTTAGATATGGATGGTACTATCGTTCATTATAATATTGATGGAGCATTTGATTATGACAAGAAAAGACCATTACTAGATAGAATAGATAAAGTCAAATATCTAAATGACAATTATCCTAATATTACTTTTTATATATTATCTATATGTCATGAAAAGAAACAAATAAATGAAAAGAATATATGGTTAGATAAATATTTACCATATATTGAAAAAGATAATAGAGTAATAATAGTTAGAGATCCTAAAGGCCCAATAACATCTGGAGATGTTAAAAGAAATTATTTAAATCAATTAAATACTAAAGATACTATTATACTAATAGATGATGATGTAAGAATATTAAAAGCAGTTAAATCTAATAATAGAAATCATGTAGTATTATATAAAGATTCAATATTATCAGATTAAAAAAGAGAGGTATTATGCCTCTCTTTTAACTTCCATTATAACTGGTAAGATAATTGGTCTTCTACCAGTTTTTTGATTAATAAACATATTTAATTCTAATATTATTTGATTTTTTAAATCTGTCATATTATATCTTTTACTTAATACATTATTAACTATTTCAGTAGCTTTGTTTTCTATTTCTTTAATTAATTCTTGATTCTCATTTACTAGAATAAATCCTCTAGTAGTGATATTAGGTTTAATTAATAATTGATGTTTTTTACTATCTATATTTAATATAGTAATTAATACTCCATCCTTACTCATTAATTGTCTATCTTTTAATACTATAGAACCTACATCACCAATTCTTGAACCATCAACATATACTGTAGCAGCTTGTACATGTCCTTCCTTATGACATCCTTCATCATCAAGAACAACAACATCACCTAAGTTACATAAGAATGAATGATCTTTAGGTATACCACATTGTTCTGCTATATCTATATGTTCTTTTAACATTCTATATTCACCATGGATTGGCATGAAGTATTGAGGATTAATTAATCTTAACATCCATTCAAGTTCTACTTGTTTACCATGTCCAGATGTATGTAATGATTCATTAGTATCATTAGTATAAACTTTAACACCTTGTAAATATAATTTATTAATAACTCTATTAACAGATGATCTATTACCTGGAATAGGATTAGATGAGAATATGATTACATCATCAGGCATAAGCTTAACTTGTTTATGAGTACCAGCAGCTATTCTTGATAAAGCAGCTAATGGTTCTCCTTGTGATCCTGTACATAGAATACATATTTCATTCTTTTTATAATCCTTAGCTTTATTAGCATCTATAAATATTGTTGCATCTTTTATTAATCCATCTTTAATTGCTATTTCTTTAGCATTTTCCATAGATCTACCAAATGTAACAATCTTTCTACCATTTTCACGACAAGTTTCAACTATATGTTGAATACGATAAATGTTAGAAGCAAATGTTGCTAATATAATTCTTGAAGTTTGTTCTTTAGCAAACATATCACCTAAAGCTTCGTCAACAACTGATTCAGATGATGAGAATCCAGGAGATAATGCATTAGTGGATTCACCAAGCATTAATTTAACTCCTTCAGATCCAAACTTAGCCATCTTATGAATATCAGCCATTGGACCAATTGGTGTCATATCAAATTTATAGTCACCTGTGTGAACTATAATGCCATTTGGTGTATGAACAACTATAGCAAAAGAATCAGGTATTGAGTGAGTAGTGTTAATAAACTCAATCTTAAAATGTTTAAACTCAAATACGGAATCTTTATTATATACTTCAATATTATCTACAGGCATATTCTTTTCTATTAATTTCTTAGTTATTAAATCGCTTGCTACTTGTGGAGCATATATCTTAGGTATCTTAACAGCTTGTTCTAAGAATGTTATTCCACCTATATGATCTTCATGTCCATGTGTAATTATTAATGCTTTAATTTTATCTTGATTTTCCTTAAGGTATGTTACGTCTTGAATAACATAATCTATTCCTAATAAATCATCTTCAGGAAACATAACACCAGCATCAATTATAAGTATTTCATCATTATGTTCAATAACATACATGTTTTTACCTATTTCGCCAACGCCACCCAAGGAAAAGACAGATGTAGAATTTTTCTTCATCTTTATTCCTCCTAATTAAATTCCGAAAAAGTTCTTTTCAGTAATTAAGATTATACTATATTTTTCTTCGTTTGTCTAGGTAGTAGTCTTGTATATAAGGCCTATTTATCTTATAATTATAGTAATAATAGGAGGTGTATGATATGAATAAGAATGTTCTTACTTATTCTTTTATAGCCCTTTTAATTATTTTTATTATAGTAGCATCATTTATATTATTTGTTGAACCTAATCGAGAAATACTTAATAAGGTAACTGATGTTAATGATATAGTAGTAATTGATAATAAAGAATTAAATGTTACTTATTATCAAGGCAACAATTTAAATTTAGATATTACATATGGAAATATTATAGATAAGATTATAGATATATATAATAACAATGATGATGAAGTAATATATTCTATTAAGTATGTTGATTCAACTTTAAGTAATGAAGATATCTTATATAGTGTATATGTTTCATATAATGATGAAGAATATATAGAAGCAGTACATGATTCACCTTTAAAAGTTAATACTAGTTTAATATATAATTTATTAATTAAAGGACATACAAAGAATAGTATTAAGATATCATTTAAATCTAATCATGAAGGTAATATTAGTAATATTCAGGGTAAATTATTAGTATCTACTAATCTATCATCATTAGAGCTATTTAATAATACTATTAAAAAAATAGATAATTCACTTGATAATAAAATAGATAGCTTAAATGGTATATATGATAAAGGATATTATACTCTTAATATTGATTCTTTATCATTTGATAATGATGCTAATGTATCTGGTTATATATTAATAGATGCTAAAGATATATCTGATATTAAATATATTTATACTATCTATAATGATAAGTATATGATTAAAAATACTATATTAGATAATATTAATGTATTAACTGTGGATCAAGGATATACAACTACATTAAATGAAGAAAGTATTTGTTATCAATATGACACAAGAATAAAATGTTCTAATTTTAATGTAATACATAAATCATCTAATGATGATAAAAGAGAATTCTTTAATGGAACCAAAGAAATAATTAATACATTTAATAAAGAATTTAATAAAGATGATGATAAAACATATATATATGATATAACTACTGATATTACTAATAAGACTAATTTAGTTGGTTATATTTTAAAGAATAAGGATGATATGTATTTATATATAAGATCTAATTTATTTATGATATCTGGATATAATTATAATAAACTAGGTGATTATGATATTAAATCTAAGACAATTAGATCTTATAATGATTCTGCATGGAATCTATCAGCTAATAGTAAAAAGCAAGTATGTACATTCTCTGGTTTCAATGAATGTTATGATAAAGAAGGTAATGGAATATGAAAAATAAAGTATTAATTATTATATGTATATTATTATTAGTTGTAGTAGGTGGAGTATTATTTATAGTATTACAACCTAAAGACAAAATATATAAAGAGTTTAAACAAGTAATAAATGATAATAGTAATTTTTTAAGTAAACTATCATATGTCTACGATAATAATAAAGGTTATGTAGATGTAGTTGCTAATTATCGTGGTGCTCATGGTGAAAATAACCCTCATGATTTCAAATATGATTTTAAAGTAGAAGATAATAAATTATATTTAGCAGATACAAATGGATATGTATATTTAGATAGTTTTAAT